>ERZ772954.1606-NODE-1606-length-16771-cov-68.051029_pt1 | contig 16771 bp, 17 predicted proteins | sample MGYA00580684_ERZ772954 | MGnify/ENA primary metagenome ERZ772954 (study PRJEB29015, sample SAMEA2737654) | human gut metagenome | biome: human gut; feature: human-associated habitat; material: faeces | place: China | collected 2012 ...
TAAAATTTCTCTCGAAAATTTTGTTTTGGGGCTTGACTTTTAATAGTTAGTCTTTCCGCTTGATCTATATGGCAACGCTGCCCATAGTCTCACTGGGCAGAACTCCTTTCGATTTATACTAGAAAATGCAATTAATTCTTGAAAAAGCTGAATAGATGATATATATTTATTATGATTGACAATCATGCGTGCGTAGGTCTATGAGTTTTTTGTGAACAATTATTACTGTAAAGATATAGATTGGGTGATAATTATGAAGGTTGTTAGTTTTGTTAATATGAAAGGCGGCGTAGGTAAAACTACCCTTGCTGTCAACATAGCTGATTTTCTTACGAGCCGCCACGCCAAAAAGGTATTGCTGATTGATGTTGATCCACAGTTCAATGCAACGCAATGTCTGATAAACGGCGATGATTATGTTGAATATATCAAAAATGGTGGTACAACAATAAAAGATGTTTTTAACTACAAAAAATCTGCATCAGTTTCTGTGGTAGGAGGAACAATTGAGAGAGAGCCTGTACCCTATTCCAATATTGTTCCCTATAAAACCAGCAGAGGATTTGATCTCATTCCGAGTCAACTAGATTTGTTTAGGTTTGAAATGGCGCCGGGACAGGGAACAGAAAATCGGTTGAAGAATTATCTGAATCATATAAAGGAAACCGGGGAATATGATATTTGTATAATCGACTGCCCGCCTACGCCATCCGTTTGGATGACTAGTGCCCTCATTGCTTCCGATTTCTACTTGATACCTTCAAAGCCCGATCCCATCAGTATGACAGGCTTAGACTTGCTTGAAGGCATCATCAAGGAAAGAAAAGAAAATTATGGATGCGCCTGTCGATGTGCAGGACTGGTATTAACTATTGCAGAAACGAACACCGTTGTGTACAGGGAGGCCGTTGATTATTTTTCCGGCTCTGCCAATTGGAAAGACTATCTGTATAAAATGCCTGTTCCCAAACGTGTCGATATTGCTAGAGGGCAATTGGATGGCATCTTTATCCTCGATCTTGATAAGACCGAGTTGAATCTCAGTTTTTCTAGTATTACACAAGAGTTTTTAAGAAGAGTGGAGGGAGAATAATGGCTGGTGCAAACAAGCGGAAACCCAATCCCGAATTTGAGCGTCAGCAGTTCATTAATTTCTTCGAGGAATTAAGCTGGCTTTTAGAAACAAACAAAGATGTTAATTTCAAAAAGGCATCCCAGTTCTTACGGGAGTATAGGAATTTCGCCGTGCATGGAGCAATCGTTAGCGGAACTTCAAATAATGCCTATGATTTAATTGGCGTACTTCCTTCGCTACTGAAGGATAATGACATTTTCCAAAGCAATGCTCAGCTGGTTCAATTTGCAGAAGAAGTGTTGGCGTTGGACATCCCTCGTTGGGAAAAGAAATCACGGAATGAGATAATTGGCTTGATAATTTGCGAAGTGGAAGATGTCAACAAAGAAAGACTGGACATATTAACCAAATGGGCGGCTAATATTCTAAAGAATAAGACACAGGTCCGTGAAATGCAGAGCAAAGCAAAGACATCTGGCAATATGTTCTCTTGGAACGAAACGATACAAAAGTTAGTGGGAGGAGAAAATGAGTAGACGCATTGGTGAAGATTTTAATGCTTTTGCGGAGTTCCTTTCCGAATATAATCTAACTTCATATACCTCTGTACCGCAGCAAGTTGAAGCGTGTAAAGGGATGCACAAGAAATTGTTCGGCTTACTTGTTTTTAATGCTGAGTTCAAGGTGCAGGGCAACCATCCGGACTCGATCGTTTTTCTAGAAGAAATGGCCTCCGATCTGCTGCTTTCCCTGTTTTGCGTTGTTCAGGGACTGTACAAGCCAGCCAAACTTCAACTCCGTTGCAGCATGGAGAATTTTTTGAAATCGCTGATAATGATTGATACACCCGCAATCATTCAAGCGAAAAGTGTCTATGCCATTTTTGATGCTGCCAAAGGTGACAGCCATTTTGGCACGCCGATAGGGCAAGCTTGTGTTGACTCTTTGCACAATGATTACGCAACACTCTGTCGGACGGTACATGGTGATCCCAAAGTAATGCAACCGACAAGTGCTTTATCAATGCTGCCTCAATACGATAAAGTGTCGCAGCAGGAAGTATCTTCTATATATGTAAGAACTATAGACAGTTGTTTGGGAATACTGTACTTAAACTTTCCCGCCGTTGTGGATCAGATGCATCCAGATAACAAGAAAGATTTTCTAGATTGCCTGGCCAAAGCAACTAAAGGCGATGTGGTTAATACGCTGTATGATGATTAGGGAAATGCTAACACATCCCATGCGACTTCCCGTGTATTGAAGCGCTGTTTCTGCCCGGTTTGCGGGGGTATGTAACCGCACTAACCGGGAGCCTGGTTGAAGCTGTAAACAACCCTACCAACGATTATGGAAACGCCACCCGTTGTCCTGTTGAGTGGCGTTGTTCTCGTTATTTTGAAATTTTAGAATGAATACCTCTTGCTGACGACCGGCAAACCATTGATATATCTGTGTTTTCTGAGATCCTATAATTACACTCCGACCAAAGATAGCTGTCAAGGTCAGCAGGAGCGCCAAATCCGAAAGGATTTGGCGCTTTTTTGTTTTTATGGCTTCAATCGCGGCAGTGCTTGCTCCAAGCCGTTGGCGATGGAGCGCTTGCGGCGTATGTCAAGATGACCGTAGATGTTCGCGGTCATCTTGATGTCCGAGTGTCCCAGCCACTCCTGCACGTCCTTCAGGCCGTATCCCTCCGACAGCAGCATGCTGGCGCAGGTGTGGCGCAGGTCGTGAAAGCGGATGTGGGGCAGGTCATACTTCTTCAGCAGCTTGTGGAAGGTGTGGCTTACGTAGTCAGGGGAGTAGGGATGCCCGTCCTCCCAGGTGAACACGTAGTCGTTGTCTATGTAGTCCTTGCCGAAGTGGTTGCGGTAGTATTGCTCCTGCTGAAGCATGATTTTGAACAGTCTAACCGCATCGTCAGTCAGGGGGAAGCTGCGGAAGCTGGATGCGTTCTTCGTCTTGTTCTTCTCCACGACCGACCTCCGTGACCCGGGCCACGGTGTGCCGTATGGTCTGTGTTTGCATCGAAAAATTGATGCTGTCCCATTTCAGCCCCAGTACCCCGCTGCGGCGCAGACCGTACAGCGCGGTGACGTAGATGATGGGGTAGAGGCGTTCGTTCTTAACGGCGGTCAGCAGATTCCGCATCTGTGCAAGCGACCTGACTCAAAGGGATAACCACAAAAGCTTTCAATGCGTTTTTGACTATCAAAATGCGGATGGCGCAGCTGAGCTTTATCGTGAACAGAAGCTGCGAATAAGTTTTAGCGCAAAAAAGCACCCCCCTGTAGAGTACAAACGCTCTACGGGGGGGAAAAAAATTATTCACAGCTCAGGATAATAACCATCTATACCGAGATTAAAAAAGACGGTGCCCTTGGCCCATATATTGCGAATGGTATTGTCCTGCTTGTTTGTCTCTGCTAAAGTGGTGCAAATTACTTTGCCGTGATACTTTGCGTAGGTATCATATTTTGTTAGCTCATCTTTACTATACGCAGTTATAGCACCATCATCTTTATAAAAAATACCGTAATAACCTTTTCCATCATAATAAACAATCCAACGAATCGCACAATTCTTATCGGCGACAGCGAAAAATGTGCCGGAACCATTAACGAGGCTGGGAACCTCAGAAAGACTAACTATATCATTATATCGACTCTTCAAGTCGGTCAGTATCTGACCAGAAGGGAGGACAGGCGTGTCGTCCTTGGCGGCAACCGTGAATTGAGAGGCTGAATTCTGCTTGCCAAACTCATCGGTTGCATACAAAGAAGACAACTCAGTCTGCACCGCCTGCGTCAGCATTCGTGTCTCAGCGATGACCTCGTTTTTCTTTGCCTTGTCGATGTACCCAGTTAATGCCGGAATTAAAAGGGCAGCAAGAATTGCCAGAATGACCAGCACGACAATAAGCTCCACCAAAGTGAAGCCGCGACGCTTATTGTTTTTTGCCATAAGCACAAATTCCCTTCTGGATTACCGCCCATACACGAGGCGCGGTAATCGTTGAGTTTCTATATTATAACAAAAGTGCCCCAAAAAGTCTATATCCGATATTGTCCAAGGAGGGACGACCATTATCCATCAAGTATAATTGATTGCGTCGATAAATGAGTGCGGGAATAAAATCCTGAAATAAGTACTGGAATATAATCCCATTGGAATTTCAACAAAGTTCAACAGAAAAAGAGTGAAAACACGTTGAAATAGTTTACTTGAAGATTGTATTATAACCAATACGGATAAATGTAGTATGATACGAATCATTCAACTGGATGCGGATAGTAAATTAAATACAATCAGTATGAAGGCCACCTAAGAAGTCTTTTTTGGCTTCTCTGGTGGCCTTCTTTATAAACCACATGCGGGAATTGTGAAATTTATATTTACGATTCCTAAATCACCTAGGCGACGCAATCCATTGTAACTGAGGGGATAGGTGATTTTGTGGTGAAACTGCTTAGTTACGCTCGGAGCAGGGGACCTCCTAGATGTGATTTGACCGAAACAATTCAAATCGCAATAGGAGGTCAAAATGACTGAATTAGAAATGTATGAACTTTGGCGCACACTTCGTTTATGGGCCAATTATAATCAGCTTAACCAGACGATAGAAAAGAACTGGCTTAGTAATTCGTTCAACAGTCATATCCTTGATTTGTTAGACAAAGAAGAAATTAAATACAGGTCGGAGAAACGTCTCCTTGGATATAGGAACAAGGGGAAAAGGCGACTTGCTGGTAATGCAAATCAGCCGATTATTATCAATATTGATGATGTGGCTGATGTCATTGATGTTCGTGCGGAAGATGAATTCGCTCGAGTAGAGCTTCTGGTATCATTGAAGCAGGAATTGGAAAGGCTCTCACCCAGAGAGCTAATGATTATTCGTACTTATTTGGATTATCCTATAGAGGTTGTGGCGAGGAAGCTTAAGGTTAGACCCAACACGATTTCTAAGGCACGAAGAAAAATTGCAAGAGAATTGAGAAAGAAGCTGGTTTGAGATGAAAAGGGAAGAGCTGTGGACTCCATCTGCAAGACGGTTTGAATGCCTGCTCAAGGCTGCGCAGAATGGCGACTATAACGCATACATGAGTTTGATGGCAAGATTTTTTAAAGTAATGGATGACAAGGCAAGGAATAACTACTTGCGCGATTACGAGATGTTTACGGCACTGGTTGAACGGGTCTCAGAGGGAATCTTTGGTTTCAGTTCTGAAGATGCGTATCAGCGTGAATTGAACAAGGAAAAACACCCGTCAAAGAAGCGGAAGAAGTTCGGACGCAGGTGATGATCTGACCGTCAGTAGTTAATATTGATTCAAATGAAACCGGATTGCTGCAAGCGTAGCAATCCGGTTTTTATTTGAATCAGTTGCGTTTTAAGGAAAATTTAAATCATGTACCAATTGACTGTTACATATAACAATCTATCGAATTTTAGCCTCGTTCACCTTATGAACAAGGGTGTATTTGTAAAATGTGCTGAATTTGTGTACTTGTATAATTAAAGTGAATCCGATTTGTTGATAAATGTCGAATTGTGTGCTATTATATCAATACATATATTGGCAAAATATTGCGTTGGTAGACTGCTGAATTGTGCTAAGGATTTTCCATGAGTAATTTGTGGGAATGCCTTTTGCTGCTCAAAACTGCTTTCCCTGATTTCAATTGCAGTATTGAAAATAATATGTGTGCAAAGAAGAATGAGGAGTAAGAACATGACAAGGTTTAGGCATGACTTGATTTTGCGGATGATAAAGATGTTAGATGCTGTGCTAGTGACGATACCATTTGCAATGTGCTGGTATCTATACTATGCTAAGCGCGTTGCATCGCCGTACTATGCAAAGGGCGATTACCTGGTCGTGGCACTGTTCTTTGTGCTGTTCATCATCTTTGGACGCGTATATGACGCCTTTCTGATGTCGATGCAGCGTATCTCCGAAATTATCTACGAGCAATTTTTGGCGGCTGCGGTCAGCGATTTTATCATGTATATCGTGATTTGGCTTTTGTCCAAGCACCTGCCCAACATTCTTCCTGGCGTGGCAGCCCTTGTAGGGCAGGTTATTATGGCCTCAATTTGGGCTTATAACGCTCACCACGCCTACTTTAAAACCTTCCCGCCGCAAGCCACAGCTGTTATTTATGATACCAGACGCGGTATGGAGCGGCTGATTGGTAAGTACGGTCTTGATGCCAAGTACAAAGTGGTTTCCACAGCTATGGCGGGGGAGTGCATCGAGAATCTTTCCATGCTGGACGGCATCAACACAGTGTTTTTGAGCGGCATACACAGCCATGATCGGAATATTATTCTGAAATACTGTGTAGAAAACAACATTACAGTATTTGTAGTACCACGCATCGGTGACACCATTATGTCCGGTGCACATCACATGCATATGTTCCACTTGCCGATGCTTCGTGTTGGCCGGTATAATCCTCAGCCGGAGTATCTGTTTGTAAAACGACTGCTGGATATTGTCATTTCTGCTATTGCGCTTGTGATTCTGAGTCCGATCTTCCTTGTGACGGCGATTGCCATCAAAGCAACGGATCACGGTCCAGTATTTTACAAGCAAATTCGTTTAACGAAGGATGGCAAAGAATTCGGTATTCTCAAATTCAGAAGCATGCGGGTCGATGCTGAAAAGGACGGCGTCGCCCGTCTTTCCAGCGGCGAAAACGATGATCGCATCACGCCCGTTGGCAAAATCATTCGTGCTTGCCGCGTTGATGAATTGCCGCAGCTTATAAATATCTTGAAGGGTGACTTGAGCATCGTCGGCCCCCGTCCAGAGCGTCCTGAGATTGCTGCTCAATACTGCGAGGAAATGCCGGAGTTCTCTCTGCGGTTGCAGGCCAAAGCCGGTTTAACTGGGTATGCCCAGGTTTATGGCAAGTACAATACTACTCCTTACGACAAACTGACTATGGATTTGATGTACATAGCTCATCCGAGCATTGTCGAAGATTTGAAAATCATGTTTGCAACAGTGAAAATCCTGTTTATGCCTGAAAGTACCGAGGGAGTTTCTGAGGGCCAAACCACTGCAATGAGTAGTGAAAACAACTGAATATCGATGTTTTTGTGCATTTTGAGCTGCTAAAAATTGGAAGAAATTCCGGAGTGGAATCGGGTATAAATGCAGCTCTTACAGTAGTGTTAAGCAAAAAAGTCAGCAAAATGCCCTGCATAGGGGCGATATAGCACTCCCGATAGTGCAAAATGCCGAGAGCATGGGCGCGAGCGAGGGCAAAACGAGTGTGATTTGAGGCTTTTATGCTCTGAATAGAACTTTTATGGATGCGACCGTAGCTCGTGGGTTTATGTCTGATTGCACCGTGAGGGGTTGTACCGAGATTACGGTGACTTTCACATAGCGGTTTCGGGGCTGAGCGATGATAACATCATCTACGATTTCATCCCGGTCTTGGAGATAACAAGGCGGATATGAGCAAGATGGTGATAACCACATGGTCGCAGAGATGCTCATTCGTGTGGGGTAATCCGGCATAAGCAGGGGAGCTACCGTGGCATGGATGAGTGGAGACTGGAATAAACACATGAGCTACCGTAACGAGCGTTGGTGCTGTCAGGACTAAAGACACCGCTTACAGTGGCAGGTGATATTGTCATCAGGGATAAAGACAGCGGTTACTGTAGCGTGAATTTGACATAGCAACGTTCATTGTGACGGCGCAATACATAGCGGCAGTGTGGCTCACACTGCTGAGGACGATTAGTAGAGCTTTATAAGGAATAAACGGCTCAGACTCTTGGAGAATGAGTCTGGGCTGTTATTTGTGGGAGAGAGGAAATAAGAATGATGGCAGGCAAGTATGATGACTACTCAGTACTGATGTCAGTATATGTTAAGGAAAAACCGGAATATCTGAAAACCAGCATGGAAAGTATGATGAACCAGACTGTGCCAACGAATGACTTTGTACTTGTCTGTGATGGTCCACTGAATCCAGAACTTGATGCTGTTATTGAGAAAATGCAGCAGAAGTACGGCAGTGTTCTTCACGTTGTTCGTTTTGAAAAGAACGGTGGTCTGGGGCACGCTCTTCAGGTAGGCGTGAAGGAGTGTCGCAATGATTTGATCGCTCGAATGGATAGTGACGATATTAGCCGCCCTTATCGCTGTGAGAAGGAACTGCAGGTTCTAATGGCGCATCCGGAGATTAGTATTGTCGGTGGTGTTATTGAAGAATTCTCCACTACGCCAGATGTAGTTGATGCAAAGCGTGTTGTACCAGAAACCAGCGAAGAAATCGTTGAATTCTCGAAGAAACGAAATCCGTTCAATCATCCGTCAGTAATGTATCGGAAGAAGGATGTCTTGAAGGCTGGCAACTATTCTGATGTGCGATATATGCAAGACTACTACCTGTGGATCGATATGCTGATTGCTGGAATGAAGGGCTATAACATTCAGGAACCGCTTGTGTGGATGAGAGCGGACAGTAATCTTTTTAAGCGGCGTTCTGGAAAACTCTATGTTGAGATTCAGGTGAATCTGTTTAAGAAAATGCGGGATGCCAGGTACATTACATATCCGCAGTATTTGAAGTCGGCAGCCATTCGTGTTTGCTCGGCTTCTGCGCCAAACTGGTTGCGTCAGTTTATGTTTAAGAAAGTGCTGAGAAAGTAAGCCACGGAGGAGAATAACTGTTATGGGGTTAGAGCAGAAAATTAATCAACAGCTTAATAAGTATCCGGCAGTTAAAAGAACTGTCAAAAGTGTATATCAGCATACGATGTACGCACTTTCTTCCAAGACTGACCATGAGGGAAATGTGGTTCGTTTGTCGCCGAATGATTCGGAACATGAGTACTTCTTTGGGTATTACGATAAGTCCCCGTGGGATGCAACCGGGCGATATGTGCTGTGCCTGAGAGCAAACGATACATGGACGAGCGTGGCACCAAAGGAACCGGCAGAGATTCTTCTTATTGATACCGCGCAGAATAATAAAGCTACAAAGATTGCAACAACACATTCATGGAATGTACAGCAAGGCTGTATGGCACAGTGGCTTGGACCGAAATTTGACAGTGAAATTATTTATAATGACTTTCGCAATGGAAGATTTGTGTCGGTCGTTTTGAATGCTTTTACTGGCGTAGAGCGTGTGCTGAAGATGCCTGTGTATAGTGTTGCAGCAGATGGAAGTTTTGCTTTGACACTTGATTTCACAAGGCTGCATCGTCTGCGCCCGGGATATGGCTATTCCAATGTGGAAGAAGCGACCAAGAATGAAAAAATTCCAGATGCAGCTTGCATTTGGAAACTGGATATCGTAAATGATACCGTTACACCAGTTCTGAAATATTCTGATTTTGCGACCTTTGAACCTCGCAAGGAAATGGCAGGTGCGGAGCATAAGGTGAATCATATTATGATTTCGCCGAATGGAAAACGCTTTATGGTACTGCATCGTTGGTTCAATGGAGATCGAAAGTATAGCAGACTTGTTACGGTAAACGTTGATGGTACTGAAATGTATAATCTGAGCGATGATGATATGGTAAGCCATTGCTATTGGAAAGATGACCAGACTATCATCGCTTTTGAAAATAAGAAGAAAACGGGTGCGGGCTACTATTTGATGAAAGATAAGACGCCTGATTACTGTCTGTTGTGGTCGCACATCAGCTCGGATGGACACCCAAGCTATTCACCGGATAGACGTTTGGTGGTAACTGATACATATCCAAACAGGAAGCGTATGGCAATACTGAAGGTTCTAAATGAGGACTTCAATATTGTAGTCGCTAAGGTATTTGCACCCTTTAAATATGACAACGATACAAGATGTGATCTTCATCCTCGTTGGAGTCGTGATGGAAAGAAAATCTGTTTTGACTCTGTATTTGAGGGGCATCGTGGTCTTTATATGGTTCCGCTGGATGACATTAAGTTCGCTTACAGTGATACAGTTGGAACGAAGCTGGCTAAACCGAAGAACAGCAAGAAAAGAATCAAGATTGTATATTTGATGACTGCTTGCAAGAAGTGTGGTCCTACGCAGCAGACGTTGAATATAATCAAAAACCTTGACCCAGAAGAATTTGATCCAATCCTTATCACCTTGTACGATGAAGAAGCGGACAGCAGAATGGCAGACTATCTTCCATATGTATCGGCTCATTATTTGGTGAAAACCGGAAAAAAGAGCATCATGCTTGGAAAAGATGGCGCATTGCGGAGAAAGTTGGAAGAACTGCAGCCAGATATTATTCACACTGTCGGCGTATTCCCAGATTATGCCGTGAGCCAGATTGCGAAGTATAAGCAGATTCACACGCTGAGAAACTATGTGTACGATGACTATCCCGCGAAGTTTGGAAAAGTTAAAGGAATTATTCTGGCAAAGATGCAGCTGTCGGCAATGAGGAAGAGTGATAAAACAATTGCTTGTTCTGAAAGTCTGACGAAAATTTATAAAGAGAGGCTGAATCTTTCTTTCGATTTTATTCGTAATGGTGTCGACATCGAACAGTATACAATGCCTACCGCAGAACAAAAAAAGAGTATCCGTAAAGAACTGGGACTACCGGAAGATGCATTTATCTGGGTTTATACTGGGCAGTTCATTGAACGGAAAAACATTCCTTTCCTGCTGGAACACTACACAGAGAAATTCGGAAACGATGAGCGTTCCTATATGCTGTTACTTGGTGACGGTCCAGAGTTGAAGTCATTGTATGAAAGATATGCTGATAACCCTCGCATTGATTTCCGTGGCAGTGTATCGAACGTGAACTATTATCTCAAGGCTTGCGATGTTTACGTTTCGACCAGTAAATCAGAAGGACTTCCTAATGGTGTGTTGGAAGCTATGGCGACAGGTCTTCCGGTTGTTCTTTCAGACATTGAACAACACAAAGAAATTTTTGAAGTTGATGGTAAGATCGGAAGGCTTTATCGCCAAGAAGATGGAAATGACTTCGCAGAAAAACTAGAGCAAATGTATCATGGAAATGTAAGCGAAGCTGGCAAGGCTGCTTATGATTCGGCGCATGAAAATTTTAGCTCGGTAAAGATGAGCAGAAAATATCAAGCAGTATACAAGGAAATCGTAGGATAAGAGGATAGGAAAATGGTAAAGAGTATAAAGAACTTTATTGAGAATCCAGGCTTACTCTTTATTTCACTGGGTCATCGCGGCTGGTTCCATTGGATGGATGATGAAACCTATTTGAAGATTGCATACCGAGTTAAGATGGGGAAAAAGCTGAATCTTGATCCCCCAGTGACTTTTAACGAAAAGCTGCAGTGGCTAAAACTTCATGATCGCAAACCTGAATATACAACGATGGTCGATAAGTGTGAAGCCAAGAAATGGGTCGCTGATCGTATGGGGGGACGTCATACCGACCCTCGGCGTATGGGAGCACTTTGATGAGATTGATTTTGACAACTTGCCAAACCAGTTCGTCTTGAAATGCACTCATGACAGTGGCGGTCTGGTAATTTGCAGAGATAAGAGCCAGTTTGATAAAGAAGCAGCGCGTAGGAAGATTGAAACCTGTTTGAAACACAATTTTTTCTGGGGACCTGGGGACAAAGAAAGTGGGCATATAAAGCTGTAAAACCTCGCATTTTAGCAGAGGTATATATGGAAGACGAGACGGCTAGGGCGATGGGAAGTAAAGGACTTACGGATTATAAGTTTTTCAACTTTAACGGGACTCCCAAATTCGTTTATGTTTCGTGCAGATTGGAAAATCATGAGACCGCACAAATTAGCTTTTTGGATATGAATTGGTGCTTTACGGATTTTCGAAGAAGTGACTATAAGCCGTTAAGTATGATTCCTCCAAAGCCATCGCAGTTTGATGTAATGAAGAATATTGCTGGGCGTCTTTCAAAGGATATACCATTTGTCAGAGTGGATTTATACGAGGTTGAGGGAAAAGTCTATTTCAGCGAAATGACGTTTTATCCATGCAGCGGCTTCCTTCCATTTGAACCAGAAAAGTATGATAGGGCTTTAGGTGATGAGATAATCATCTGATGCTTATGGACAGAAAGGGAAAAAATGAAAATAGTATTTTTAATGCCGCAGTCATTTCCATATGGGATAGCCTATTCCTCTCGTGCTCAGAATTTTTGTAGGGCATTGTTATCCAAAGGGCATGAAGTCGATATAATATGTGATTATTTAAGCGATGAGAGATATAAGGTTCAAGACAATATCGGCAAATTTGAAGATACTAGATTCTTCTATTTACATGAGAAAAGAAATAAAACAGATAGGGCGCTGGTTCCATCCCAGATATCTCATGCACTTGAAAAATATATACAGACCGAGCAGCCAGAATTGATTATATCAAGTTCGGCGTATGATAGATTTCCAAAGATTTTGAAAGTAGCACGAAGATATAAGGTTCCAATTATTTTGGAAAGCTGTGAAAAATATGATGCGTCTAATTGGAGATTTGGAAAACTAGATTATAGGTATTTCCAATTTCATCGCTGCTGGAATCGCTTCTATCCACAGGTTGATGGAGTGATTGCAATCAGCCGGTTTTTGGAAGATTTCTATAAAAATTGTAATTTAAAAACATTGAGAGTTCCAACAATCTTAGATATTCAAAATACTGAAAGCCGTCTGGCTTGTGCGGATACGTCACAGGTGACATTTTGTTTCGCAGGGACGCTTGGAGGTGGAAAGGATCGATTAGCTGAATTCATTCTTGCAATGCATGAAGTGGGGAACAATGAAAAGAGAATCCCGATTTTAAATATATATGGTCCATCTAGGCAACAAGTTGAAAATCAATTGGGGGATAAAAGCAAAGTACTTGAAGCTCTTGGAAATAGAGTGAACTTCTTTGGGCGTATCTCACAGGAAAAGGTTGCAGCTGCAGTCCGAGCGAATGATTTTAGCCTTGTTCTCAGACCTGTAAGAGAATCCTCAAATGCAGGTTTTCCTACAAAGCTGGCAGAGAGTATGGCCGTTGGAACACCAGTCATAGCAAATCAAACTGGTGATGTTGGTTTGTATGTGGAGGACGGACACAATGGCATAATATGTGAGACGGAATCTTTAGCTGATGTGAGTTGTACGCTAAAGCGTGCTCTAAATCTAAGTAATACAGAACTAGAGTCTATGCGATCTGCGGCAAGAAGAAAAGCAGTGGAATCTTTTGATTTTAGAGCTTACGCAGAACAATTGAATGGTTTTATTCATGAAGTAGTCAATGGAGGATTACGAGATGGCATTTAATATACCGGTTGTTCTTTTAATTTTCAGAAGAGACAAGGTAACACAGATTATTGACCGTTTAAGAGAGATACAGGCAAGCAAAGTATATCTCATGGCGGACTATGGTAGAAACAAAAATGAGATTGAGCAAGCGGAAGCTTGTAGAAAAGCTGCCGAGCAGGCAATCGACTGGAATTGCAAAGTTATAAAAAACTATGCTACTGAAAACAGAGGTGTTTATGGAAACATTGGCAAAGGTGCACAATGGGTTTTTCAGCGTGAGGAAATGGCTATCTTTTTAGAAGATGATAACTTGCCTGAGGTGACCTTCTTTAGATATTGTGAGGAGTTACTCTATAAATATCGTTATAACGAACAAATACTGTGGATTTGTGGAACTAATTATCTGGGTAAATATAATTCTCGAAATGGAGATTCATATATGTTTACCCAGCATTTGCTTCCTTGTGGTTGGGCATCGTGGTCGTCTAAATTCATGAAGTACTATGATTTGGATTTGAAACTGTGTGATGACAGAAAAAATTTCAAGGAAATGAAAGGACGTTTTGTTAATGCACAGCTTTATTACCAATATATGTATAGGTGGCTTGCAGAAAGAAGGCGAATCAAAGAAAACGGACGGTCAAGGTCGTGGGACTATCAAATGGATTTTGCGCTAAAATATCATAACCTCTATGGTATTTCTCCTGCAAATAATCAGATTAGAAATATTGGTGTGGATGATATCTCTGAACATGGTGGAACAACAACTATGAATGAGATGACCAGACGGTTCTGCACAATGCCTTCGTATCCAATTACCTTTCCGATGAAACATCCGGATAAAGTTGAAGTTGACAAAGAGTATGAAAATAAGATAGGTGATATTCTGCTATTTCCTAGAAAGCAGCGCTATAAATACTTTATATCTTCTTTTTTACGCGACAAATTCAATCTTCCGGATAAACCTTTGAAGGAAATACTGTTGGGGAAATGATGGATAACATTTTGGACAGAAAACTAACGATCAGAAGACTTGTAATACTTATCGTTCTGTATATCCTGAGCGGCTCTACTTACATTACTCTATTCTCTGGCTCTCAATGGGTTGCGGCTTTTGGGATATGCTTGATGCTTCCGTCGATTGCTACTTCGATGAGAAGAAATGTTACGACTATGGCATTTCTTCGGGGCATGTTTGCATATGGATTTGTTATTTTTGTCTTGAGTAAGGGCTTGTTAAACAGGGAAAGTTTAGGCTCGTATTTTCGTGTGTCATTAGTTTTCTTGTTTTCATTTTATTTTACTCAAGAATTTTCATTTACAGAATTTAAAAATATTTTCACGAGGTTTATTGCAGCAATATGTGCAATAGACACAATTATTTATTTCGTTTTGCAGAGAGTTGGTCAATTTCCATTTTTGCCGATAGCCTACAATGGCAATGGTGAGGGATATAGGATTGGTATTATCTTTAATTATCTTCTGTCCCATCCGGAACGAAATTCAGGTATATACTGGGAACCAGGATTATTCGCGACGATGATAGTTCTGGCGTTTGTTTTGGATTTAAGATTTGAACAGAAACTACATCCATGGAGAATGCTGATATACCATATATGTATTTTTACTACGGCATCGTCAGCGGGAATTGTTCTGATTTTGTTCTGCGATTTGATGCTGCTCAATCGAGTAATTAACCAGTATTCGAGCAATAAGGCTGTCAACTATTGCATCTTTTTTGTCGTGTATATGTTGCTGCTGACTTTATTCTTAAACCTGGATACTTTTTTAACAGTTACAGGTCTTGCTCAGCAGAGAGCGTATGCAAAACTATTAAGCGATAATATGGGCAGCTCAGCAAGAATGCAAGCACTAAGCAGAAACTGGAGTCTCTTCCTTCAGAATCCTCTCACAGGACTTGGTATTGGCGACGCATATCGAGCAGCTTCCAACTTTTCCGATACATCTACAACTACATTTATGATGGTGGAGTTTGGAGTTGTCGGTGCAATACCAACTGCATTTGTGATTAAGAGTATTCTTGGACTGAAAAATGAATTAATAGAAAATATATGTTTGATAACGATTTTCCTGTGTATTCTAAATAAGGAACCACATATGGGAATTGCTATTATTTGGATTTTTGCGTTTTTCTTTTCAAAGAAAAGGGAAAACGGATTGTTAACACAGGTAGACTAGTAATATTAGATAAACCAATTAATATTTCTATGAAATAATAGGAGGAAAATTAAAATGTCTGCATTTGATAACGCAACCCTTATGATCACTGGTGGTACTGGTTCTTTTGGTTCTACCGTTCTGAAGCACTTCCTAGATTCTGACCTGAAGGAGATTCGTATCTTCTCTCGTGATGAAAAGAAGCAGGATGATATGCGCCATGAGCTTCAGGCCAAGCACCCGGAGAACGCCAAGAAGGTGAAGTTCTATATCGGCGATGTCCGCAATCCTCAGTCCATCAAGGATGCTATGCCCGGTGTTGACTACATCTTCCACGCTGCCGCTCTGAAGCAGGTCCCTTCCTGCGAGTTCTTCCCCATGCAGGCCGTTCAGACCAACATCATCGGTACTGATAACGTCTTGCACGCTGCAATCGACGCAGGCGTTAAGCGTGTCGTCTGCCTGTCCACCGATAAGGCAGCTTATCCCATCAACGCTATGGGCATCTCCAAGGCTATGATGGAGCATGTCATCTACGCCAACGCCCGTGTGGCTGCTGAACGTGGCGGCACCACCATCTGCTGCACCCGTTACGGCAACGTCATGTGCAGCCGTGGCTCCGTCATTCCGCTGTTCATCGACCAGATCAAGGCTGGCAACCCCATCACCATCACCGACCCCAACATGACCCGCTTCCTGATGAACCTGGACGAGGCGGTGGATCTGGTCATGTTCGCCTTCCAGCACGCCAACCCCGGCGACCTGTTCATCCAGAAGGCAGACGCTTCCACCATTGGTGATCTGGCAAAGGCTGTCCAGCAACTCTTCGGCGACACCGGTACGAACATCATTGGCACCCGTCACGGCGAGAAGCTGTTCGAGACCCTGATGACCCGTGAGGAGCGTCTGCGCAGCCAGGATATGGGTCACTACTTCCGTGTTGCCGCTGACAACCGTGACCTGAACTACGACAAGTTCGTGGTCAAGGGTGAAGTACATACCATGGCGGATGAGTCCTACACCAGCCACAACACCGAGCGTCTGGATGTTGAGGGCACTGTGAAGAAGATTCTGACCACTGAATATGTCCAGAACGCTTTGAAGGGCATTCCCAATATTTGAGGTGGAAAGAAATGAATTCGCAGAGAGAAGAGTATATTGATGGGATGAAGGGGCTGGCTTGCCTTTTTGTCCTGCTAGGACACTTTACTGGGATTTATAAATACGCAGAAAATGCAACAGCGATTGACTCATGGTTCACACGGA
>ERZ772954.1624-NODE-1624-length-16636-cov-3.335866_pt1 | contig 16636 bp, 15 predicted proteins | sample MGYA00580684_ERZ772954 | MGnify/ENA primary metagenome ERZ772954 (study PRJEB29015, sample SAMEA2737654) | human gut metagenome | biome: human gut; feature: human-associated habitat; material: faeces | place: China | collected 2012 ...
AGACCTCCAATGTAGATCTGGCGACGGAGATCTCGGAGATGATCACGACCCAGCGCGGCTATCAGGCCAATACACGAATTGTCACAGTGACGGACAGTATGCTGGAAGAGCTGGTAAACATGAAGCGATAATTTTTACATTCCGGGGAGAAATGGCGCCCGCCGGGGCGCTCCGGGGCGTCCCGGCGGGAAATTGGAGAGGTGACTGCGCATGATCGTTTTGACAAAGAGAAGCAAGGAACAGTTTGTGGTGAATCATCTGCAGATTGAGAGCATCGAGAGCATTCCAGAGGTAAAGATCACCATGATGAACCACGACTTTTTTTTGGTGCGGGAAACCGTGGAGGAGATCATTCAAAAAATAGCTGAGTACAATGCCAAAGTCCAGGATATCCACCGGGAAATCACGGTAACGGACCGGCGTTGAAACAGATAGATCAAAATCCGAAGCCGGGCACCGCCGTCCGGTGAAAGGGAGAGCTTCGTTATGAATCTGAACTATATCATTGGTGTGGTGGGGGCCCTGGCTGTCTGCCTGTTCGGTATGATTACCCAAATCAATTTGGGAGGGAATCCGCCAGTCAGCGTAACACCGGGAAACTTGAAGAACTTCGTGGACCCGGCCAGCATCCTCATCACCATCGGATGCACCATCTTCGTTGTGGTGGCCAGCTTCCCAGGGAAGATGCTCAGGGAGATTCCAAAGCATATCAAGATTATTCTCGGCACAAAGAGATTCGATCCCATTACATATATCGACCAGTTGGTGGAGCTGGCCCAGATTGCCAGAAAGAACGGACTGCTGTCCTTGGAGGAGAAGGCCAATGAACAGCCTGATCCTTTTTTCAAGCAGGCGATCATGATGATCGTGGACGCCTATGACCCGGATAAGGTGGTCTGGTTTCACACCGAGGACCGGCGAAAAAAGCCGGCTCTTATGGTACGGAACATGGTCCGACAGAACAGTCTTCCGGATGGGATCGTATGTTACAACGATCAGATCGCTGTCCAGGTCATGGAAGAACTGGAACGTCAGGGCAAAAAGATCCCGGAAGATGTTGCAGTGACCGGCTATGACAATTCACTGTACGCAAGACAGGGACAGGGCATTACCACCATCACCCATCCCCAGGAAAAACTGGGGGAGATGGCGGCGAAGCTTCTCCTGGAAAAATTAAGTGGCGTGCCGGATGAAGAAAGTACAGTGGAACGGCTGATCCGGCCGGAACTGATCGTGCGGGGCAGCAGTGTGAAAGCAGGGGCATGAGCACAGATACATAACCGTTTTATCAGATCGTTTTATTAGAGAATGAAGCGATGTAGATTACAGAGAACCCTATAACATTTCAGAAGATCGGACGCATGTTGGCAGCAGAACTGGACAGCAGATTTTCAGGAATGTTATGCATATGATATTAATTTTATTTTAAGGAGGATTTTTCGCATGAAAACAGGAAGAGATTACAAATTCTGGTTTTGCACAGGTTCACAGGATCTTTACGGAGATGAGTGTCTCCGCAAGGTAGCCGAGCATTCTAAGATCATTGTGGAGGAGCTGAACAAATCCGGCGTACTTCCGTTTGAGGTTGTATGGAAACCAACGCTGATCACAAATGAGCTGATCCGTAAAACCTTTAATGATGCCAATGCAGATGAAAATTGTGCCGGCGTGATTGCATGGATGCATACATTTTCCCCGGCAAAATCCTGGATTCTTGGTCTCAAAGAGTATCGTAAACCGCTGTGTCACCTTCATACACAGTTCAATGTGGAGATTCCCTATGACACCATTGATATGGACTTTATGAATGAGAACCAGTCCGCACACGGCGGACGTGAGTTTGGCCATATGGTAACTCGAATGGGAATTGAGCGTAAGGTCATTGCAGGACACTGGGCAGACAAAAAGGTCCAGGAGCGTCTGGCATCCTGGATGCGTACTGCAGTTGGTATCATGGAAAGCAGCCATATTCGTGTATGCCGTGTTGCGGATAACATGAGAAATGTAGCCGTAACAGAGGGCGATAAGGTTGAGGCTCAGATGAAATTCGGATGGGAGATCGATGCTTATCCGGTTAATGAGATCGCAGAATATGTTCAGGATGTAAGCCAGGGAGATATTGATGTTCTGGTAGAAGAATATTATAATAAATATGACATGATTCTGGATGGACGTGACCCGGAAGAATTTAAGAAACACGTAGCAGTCCAGGCAGGAATCGAGATCGGTTTTGAACGTTTCCTTGAGGAGAAAAACTATCAGGCTATCGTAACACATTTTGGTGATCTGGGCTCCCTGAAACAGCTTCCAGGTCTTGCAATCCAGCGCCTTATGGAAAAAGGCTACGGATTTGGCGGCGAGGGTGACTGGAAAACAGCAGCTATGGTCCGCCTGATGAAAATCATGAGCGCCGGCAAAAAAGATGCAAAAGGTACTTCCTTTATGGAGGATTACACATACAATCTGGTACCTGGCAAAGAGGGAATCCTTGAGGCACATATGCTTGAGGTTTGCCCTTCTGTTGCAGAGGGAAAAGTCAGCATGAGAGTTTGCCCGCTTTCCATGGGAGACCGTGAGGATCCGGCAAGACTGGTATTCACATCCAAGACAGGCCCGGCTATCGCCACATCCCTGGTTGATCTGGGAGATCGTTTCCGCCTGCTGATCAATGAAGTGGAGTGCAAGAAGACAGAGAAACCAATGCCTGCACTTCCGGTAGGTACGGCGTTCTGGACACCGAAGCCGGATCTTTCCACGGCGGCAGAAGCCTGGATCCTTTCTGGCGGCGCACACCATACTGCATTTACCTATGATCTGACCGCAGAGCAGATGGGCGACTGGGCAGCAGCTATGGGTATTGAAGCTGTTTATATTGATGGTGATACAACGATCCGGAATCTGCAGAATGAGCTGAGATGGAACAGCATGTATTTCAGCAAATAATACGGGAGGTTTTTTAAAATGGGAGTAAACGAGGCAAAAACAGCCATTCTTGAGAACCGTACAGCTCTTGGTATTGAGTTTGGTTCCACAAGGATCAAGGCAGTTCTGGTAGATGACAAAAATCAGCCGATCGCATCCGGCGGTTACGGATGGGAGAACCAGTATGTGGACGGAATCTGGACCTACAGCCTGGAGGAGATCTGGAAGGGCCTTCAGGCCAGCTATCAGGATATGGCAAAAGATGTCCGGGAGAAATACGGCGTGGAACTGACAAGCGTAGGTGCTTTCGGTGTCAGTGCCATGATGCACGGATATATGCCCTTTAATAAAGCGGGAGAGCTGATGGTTCCTTTCCGCACCTGGAGAAACAATATCACGGGAGAAGCTTCTGAGAAGCTGGCAGAGCTTTTCCATTACAATATCCCTCAGAGATGGAGCATCGCACACCTGTATCAGGCGATCCTTAACGGTGAGGAGCATGTAAAAGATATCGATTATATCACCACTCTGGAAGCCTATGTGCACTGGAAACTCACCGGAAAAAGAGTTCTTGGTATCGGTGATGCGGCAGGTATGTTCCCGATCGACAGTGAAACGAAAGACTACAACGAGGAGATGGTGCAGAAGTTCGATGAACTGGTTGCGCCTTATGGATATCCATGGAAACTCCGCGATATTATGCCGGAAGCTCTGGTGGCAGGTCAGGATGCAGGAGTTCTTACTGAGGAAGGCGCAAAGCTTCTGGATGTAAGCGGAAAGCTGAAAGCCGGAATTCCCATGTGCCCGCCTGAGGGAGACGCAGGAACCGGTATGGTTGCCACAAACAGTGTCCGCCGGCGTACCGGAAATGTTTCGGCAGGAACATCCGTATTTGCCATGATCGTTCTGGAAAAGGCTCTTTCCAAACCGTACAAAGAAATCGATATGGTAACAACTCCGGCAGGAGATCCGGTTGCCATGGCACATTCCAACAACTGTACGTCGGATCTGAACGCATGGGTAAATGTGTTTAAGGAATTTGCAGAAGCTATGGGTATGGAAGTGGATATGAACAAACTGTTCGGAACCCTTTATAATAAAGCACTGGAAGGTGACCCGGACTGCGGAGGACTTCTTTCCTACTGCTATTTCTCCGGCGAGCATATGACTGGTTTTGAAGAGGGACGTCCACTGTTTGTACGTTCTCCTGAGAGCAGATTTACACTGGCAAACTTTATGCGAAATAATCTTTACACCTGCCTCGGCGCCATGCGTGTAGGTCTGGATATCCTTCTGAATCAGGAGCAGGTAAAGATCGACAAGCTTCTGGGCCACGGCGGCCTCTTTAAGACAAAGGGTGTCGGCCAGCAGATCCTTGCAGATGCGGTAGATGCACCGGTATCTGTAATGTCCACAGCAGGAGAAGGAGGAGCCTGGGGAATCGCGCTTCTGGCTTCCTATCTGATCAACAAAAAAGACGGCGAAGATCTTGCAGACTTCCTGGATGAAAATGTCTTTAAAGGAAATGAAGGCAGCACACTGGCGCCGAAAGCAGAAGGCGTGAAAGGATTCAACGCATTTATGGACCGGTATATGAAAGGTCTTGGCATTGAGAGAGCAGCAGTGGAATCCGAAATCTGGTAAAATGCAGGATGTACGGAAATGAGAATACCTGTTTTCGGATACGGGGAAAAACAGATGGAAATCTGTCGGATTTCTGCTCTGTGTCCAGAGAGGAAAATGAATGAACGAGAGTAACCACGAAAAGAAACCAACATCCGGCCAGATGGTTCATGTCGTGATCGATCGTCCGATGAATACCTGCCATCCGGAACACAAAGATCTTTTTTATCCGGTAAATTATGGTTACATTGAAGGAATCATCGCCCCGGACGGAGAGGAACAGGACGTCTACGTTCTTGGCATTGATCACCCTGTAAAAGAATTTACAGGAAAAATCATCGCCATCGTCCACCGCCTCAATGATGTGGAAGATAAATGGGTGGCAGTGCCGGAAGATATGAATATGACAGCCAAGGAGATCATGGCACAGGTTCAGTTTCAGGAGCAGTATTTTGAGACAGAAATAGAAATGCTGGAATAAGAAAATTAAAAACAGGAGCAGACATGGTACGCCATGTGACTGCTCCTGTTTTTGGATAGGAGTCATATGAAAAGCTGTCTTGTAAGAATGTAATAAAACTGTCATGATTCTGGTAGATCCGGATAAGAATCTTGTTCTGGTATATAATTTTGAACATGGAACCTCGGAACCATATACATTACAGGACTCTGTGAAAGCAGGAATTTATGAAGATCTGTGGATTGATTTTTCTGCTATGAAAATGAATGGATTTTATTGAAAATATTTCTCCGTAATGTTATCATTGGACACGAAAAACACAGAAAAAATTAAAAAACAAAAAAATAAACGGTTGTATATGTGTCTGTAATACGATCAGGGACAGCCGGTCAGAGAACAGAATGATGGGTGGCAAAATGTTTGATGACCAGGGCTATACAGGAGGAGAACAGAATGAAATTAACCATGCTTGGAACAGGTAACGCACTGGTAACAGAGTGCTACAATACATGTTTTGTGCTCAGCGATGAGTACGGCCATTTTCTGGTTGACGGAGGCGGCGGAAATACGGTGCTTTCCCAGCTGAAGAAGGCTGGCGTTGATCTGATGGATGTTCATGAGATCTTTGTTACACATAAGCACGTAGACCATATCATGGGGATCGTGTGGGTGATCCGCATCATTTGCCAGAACATGAAAAAAGGCACTTATCAGGGCGAGGCAAACATCTATGCTCATGATGAAGTGATCGGACTTCTGAAAGACATGGCATTTAAGCTTCTGAATAAGAAGGAGACACAGTACATCGGTGACAGACTTCATCTGATCGAGGTAAAAGACGGCGAGGAAAAAACAATTCTTAATAAGAAAGTGACCTTCTTTGATATCGGTTCCACCAAGGCGAAACAGTTCGGTTTCCAGATGATCTATGACGGTGGTAAGGTACTTACCTGCTGCGGAGACGAGCCATACAATGAATGTGAAGAGAAATACGCAAAAGGCAGCGACTGGATGTTCCACGAAGCATTCTGCCTGTATGGACAGCGTGATATCTTCAATCCTTATGAGAAACACCACTCCACAGTTAAGGATGCCAGTGAGCTGGCTGAGAACCTTGGAGTTAAGAATCTTGTCCTGTATCACACAGAGGATAAGAACATTAAGAAACGTAAAGAGCTTTACGGAGCAGAAGGCAGAGAGTATTATCACGGAAATCTGTTTATTCCGGATGATCTTGATGTGATCGAAATGTAAGAAATATAGATAAAGGACCGGGAATGAGACTGTGGTGGCATTCCCGGTTTTGAGGTGACAGAACATATGCCAGTAACAGACCGAATCACCCTTGAGAAAAAATATGAAAAACTTCAGGAAATCCTCCGTTCATTCGGAAGTGTGGCGGTAGCGTTTTCGGGCGGAGTGGATTCCACATTTCTTCTGAAAGTGGCGCAGGAGACACTTGGCGATAAGGCCATAGCCATCACTGCATGCCCCTGCTCCTTTACAGAAAGAGAGAGGAAAGAAACCGAGGATTTCTGCAGGGAAAATCACATTCATCAGGAGATATGCAAGCTTAATGAATTTGAGATTCCGGGATTTCGCCAGAATCCTCCGGATCGCTGCTACATCTGCAAAAAAGGCATTTTTACCAGATTATGGGAAGTAGCGAAAAAGAACAACATCAATGTGCTTGCGGAAGGTTCCAACATGGATGATCTGGGCGACTACCGTCCGGGAAAAAGAGCTATCCAGGAACTTGGTGTGCGAAGTCCCCTTCAGGAAGCCGGACTCTATAAAGAAGAGATCCGTGAACTGTCAAAGGAGATGAATCTTCCAACCTGGAATAAGCCATCCTTTGCCTGTCTTGCTTCCAGATTTGTATACGGTGAGCCCATTACCGAGGAGAAGCTTCACATGGTAGATCAGGCCGAGCAGTTTCTGATGGATCTGGGATTCCATCAGTTCCGTGTTCGCATCCACGGTACCATGGCAAGGATCGAGGTTCCGGAAGAAGAGATCCTGAAAATTGCAGATAATGAAACAAGAACAAAGATCACAGAGAAATTCCGCACATTGGGATTTTCTTACGTGACTCTGGATCTTCAGGGCTTCCGTTCCGGAAGTATGAATGAAACACTGGGAAAATAAGTATCAGAAAATAAAATAATCCCCCGGAAATACCGCGCGAGAAGTATTTCCGGGGGATTGCTGCAAGAATAGAACCGGAGGCTCCGTTACTGTGTTCAAATCTTAATTTTCGGATTGAGAATATCTGCCTGGCAGGCTGTATATCTTACATATAATCTTTCAGCACATCATGATCCCGCAGTACTTTCTCAACCACAGTACCCTTCACAACATTCAGAAGTGGTTTCTTCAGTGCATTCAGCGGCCCTGGCAGCTGGATCTCCAGCGGGGATTTTCCGTCCATCAGTTTCACACTGCTGTCCAGAAGCTCACGGATATCGTAAACGCTTCCCCATACTTCCGGAACTCCACGGTCTACACCGAAAAGTCCGTATACAGCCTCCATTGCAGTACGTACGGAATACTCTGTTGTGAATACGGTATCACGAGGAGTTTCCGCAAACTGTCCCAGGAATGCAAAATTTACACAGCCATCCGGGATAACATCCGGGCGGTCACCTTTGGTACGCGGCATGAAGAAGGCGGTGATGTACGGCATCATGGTCGGAACGCAGACAGCGCTGTTTTCTGCCATATCGTCGATCTGATCTACCGGAACACCCAGGTGGTACAGCCACTCGGCGGTAATTTCCTTACCGGTACAATCCTTCATCGGCTTCTTGATATAATCACCGGGAACATCTGTGAACAATCCGTAAACCCATACACAGACCTTCTTCGGATCCTGCTCTTTGAACTGTCCCTGACGGTTGATGGTCCAGCTTAAGAGCCATTTGGAATCCTGGCAGCTTACGATACCACCGGTAACAACCTTGCCGGTACGTGGGTCACGCTGGCTGATATTGGTGATATAAGGGATAATACGGTCATCCAGAGTGGTGACAGTAGCGGATTCCCAGTTTGTTCTGGAAATGTCTGAGCAGAACTTTTCCGGATGTCCGAAGGAAGGATCCTGAGCTGCGATATTTTTCCACAGAGACCATACACCACTGGTGCGTACCTCTGCATCACCGTTTGGTGCGTGGTTCTGGTCGCCGTAGATCGTGCCCTCTGTACAGCTTCCGTTAGTGACGAAAACATAATCATTTTCTGTAAGAAGGATGCCCTGCTCCACATCTTTTACCTTGCATTCGATAGCAGTGGCGATCTTTTTGCCATCTTTAAAATTAAAGATCACGTTTGTGACCTCAGTATTAAACTGGAAGTCAACACCTGCATCCTCCAGATATTTTTTCATGGGAAGGATCAGGGATTCGTATTGGTTGTACTTGGTGAATTTCAGGGCGCTGAAATCCGGAAGACCTGCAATGTGGTGGATAAAACGCTGGAAGTAAAGCTTCATTTCCAGAGCACTGTGCCAGTTTTCAAATGCGAACATGGTCCTCCAGTACAGCCAGAAGGTGGAATCAAACACTTCATCATCAAATACATCTTCGATGGTTTTATCGTAAAGATCCTCATCCTTTGTCATAAACAGCTTCATGATCTCCATGCAACCCTTCTGGCTCAGGTTAAATTTTCCGTCGGTATGGGCATCCTGTCCACGGTTGACGGTTGCACGGCAGAGAGAATAGTTCGGGTCGTGCTTGTTCAGCCAGTAGAATTCGTCCAGAACAGAAGCACCCGGTTTTTCAAGAGAAGGAATACTGCGGAAAAGATCCCACAGGCACTCGAAATGGTTTTCCATCTCACGGCCGCCTCGCATGACGTATCCTCGCATCGGATCAAAAATACCGTCGCATGCACCGCCTGCAATGTCCATCGCTTCCAGGATGTGAATGTGGTCGCCAGGCATCTGTGCGTCTCTTACAAGGAAGCAAGCTGCTGCCAGAGAAGCAAGTCCGCTTCCTACCAGATATGCATGCTTGTCATCTACGCCTTCCGGTTTCTCTGGGCGGGCAAATGCTTCGTAGTTACCGTTTGTATAATAAATGCCCTTGCTGTTTTTCTCATTTTTGCCGCGCTCTGTATTGCGGTAATTCGGGTCTACGTGTGCTTCTATGATCTGTTTCTCTTCGCGGCTCTTGTTTGCCAGAACTGCTGCTCCTGCACCTGCTGCGGCAAGTACTGCCATACCTAATACGGAATGTTTTTTCTTTGACATAAAAATTACCACCTTTCTGAAATTTGCCGTTACATTATTTCCGGCTATCTGTGTTTATTCTTGTTTTAACTTTTCGAATCAGCTTCTAAGCTTTCTCAGTTTTGTTTCCTAACCTTCAGATAAAAAGCTTTTATTTGACTAATTCGAAATTCTGCTGCCTTTTATTTAGTATTTCCTGTTTCTGAGTGTATTCTACGTCAAAAAATAATTTTCCTCAATTTACAAAACAAGACGGATGACAAAAAACTTATCATCCGCCTTACTTTGTAAAGTTGATTTCGAAAACTTTATGTCCCGCCCTTTCAGGATTAAAGCTGCTATGCCATAGTTATCCCTTATTTTCCGGATAAACTTAATCTTTATTGCCCTTCCTTCTCCATATTCCGCAGAGAATTCCCAATATTTCCATGCATGGTCACGCAGACCATATTCGCGATTTCTTCTGGGGCTTCCTTCATTCCTCTCTTGATCCAATCAAGCATAACACCTACGAAACTGTATTTGTAAAAATCCGCAATAAATTTCTTCTGTTCCTCTGTAACCCTCAGATTCTCGCTCTGCTCTTCCACCACTCCTTCGATCAGCTGATAGGTCAAGCTGTACAGATAATTTTCCACCTGCTCTCGTTTCACAGAGCGATACACGTTCAAGATAAATGGTTTATTTTCCAAAACAGCCTCAAAAATCTGCTGAAGCCCTTCCTGCCAGGTGTCGTAAGTCTTTTTTCCCTGCAAAGCCCGGGAAGCGTCCTCAATACAGGACCATTCTACCAGGTCATAAATGTCTTTAAAATGATAGTAAAAAGCCATTCGGCTGATTCCGCAGTCTGTAGTCAGATCGCTGATGGTGATCTTGTCCAGAGGTTTCTGAAGGAGAAATTTCTTCAGAGACTCTTCCAGTGCATTTTTTGTGATATTGCTCATTCAGATGTGCTCCTCCTGATGATTTTATTATGCAGTACGGCATCATGCAATCCATGAGGTCCGCACAGATTCTAGAGCGTGTTTGAAAAATCATTCCTGCAATCTGCAGGCTCTAAGGATTTTATAAAGCCTTTTTGAATTTTTGTCAACAGGAGCGCTATGGAAAAAAGCAGATATCCGCCTCCGAACTTATATATGCACATATTTTCTGAAATATTTATCGCTATTCTGGAATGTATTTGAAAAATGTTTTCTAAAAGATGTGCATCACAATTTGTGGGAGAACATCCTCCACTTTACAAGAAAAACTCTCAATGCTACAATATTCCCCAGATATTTGACAAAAAAAGACCCTGTGGGGGAATACATAAGGAGAACACCATGGAATTAAAGCTTGAAAACGGACGTCCCGCAGATACCACGGGCAGACTTGAAAAAGAGATACGTACTTATGATTTTCTTGATGCACTTCAGGTGCCTTATCAGAGGATTGACCATGAAACTCTGATGACCATTGAAGCTTGTAAAGATGTGGATAAAGTGCTTGATGCAGTAATCTGCAAAAACCTGTTTCTCTGCAACCGCCAGGAAACGAACTTCTATCTGCTGCTCCTGCCAGGCGACAAGAAGTATCTTCCCAGCTTGGCGTTGCCAGACTTTCCTTCGGCAATGAAACTTATATGGAGAAATTCCTTGATATTACACCTGGTTCTGTCAGTATACTTGGACTTATGAACGATAAGGAAAATCATGTGCAGCTGCTTATTGATGAAGACCTCCTGAAGGAACCTTACATCGGCTGTCACCCTTGTATTAACACCTCCAGCCTGAAAATTAATATGAAAGATATGATGGAAAAAATTATTCCGGCTATGAAACATGAACCGATTTTTGTGAAATTGGGACAGGAAGAATAAAATTGCAATTAACTAATTTGTATGTTACCCATTCTTCCATTATGCCCAAAACAAAACAGACAGATACACATTTCAATCATGTACCCGCCTGTCTCATTTCATTCTTTATTCAATTTTTATTTGCTCTTCCGCTCCTTTACCAGTGCAAATACACTCTGAAGTACAATGAAGAAGCACAGCAGGATTGCTGTTACAATGTTGGACCAGGAGCTGATCAGTTTTCCATTGGTTTTAACCAAAGTAGAAATCGTACCATTGATCAATACACCAAACAAGGAACCAAGTACATTTCCTACACCACCGGTAAGAAGTGTACCACCGATGACTGCGGAGGAAATAGCGTCCATTTCAAGGCCGGTTGCCTGGGTGGTGGTACCTGCCATGGTATTCAGGCAGTAGCAGATTCCGCCGATGGAAGTAAGGAAACTGGAAAGAATATATGCCTTCATCTGTGTTTTCTTAACATCAAGTCCCATCAGGGTTGCAGACTGCTGATTGCCACCTACTGCGTAAATACTGCGGCCGAAGCGTGTGTATTTCAGCATCAGATAAATAGCAAGAACTACGATCAATGCAACTACAACAGTTACACGAAGGTATGGAAACTGCATGATTCCCTTTTTGTTCAGATACCCTCCAAATGGAAGGGAAATCTTAAAGCTGGAAAGAGTGGTAAAAATCTTGTCAGAAACAATACTTACCTGCTCTTTACAGATCACAGCTGTCATACCTCTGGCAAAGAACATTCCTGCCATAGTAACGATGAAAGGCTGGATTTCCAGGTAGGAAATACAGAAGCCCTGAACAATACCAAATATAATGCCAATTGCAAGAATCAGAAGCATAAGTACCGGGCTGGACCATCCCCACTGCTCAATTCCCACTGCCAGGATCATACAGTCCATAGCAACCAAGGAACCTACGGAAATATCAATACCGCCAGTAAGCATAACGCATGTCATACCAGCTGTGATGCAGATCAGACCTGCATTGTTGATCAGGATGTTCAGAAATGTCTGGAAACGGGTAAAGCCTTTGTCCGCATATACGATACATCCTGCAGCATACATTACAAAGAATAATACAATGGTGATCAGCAGCAACAGGTTATTGCTGTTTATTTTTTTCTTTTTCATGCCCGAGCTGCCTCCTTTCCGGATTTCTTTGTCAGCTTCTTAAAGAAGGCTTTGGCTGGCTCAGCCTGAATTACTACGATGATAATAACTACGATTGCCTTAAATACCGGTGCCTGTGCAGAAGAAACACCAAGTGCATACAGAGTTGTGGTAATCGCCTGGATGGTGTACGCTCCAATGATGGAACCTGCCAGGGAAAACTTACCGCCGCCAAGGCTGTTGCCGCCAAGTGCTACAGAAAGAATTGCATCCAGCTCCATGTTCAGACCGATGTTATTGGTATCTGCTGAATAGATTCTGGAGGTTGCAACCATACCTGCAAGACCTGCACAAAGACCGCAGATTGCATAGCACATAAGGATGATCTTTGCGGAATTAAAGCCTGCGATACGGGAAGCTTTTTTGTTAATACCAACACTCTGGATGTAAGTTCCAAGTGCTGTGTAGCGAAGTACAATAGAAGCAATTGCTACACACACAGCAGCCACAATGATCGGTGTAGGAATGATTCCGCAGTAAGCGCCAAGCTTCTGGAAAGAAGGAACTCGAACATAAACGATCTGGCTGTTGCAAAGAAGAAGTCCTACTGCTCGGCCTGCCGACCATAGGATCAGGGTGGCAACCATAGGCTGAATATTCATATAGGCAACCAGAAATCCATTAAAAACGCCACAGATCAAAGTGACAAGAAGTCCGGCTCCAATGCCAACCAGCAGCGGATGCGCATATTCCTGCACATTTACATTTCCGTATCCTGCAAGGATCATACAGCAGACACCTGCGTAAAGACTCATTACGGAACCAACGGAAATATCAGTACCGCCGGAAGCAGATACAACGAGTGTCATACCGATTGCCAGTATGGCGATTTCACTTCCACGGTTCAGGATGTCGATCAGACGTCCGTAAAGTACACCATTCTTAATGGAAATCATAAAGAAGGAAAGCGGTGCGCTTCCTGTTGCAATATCATATACTACGTTGATCAGCATGACCAGGATCATACTGAAAACCGGAAGGAACAGACGTTTCTGCGCCAGTTTTTTGAAATTACCCATTACTGCTCACCTCCTGCGATTGCTTTCATTACGTTCATCTGGTTCATATCTGCCTCATCAATCTCTCCAACCTTCTGACCGTCACGGAGAACTGCCATACGGTTGCAGGTACGGAGCATTTCCTCAATCTCAGAGGAAATGAAGATCAGACTCTTTCCTTCATCTGCAAGCTTCAGAACCAGCTTCTGGATCTCTGTCTTGGTACCGATATCGATGCCTCGAGTAGGCTCGTCCAGAATCAGGAAATCCGGGTTTGTTGCAAGCCATCTTGCAAGGATAACCTTCTGCTGGTTTCCACCGGAAAGTTGTTTGATCAAAGTCTCGCGGCTTGCACATTTGATCTGGAGAAGATCAATATACTTGTCTGCAATCTCACACTGTTTTGCCATAGGGATCTTTTTCAGAACTCCCTGTTTTGCCTGAATTGCAAGGATGATATTTTCTCTTACGGACAAATCTGCAACAATTCCCTCCGCTTTACGGTCATCAGGAAGAAGTCCCATTCCAAGATGCATGGCATCAATAGGATTTTTCACCTTAACTTCCTTGCCTTTTACTTTCAAAGTACCAGTCTGGGCGCGGTCAGCACCGTAAATAGTACGTGCCAGTTCGCTTCGTCCGCTTCCAAGAAGTCCGGTAAGACCGATAACCTCTCCTTTGTGGATATCAAGGTCAAATGGTTTGATGGTTCCTGCATGGCTTAAGCCACGGGCTTCGATTACCATCGGTTCTTTTCTCTTATCTCCTGTGGTCTCCGGTTTAATGGAAGCAAGATCGTCGAAATCTTTTCCCATCATAGCTGCTACCAGCTTCACTCTCGGAAGATCTGCGATCTCATATTCGCCAACTAGCTGACCATTTCGAAGAACGGTAATTCCGTCACATACTGCATAAACCTGTTCCAGGAAATGGGTAACAAATATGATTCCTACACCTTTCTCCTTCAGTCTGCGCATCATGGTAAAAAGCTTTTCTACTTCACGGTCATCCAATGAAGAAGTTGGCTCATCCAGAATGAGCACCTTACAGTCCATATCTACAGCACGGGCAATTGCGATCATCTGCTGCAATGCCAGTGAATATTCTTCAAGATTACGTGTTACATCAACGTCAAGCTCCAGCTGTTTCATAAGGACAGCTGCCTGACGGTTCATTGCCTTTCGGTTGACCGTTCCAAGCTTTGTCAGTGGCTCGCGGCCTATGTAAAGATTCTCTGCCACCGAAAGGTTTGGACAGAGGTTTACTTCCTGATATACAGTAGAAATGCCCTTCTTCTGGGCGTCCATGGTATCTTTATTTACGATGGGATGATCAAATCCTTCCAGATAAATCTCTCCAGCCTCAAATTTATTTACGCCGGTCAGGCACTTGATCAATGTGGATTTACCCGCGCCATTCTCTCCCATCAGCGCGCGGATTTCACCTTTTTTCAATGTCAGATCCACGCCTTCCAGTGCTTTTACACCTGGGAATGTCATGCAGATTCCCTGCATTTTCAATACTACTCCTGCCTCCAACGCGATTCCTCCCTTCCCGTTATCAACTTCATTTTTCATTCTCCTCGTTGCTCGCGAAAATTAAGGGGAAGAAAATCCGCATTGGGACTTTCCTCCCCTATTTGTTCATCTTTATCGTTTTTCAGCTGCTTGCTGATAACCAATTTCGATGTTTACGGATTGTTTCACAGCTCTGCTGTTTTCACACTCTCCGATTGATTTTTCTGATTAGTAAGCACGTCCAGCCAGAACTTCATCAGTCATAGTTGTTGCATATTCGCTCTCGATTCCAGGTGCTACGAATGCCTGATCCTCAACAAGTGTTGTCTTCTCAAATTCTTCGCCTGCCTGCATTTTTTCGATTACGCCCTTAACAACCTCAGCCTGGATCGGGTTACACTCAACGTTGCAGTTGATCTTTCCGTCTAATGTGTACTGAAGTCCATCGTGTGTTGCATCGAAGGAAATAAGAGTTACATCGCCATCAACACCGTAGGTGATACCTGCTGCATCCATTGCATCCATTGCGCCGTATGCTTCGTTATCGTTCTGGCAGACAACTACATTGAACTGTCCCTCATAGGATTTGATGAAGGATTCCATAACTTCCTGACCACCAGCCTGTGTAAAATCACCAGACTGAGAATCAAGAATCTTCCAGTTATCATGCTCGCCAGCTACCTGATTGAATCCTTCTGTACGTCCGAGTGCTGCGGAAGCTCCTACGGAACCTTCGATTACAAGAATGTTAGCGTCTTTATCGCCAAGGTACTCAGCTAACCAGTTACCAGCTGTAATACCTTCGTTTGTTGTGTTTGTTCCAACCCATGCATCATATAAATCGTCGCTTGCTTCGATCTCACGGTCTGCGATGATTACAGGGATTCCAGCATCCTGTGCTTCCTGAAGAACGGTGTCCCAGCCAGCGGACTGGATCGGAGCGATTACGATGTAATCCATATCTTTACTAATGAATGTACGAACTGCTTCAAGCTGTGCAGCATTGTCATTGTCGCAGTCTACAAGATCAAGGCTGTATCCAGCATCTTCTGAGAAAACATCCTGATAGTTCTGGGTGTTTGCTGTACGCCAGTCTGATTCATGTCCAACCTGAGCGTATCCAACTGTTACCAGATCGTCAGCGTAAACCGGCATAGCCATCATGCTGAGTGTTGCTGCTGCGAGTGCCATAACTGCTAATTTCTTTTTCATGTGATTGTTCCTCTCTTTCTTTTAGAAAAATACTTTTGCAGGTCGCGCCTGCCATTGGTTTCTCGTTCAACACTGATCCGTTTGCTGTCTTAGCTTTCCGTCCGTTCTTTGAATCCGTGTTCTTCTTGATGTCTATAATTTAGCGAAAATCAACATAAATTTCAATATTGTTTTCCCGTCTTTTGGTTGTTTCGTCAGTTCAAACAATACAAATTTGTTGGTTTTCATAGTGAAATACAGACAAATTTATATTATAATGAATTTCAGGCAGGAAAAGGGGTGATATTTTATGATTTCTCATTTAGAAAGTTTGTTTTCTTATGATTTTGTGAAAAATATTACACCTTTTTCTATGTTTTTCGATTTGGCAAACTGTCTAAGCTGGAAAAAAAAGGTTTGATCATTTGAAAAAAGGTATAATATTTTGGGTTTTAGAAGTGAAAAAGCAGAAGATTTATTGGGAAATCATAAATAATTCATGTGAAAATTTTATGAAATAACTATCCCAGCAAAATAAAAAAAACAGAGTGGCGCGACAGATTGCGGGAATACTTTTTCAGACACGCTCTAGAGCGTGTTTGGAAAAGGCTTTCTGCAAGATGTGCGTCACAATTTGTGGGAGATTTTGTCCGGATGA
>ERZ772954.1634-NODE-1634-length-16571-cov-2.751998_pt1 | contig 16571 bp, 10 predicted proteins | sample MGYA00580684_ERZ772954 | MGnify/ENA primary metagenome ERZ772954 (study PRJEB29015, sample SAMEA2737654) | human gut metagenome | biome: human gut; feature: human-associated habitat; material: faeces | place: China | collected 2012 ...
CTCTCATAGCATAGGTGGGGACTATTGGTAAGGTACATCGGCGGTCTAAGAGAGCTGGATTTTCGATTTTCATTTGACAAAAGCTCTCTGACAGCGTACAATCAAGGCAAGTAACATTCGGAGGTAAATGGAGACATGAACAACTAAGTCTATTCACAATAAACCTGCTTTATTTGATAGATTGTTTTCATGTCTTTTTTGCGCTCTTTTTCTGTAGAAAACTTGTTGATGGTAACTGCGTTTTTTTGCGTCCGCACCATCACTATCTCCTAAAGAGCTTTTTAGCTAGATTCAAGGCAGTTCTATCTTATAAGGTAGGACTGTTTTTTGACCTTTGATATTGTTTGAAGTAAAAGCCTACTTCCCATGAAACAATATCCACAAACACTCTGACCTAGGAGGTCCTATGATACAGATTCAACACCTAACCATAACACATACCAAGGATTTGCGTGAACTTGTTCATGATTTAAATCTAACGATAGCTACAGGCGAAAAAGTCGCCATCATTGGGGAGGAAGGCAATGGAAAATCTAGTCTCCTTGCCCTTCTTGTTAATCCTAAAACACATTTTGACCATCTTTCTTACGAGGGAACTATTAACAAAACAGATAGCCCACAGGTCTATATTCCCCAACAAATTTCGGATGACTTACAATACCTAACCCTTAACGACTACTTCTTTGCGGACACTTATGACCTAGACTATGCTACCCTCTATCGTCTGGCTGATGAACTTCGTTTTGATAGTGAGCGTTTTGCTAGCAGTCAGCTGATCTCCACTCTATCAGGTGGTGAGAAACTCAAAATTCAACTCATCCGAGAATTAGCTCGTCCCCACGACATCATTTTTCTTGATGAGCCTTCAAACGATATGGACTTGACTACTATGACTTGGCTAAAAGATTTTATCAAACACTCTGATAAAACGATCATTTACATCTCTCACGACGAGGATTTACTAAGTCAGACAGCAGATACCATTATCCATCTGGAACTGCTTAAACGTCGTCAACAGGCAAGGACCAGAGTGGAACACCTCGACTATGATAACTATAGTCAACAACGCTACGATGCTTTTCAGCAACAGATGCAACAAGCCAAAACTGAGAAAAAAGCCTATGACAAAGCTATGGCCAAGCATCGCCGTATCAAACAAAATGTCCAAACTAGCCTACGTAATACGCATGACAGCACGCAAGGACGATTGCTTGCTAAAAAGATGAAAGTAGTCCTCTCACAAGAAAAACGCTACGACCGCCTTGCCCAAGACATGACACAGATGCCTGATAAAGAAGACAGTATTGAACTATTCTTCTCTCATATTGGCCCTCTACCTCAGGGAAAATATCTCTTAAATCTAGATGAAAAGCAGATAAACATAGCTCCTCACCTGACCATTGACCATCTCAAACTTTCTTTGAAAGGGCAAGAAAAAATTGGTATTGTTGGAGATAACGGCTGTGGAAAATCCACTCTCTTACACTTTCTCTACCAAGAACTGGGGAGGAAAACAGACCTGACTATCGGCTACATGCCCCAACATTACGATACTATCTTACAAAATGATTTGTCACCGATAGCGTTTTTAAGTAAGACCGGCGACAAGTCTGAACGAGAAGTTATAAGCTCCCATCTCGCTAACCTCAACTTTAGTCATGATGAAATGAACCATGCAATCTCTGATTTATCTGGAGGACAAAAAGGAAAACTACTCCTACTGCACTTAGTCTTAGAAAGCCCTCAGCTCCTTATCTTAGATGAACCAACCAGAAATTTTTCGCCCACCTCGCAACCCCAAGTTCGACAGCTCTTCGAGAACTATCCAGGTGCAATTCTTACAGTATCACATGATGTCAACTACCTCAGACAAGTCTGCCAAAAGATCTATCGCCTAGACTCAAACGGTTTAGAAGAAGTTGAGATTTAGGAGATCAAATCTATCATTTTTACAAGAAAAGTCTCAAAAGAAACCTTTTCTTCATATGTAAAAGAACTCAGGCAAAACCTGAGTTCTTTTAATCTTAATCAATTTCAAGACCACCAGTATAGAGTCGGTAGTAGGTACCACCTTGTTCCATAAGGCTGTCGTGGTCACCACGTTCAATGATACGTCCGTGGTCCATAACCATGATAACGTCAGAGTTAACAATGGTTGAAAGACGGTGGGCAATAACGAAGACCGTACGTCCTTCCATAAGTCGGTCCATCCCCTCTTGCACCATTTTTTCGGTACGAGAGTCAATAGAAGATGTCGCTTCATCAAGGATAAGAACTGGTGCATTGGCAAGGGCAGCACGCGCAATGGCGATAAGCTGACGTTGCCCGTTAGACAAGCCTGCACCGTCATCTGTCAGAACAGTGTCATACCCATTATCCAAGTGTTGCACAAAGGAATCCACGTTAGCAATACGGGCAGCTTCAAGAATTTCCTCGCGTGTCGCATCGGCACGGCCATAGGCAATATTTTCAGCGATAGTTCCCGTGAAGAGATGGGTATCTTGAAGCACGATACCAAGTGAGCGACGAAGAGAATCTTTCTCAATCAGCTTGACATCAATACCATCATAGGTAATCACACCAGATTGGATATCGTAGAAACGGTTAATCAAGTTGGTAATCGTCGTCTTACCAGCACCTGTCGCACCGACAAAGGCAACCTTTTGCCCCTTGTCTGCATAGAGGTTAACGTCATGAAGGATTTGTTTCTTACCATCGTAAGAGAAATCAACGTCTTGAAAGACCACATTTCCGACCAACTCGACCAATTCGTAGTCACCATTTGGACGTGGGTGTTTCCAAGCCCAGAGATTGGTTTTCTTGTCTGTCACAACCATCTGACCATCTACCAATTCGTAGTTGACCAAAGTGACCTTACCTTGGTCAACTTCTTCTGGTTCGTCCAGAAGGTCAAAGATACGGTCAGCACCGGCAAGTGCCATAAGAACAAAATTCAGTTGTTGAGAGACCTGAGTAATAGGTCCGTTGAAAGAACGGTTCAATTGTAGGAAGGCCATGAGACCACCGATAGTCAAACCACCGACACCATTAAGGGCAAAGAGTCCACCAACCAAGGCGGTCAAAACAAAGGAAACATTTCCTAAGTTCCCAAGAATTGGCATGAGAACATTGGCATAGCGGTTGGCCAAGTAAGAAGATTCAAAGAGTTGCTCGTTAATCTTGTCAAAGTCAGCCATGCTTTCTTCTTCGTGGACAAAGGCCTTGACCACTTTTTGACCTGACATCATTTCTTCAATGAAGCCATTTTCAATTCCCAGATTCTTTTGTTGTTCACCAAAGTAACGGCCTGATTTAGCTGATACATTTTTGATGACCATAAACATGATACCTACCATGACTAGGACCACGATAAAGAGAAGAGGACTAACCGTAAGCATGGTCACAGTCACCCCAATCAAGGTAATGGCCGTTTGTAGCAACTGTGGAATGGATTGCTCAACAGCCTGACGGAGGGCATCGATGTCGTTGGTGTAGATAGACATGATGTCACCGTGTTGGTGAGTGTCAAAGTAGCGAACAGGAAGCTTTTGCATGCGAGCAAAGAGCTGATTACGAAGGGAACGCAGAGAATCTTGCGAAATCGTCGCCATGAGGAGTGATGACACATAGTTGGCAATCACACCGATAAGACAGAAGACAGCCACTGAAGTCAAGAAATGTAAAAGCGGACCAAAGTCATGGCTACCAGATTTGAGCATGGGTTGAACGTAAACGTCAACCAAGGACTGAATAGAAGCCGTCAAATTGACCGTTGCCAAGGAAGCAACCACAATAAGGACAAAGGCGATAGAAAGCGAAAGTTTGTAGTCTTGCCACAAAAAGCGTAGAAGACGTGCTAGAGAGCCCCAATTAGCTTTTTTCTTATTCTGCATCTGCTACTCCTTTCCCTTGTGTTTGCATCTTGTAGACGTCACGATAAATGGCATTGTTAGCCACCAATTCATCGTGGGTACCAATAGCATCGATACGGCCATCATCCATAACAACGATGCGATCTGCATCTTGGATGGATGAAATACGTTGACCAATGATAATCTTAGTGGTGTCCTTAAGACTTGATGCCAAACCTTGACGAATCAAACTATCTGTCTTGGTATCAACCGCTGATGTTGAATCATCAAGAATCAAGATTTTTGGATTCATGAGGAGGGCACGTGCGATACAGAGACGTTGACGTTGTCCCCCTGAGACATTGGCTCCACCACGTTCAATCTTGGTGTCATAGCCATCTTTAAACTCTTGAATAAATTCATCGGCTTGGGCAATCTTACAAGCTTCAATGATTTCCTCATCTGTCGCCTGTTTATTTCCCCAACGCATATTTTCCTTAATAGTTCCTGAGAAAAGGACATTGGTTTGAAGCACCATGGCAACTTGCTTACGCAAGCTATCCAAATCATAGTCCTTAACATCGTGGCCAGCAACCTTAACTTGACCGGCTTCCACATCATAAAGACGAGGAATGAGCTGAACCAAACTTGATTTACCAGAACCTGTTCCACCAAGAATACCGATAACTTCACCAGACTTAATATCAAGCGTAATATCTTTGAGAACATGGGTCTTGTCACCATTTTCATCAGTATATGAGAAATCAACATGATCAAAACTGATAGAACCATCTGTGACTTCTGTCAAGCCATTTTCAGGTGAAACAATGGTTGAATCAGTGTTGAGCACTTCATTGATACGCTCTACAGAAGCCATAGAGATAGACAACATGACAAAGATCATCATGAACATCATAAGTGAGATGAGGATGGTCATGGTGTAACTGAACATGGAAGTCAATTCACCTGTAGATAGCTTGCCGATAACGATAAGATGAGCACCAAACCAAGAAATCATGAGGAATGATGCGTACATAGACAACATCATGGCTGGGTTAGACATGATAACCACACGAATGGCACGCATGAACATCTTGTAAATACGACGTGAAGCCTTCTTGAACTTATCCGTCTCTTCCTGCTCTTTAACATAGGATTTCACCACACGCATGTTAGTGATATTTTCCTTGATACTGTTATTGAGGTTGTCATAAGCCTCAAACACTTGAGTAAAGAGAGGGTAAACGATTTTGGTAATAACAGCCAAAACCAGACCAAGGAAGAGTGTTACACCAACGAAAATCCAAGCCATTTCACCATTAATCAGGAAACTTGCTGCAATGGCAAAGATCAGATTAAGTGGTGCGCGCACACAGATGCGGATAATCATCTGGTAAGAGTTCTGCACGTTGGTAACATCAGTCATCATACGTGTTACCAAACCACCAGCTGAGAACTTATCGATATTTTCAAAAGAGAAGGTTTGAACCTTTTTGAAAATGGCCTGACGTAGATTCTTAGCAAATCCAGCAGAAGCAAAGGCCGCATAGCGTGCCGACTGCATACCGCAGAAAAGCGACAGGAAGGCACAGACCAACATGAGGCCACCATAGAGCCAAATGTTAGACATGTTAGATTGCTGGACACCTTTGTCCAAAAGATTGGCCATGACAAAGGGAATAGAAATCTCAAACATGACTTCTAGCGTCATGAAGAGGGATGCTAGGATTGAGGGTTTCTTGTATTCCTTTATCTGGGCGATTAGGATTTGAAACATAATTACCTCCGTTTTTATTCTTTTTCTTTTGATATTTTTCTTTTTTGATGCTTTCTTAAGTGATGGCGGACGTCAGCGACCGACTCAGTCGTTCCATGACTAGTTATCGAGCCAAAGTGCAGAGCGTGTTTCATGCATTGATAGATATACACCATTTTTGTAATCCATCACGGCGAAAGCATCGCTGTTGGGCAGAGAGAACTGTCGAATTGTGAGCAACTTCGAGCAAGTGCAAATAGGTTCAGGATGGTCTCGACCACGGCGAAAAATATCGTCTACTCTAGGCAGAGCAAAGCTTAAAACTAACAGTCTTATGCTTATCATTTATCTATAAAAGAACGGTCATACCCTTTTGAGAGCATACAAAAGCCCCTGAGGGCAGACCCTAGGGATTTTTTCGTTCTCATATATATGTCATTAGTATAGGTTAAATTGAGTAAAATTGCAAGTACAATGTCATTTCACTAACATTTGTAAGTATTTTATGATATTTGATAAAAAAATCCCTCTAAAACCTGCTTATTTTTCACAAACTTATCATAAATGTTCGTAAATCATAGCCAAACGTAGCAGAAATTTGTTTTCTGTTCCTATTTATAATAGACTAACACTAACATTAGATGAAAAGGTGACTCTATGACTATAAATCAACTGCTTCAAAAGCTGGAGCCTACCAGCCCTATCCTTCAAGCTAACTTTGGAATTGAACGCGAAAGTCTTCGTGTCGATAGACAGGGAAAATTAGCACATACGCCTCACCCTTCTTGCCTAGGAGCTCGAAGTTTCCACCCTTATATTCAAACAGATTTTTGTGAGTTTCAAATGGAGCTCATCACACCAGTTGCTAAATCTACCACTGAGGTTCGTCGTTTTCTTGGAGCCATTACCGATGTAGCCGGACGTTCCATCAGTAAAGATGAACTTCTCTGGCCCTTGTCCATGCCACCTCGTATCAAGGCCCAAGAAATCCAAGTTGCCCAACTGGAAAATGAATTCGAACGCCATTATCGTAACTACTTGGCCGAAAAATATGGAACTAAACTTCAAGCTATCTCAGGTATCCACTATAATATGGAACTAGGGAAAGATTTGGTTGAGGCCCTATTCAAAGAAAGCGACCAGACTGATATGATTGCTTTCAAGAATGCCCTCTATCTTAAGCTGGCTCAGAACTATTTGCGCTACCGTTGGGTGATTACCTATCTCTTTGGTGCTGCACCTATTGCTGAGCAAAGTTTCTTCGACCAAGAAGTGCCAGAACCCGTTCGTTCCTTCCGTAACAGTGACCATGGTTATGTCAATAAGGAAGAAATCCAAGTATCCTTTGCAAACCTAGAAGACTATGTCTCTGCCATCGAACGCTATATCGAACAAGGAGATTTGATTGCGGAGAAAGAATTTTACTCAGCTGTTCGTTTCCGTGGACAAAAAGTTAATCGCTCCTTCCTTGACAAGGGAATCACCTATCTGGAATTCCGTAACTTCGACCTCAACCCCTTTGAGCGTATCGGTATTAGCCAAACTACCATGGATACCGTACACCTACTCCTTCTGGCCTTCCTCTGGATGGATGCCCCTGAAAATGTCGATCAGGCTCTGGCTCAAGGTCACGCGCTGAATGAAAAAATTGCCCTCTCTCATCCTTTAGAGCCTCTACCTTCTGAAGCTGAAACTCAGAACATTACGACAGCTCTGGACCAACTGGTGCAACATTTTGGACTAGGTGACTATCATCAAGGTTTGGTCAAACAAGTTAAAGATGCCTTTGCTGATCCTAGCCAGACACTAGCAGCCCAACTCTTATCTTATATCAAAGACAAGTCTCTTGCTGACTTTGCCCTTGACAAGGCTCTTGCCTATCATGATTACGACTGGACTGCCCACTATGCTCTTAAGGGTTATGAGGAGATGGAACTCTCTACTCAGATGCTACTCTTTGATGCCATTCAAAAGGGGATTCATTTTGAAATCCTAGATGAGCAGGATCAATTCCTTAAACTCTGGCATAAAGATCATGTTGAGTACGTCAAAAATGGTAACATGACCTCAAAAGACAACTATGTAGTACCTCTTGCCATGGCTAATAAAACCGTGACCAAAAAAATCCTGGCTGACGCTGGTTTCCCTGTTCCTGCTGGCGACGAATTTACCAGTCTAGAACAAGGTCTAGCTTATTATCCTCTTATCAAGGACAAGCAAATTGTGGTTAAACCAAAATCAACCAACTTTGGTCTGGGCATTTCCATTTTCCAAGAGCCTGCCAGCCTTGATAACTATAAGAAAGCCCTAGAGATTGCCTTTGCAGAAGATACAGCTGTTCTTGTTGAAGAATTTATCCCAGGAACCGAATACCGTTTCTTCATTCTGGATGGGCGCTGTGAGGCTGTCCTCCTTCGTGTCGCTGCCAATGTTGTCGGTGATGGCAAACACACCATTCGTGAATTGGTCGCTCAGAAAAATGCCAATCCATTGCGAGGACGTGATCACCGCTCACCACTTGAAATCATTGCGCTAGGAGACATCGAACAACTGATGTTAACGCAACAGGGTTATACCCCTGATGATATTCTCCCAGAAGGGAAAAAGGTCAATCTACGTCGTAATTCTAACATTTCTACGGGTGGTGACTCTATTGATGTCACTGAGACCATGGATTCCTCTTACCAAGAATTAGCTGCTGCTATGGCGACTAGCATGGGCGCTTGGGCTTGTGGGGTTGACCTCATTATTCCAGATGAAACCCAACCTGCTAGCAAAGAAAACCCTCATTGCACCTGCATCGAGCTCAACTTTAACCCTTCTATGTATATGCACACCTACTGTGCTGAAGGACCTGGACAGGCTATCACTTCAAAAATCTTAGACAAGCTTTTTCCAGAAGTTGCCACAAATCAAAACTAAAACTCAAATCTTAGGCGCAAAACAAATCACCTTTATCTCAAGATAAAGGTGATTTTGCTTTATTAACCAAACTCTCCTGCTTCTTCCTCAGGATGAGTTTCCATGTACTGGATGTGTTGTATGTAGGCATCTTGAGCCTGATTGAAGGCTTCCTGATCACTGTAAGGATAATCTATGTAAAAGAGGTCCCGCCAGCCATTCAAGGATTGGCTATTGTAGAAACCTTGAATCTTTGTGGGAAGAAACTCTTTGTTGTAGCTGATCCGCAGCTTGAGTAGGGTCTTATCCTGAAACTGAGTGATGATACTGTTGGAGGTTTCTTGGCCTTCCAGACTAGTCCAAACCTTATTCAGAATAATGTCCTGACTATAGTGATTAGCCTTGATGCGATTTTTGTCCACTGGGAGCTTCTGGGTAGCCTCTAAAAGGTAGGACACCTCTCCTTGAAAATAAGCCTCAATGGTTAAATCCCCAAGACTTGAGCCATATAATAGGCCATCCTTAATAGCAATGTTTGATCCAAAAAGTCTTTGGCCAGCCACATCAAAGGACATCCCCTCATCCTGCCCGTAGAGCTTGATGGCATAAGCATCCCTTACTCGATAGAAATTCTTAGCGACAAGGACACTATCAAGGTTTTCAGTCTTTTTTGTCTCCACCTTGGGGCTTGTAGGTTTCTTGGTAAAAGCTGTCAAACCCATTAAGCACAAGATGAGAGCGAATATAATCAAGGTAAGCATTGTAGACCTGGAGCCGGTCTTCAGCTTTAACTTGTCTCCATGTTTCAAGGTCTTTCAAGCCTCCTTTTTTAACAATATCAGCATAGCGCCCACCGTTTAAGACATTCTTGGGATTTTTCCACTTCCTAACCATCTTGCGTCTAATCGCATTGTCAGCAGGATGACGAACGTCGAGATAGGTATGGCTATTATTGAGATAGGCTGGTAAGTCAGCATTCAAGCCCTTAGACAGCCCATAGTTAGCAGAATCCGTATCGGCAATGTCAGCACCGTCTTCAATCTTATAATGCTTAGGATTAGAGTCGATGCTACCGTCTTTCCTTTTCTTGTAGACATTCCACTCAGAAACAAACCTCCCCGTATCCATATTGACAATAAACTCAATAAAACGGGAATTGCTAACTCCATAAGGGCCAATGACACTGGTCTGAGGTAGCTGAATTTTCATGTTCTGCGGATAGGTAAAGTCTCCCAAGCTTCGATTATGGTAGGAAGCACCTGTTGTGTAATCCAGATGAATGTTCTTGTCCTTGCTGTAGGCCAGTAGCTTATCCAAGTCTGTCTTACCCTTGTAGTTGGTCCTAATATAGTCCATGGACTGCTTATCAATCCAAGACCTAAAAAGGTGGAGCTTGATACCTAAGTCATCCACCCCAAGCCCTAAATCCGTCTGATAGGTCTCCATAATAGCCTCACGGAAGTAACTATAAAAAGGACTGGTTGGCTCTAGCTTCTTAGAAAATTTATAACCTGACTTCCCTAACTGGAGGAACTGGTACTTGTCCACATAAACCTGCATGTGCTCCATAACCAAATTGAGCTTGTCATGATTAGGGAGTTGAGAAGCTTGGAAAAAGGACGTATAGGTATCTGAGCCCACTTCCTTACTTTCTTGGTCAATGTCCTGTAAAACCTTATCTAACTGGGTCAAGGAAGTCTTTTTCATCTTACTTCTGACCTGAGCCACATAGGCCGGCTTAATGCCCTGATCCCAGTGGTCACGAGCCATAATAGCATCTGCCTTTTGTGAAATCAAGGTCAATCGTTTTTGATAAGACGCGTCCTCCAAGGCCAGCTTTAAAGCCTTCGATGGCGTCGCTTCAACCACAGATAAATCACCGTAGATATCTGCCTTTAGGACAAGATTTACCTGCATATCATAGGAATGATTGATATGGAGAACGAGGTAAATCTTCCCGTCTTCCTTCCTAACAGACAAAGCATCGAGTTGATAGGATTGGATAACCCCAGCCTGACTAAGTGCCAGTCTATCTATATTTTCCAAAGAATCTTGATAGATATAGGAAATCTCAGGGTCTTTGACCTTCTTTACCAAAGAGTCATTTCGCTGTCGATTGAAAACCACAAGACCAAGTATGAGGATTACAGCCAGGGCACTTGCCAGATACTGTAAAATTACTTTCTTCATAGTACTTCCATTATAGCATAGGAGGGCAAAATATTCTGAAAACGATTGGCAAACGTTGAAAACAAATGAAAAACAGGCCGACTAAGACCTGTTTGAATGGATAGTTTATAAATCGCTCAAGCGACGATGTTTAATACTAAAATCAAAATAAGCATTTTCCTGAAGTTTGTGGAATATGTCTCTGTAGGCTTTTTCGTCAAAGTGATCGCCACGATAGAGAATTTCAAAACTCAAGCCCTCATATTCCAAGAAGGCATTGGAAGTCTTAAAACCATTACGCTTATAGAAATCCCAACGCGCCGCACGTTGCTCAGGATTGTCATTGGGTTCATCCAAGCGCTCTACTTCCAAGACCATAGACCGCGATGGTCCATAAAAGTCCACCAGTTTATCAATAATCTCACTTCCGTAGCCATGACTCCGCATTTGAGGTACGATAGCAAAGAAACTCACATAAAAAACTTTGGCATTGTAGAGAACTGAGGCAAATCCAACAAAATCATCCTCGTCATAAAAGGCAAAGAAATGATAATCATCACGACCATCCAATTTTAAGAAGTCACTTAATGGAATACGTTCTTCTTCTGGAAAAGCCTCGTTGTTTAAGCGCTCTACCCTATCTAATTCTGGAAACTCCTTGGTAATTAATTGGCTGCGTAAAGCCATAAATTTCCCCCCCTTTTGATGCTTATACCTATAGGTCATTATAACATCTTGATAAGCAAGTGCAAGTTTCAAGGGCTAAGATAGATCTGCGGGTAAACTCCTACTGCCATGTATAAATGCTGCTTGGCTGTCTACGACTCCTCTCTTCTTAAAAATAAAAGACAACGACCATTTCTAGCCTTTGTCTTTTTGTGATTCATAAGCTATCGCTTATTTTTTCAATTCCCAAATTTCTTTAGCATACTCTGTGATCGTATCATCTGAAGTGAATTTGTGAGATTTAGCAATATTAGCTAAGCTCATACGTGCCCACTTGTCATGATCACGATAAAGCGCATCGATTTTCTCTTGAGCTTCTACATAAGCAGCGAAGTCTTCCAAGAGGAAGTACTCATCGTTGTGGGTGATGAGCGCTTCGTAAATTTCAGTACCTTCAGCTTGAGCATTTGGAATCGTACCGTTAACAAAGGTATCAACGACACGACGAATGACTGGGTTATTTTCATAAACTGCACGAGAGTAGTAATCGTGACGTGCATAGTGTTCATAAACTTCGTCCTTGTCCATACCGAAGATGACAACATTCTCATCGCCCACTTCGTCCTTGATTTCAATGTTGGCACCGTCAAGTGTTGCCAAGGTAATAGCACCAGTCATCATGAATTTCATGTTAGATGTACCAGATGCTTCTTTAGAAGCTAATGAGATTTGTTCAGAAACATCTGCTGCTGGAATGATAAGTTCCGCAAGGCTGACACGGTAGTTTTCAAGGAAGACCACTTTAAGTTTGCCTTGAAGACTTTCATCATTGTTAACAAGGTTGGCAACTTCGTTGATGAGTTTGATAACAGATTTAGCGAAGTGATAACCAGGGGCAGCTTTGGCACCAAAGATGAATACACGAGGTACCATGTCTTTATCTGGATTATCTTTCAGATCCCAATAAAGTTTGATGATGTGAAGAAGGTTAAGCAATTGACGTTTGTAAGCGTGAAGACGTTTTACTTGAACATCAAAGATAGCATCTGTAGACACTTCTACACCTGTTGTTTCCTTGATATAGTCTGCCAAACGTTGTTTAGCAGTCTTCTTAACTTGATAGAACTGATTCAAGACTTCCTTGTCATCCAAGTAAGTTGTAAGATTTTCAAGCTCATGGATATCGTTACGCCAACCGTCACCAATCACGTCATCAATGGCTGCTGAAAGTTCTGGAGCTGCAATTTGTGTCCAACGACGTTGAACGATACCATTTGTCTTGTTATTGAATTTTTCAGGATAAATAGTATAGAAATCGTGGAGGGTATCTTCTTTAAGGAGTTCTGTATGAAGTTTGGCAACCCCGTTGACTGAGTGACCACCAATGATAGCCAAGTTAGCCATGTGAACTTGGTTATCCTTAACGATACGTGTGCGTTCGATAACATCTGCAGCAACACCACGACCAGCCATTTCAGCGATGTAACGGTTGTCGATTTCCAAGATAATTTGGTAAACACGTGGAAGGACACGTTTGAAGAGCTGTTGATCCCATTTTTCAAGGGCTTCTTGAAGAATAGTGTGGTTAGTGTAGCTCATAGTTTTAACAGTCGCATTCCAAGCATCTTCCCATGAAAGACCATATTCATCAAGGAGGAGACGCATGAATTCAGCTGGTGCAACCGCAGGGTGCGTATCATTGATGTGAACAGATACTTTTTCGTGGATATCTTTCAATGGCAAGCCCATCTTGAGATATGATTTAATGATTGTTTGGAGACCGGCACTTGTCATGAAGTACTCTTGAACCAAACGCAATTCTTTACCTTCAATCGTTGAATCATCTGGATAAAGAATAGCAGTAATATCTTTCACACGACGGCGTGCTTCCAAAGTTGGGTAATCCAACTCACATTCTTCAGGAATTTCAACATCCCAAAGGCGAAGGTTGTTAATCACACCATTCTTATAACCAATTTGCGGCACATCATAAGGTACGGCACGAAGGACTTGAGCATTCTTATAAGTTGGGACAAAGCGACCATCTTCATTGCTCTCAAGGACAACATCACCAAAGAGTTTCACATAGACAATATCGTGGTCTTTACGTGTTTCCCAAACATTACCTGTAGAACCAAACCAACCATCTGGTAATTCCACTTGGTAACCATCCACAATACGTTGTTTGAAAAGTCCGTAACGGTAACGAAGACCATTACCAAAACCTGGATAACCAGTAGTCGCAAGCGAATCCATGAAGGCAGCAGCCAAACGACCAAGACCACCATTACCAAGTGCCATATCATGCTCAGCTTCTACAACTTCACGGAAGTCAATGTCAAGCTCAGCAAATCCTTCTTTCACAAGGTCAATAATACCAAGGTTAAGGAGGTTTGTTTCCAACATACGACCAGGAAGGAATTCAATTGAGAAGTAAAAGGCAATCTTTTCTTGATTGTCTGAAAGCGCATGGTTGCGTTCAATCCATGTATTTGTGTAATACTTGCGGATCAAACCAGCCAAGGCTGTAAAGATTTCTGTTGGTGTCGCCTTAGCAACTTTAATCAACTGCTCTTGATGGAGAGTATCTTTAAAGTCACGGATAAATTGTTCTTTTGTTAAATTTTCTAGTTGCATAGAATTCCTTTCTTACTACTTCTATACCTTGGATCCACCTCTAAAAGAGAATAATTAGGATAAGGGGGATTGGAAATTTTTAACTCCCAAACCTTGCCAGATAAGATTCAAAACAAAGGTTTCAAAATCTTTTTACAAAACTGCTAAAGCAGTTAAATTCATTATAACATGATTAGAGTTATTCTTCTATTCAGATTTTTAGATGTTATCTCCATAATTGCTTTCAAGCGAATCTTAAAGAACTAAATAAGTATAGAAGCATTTTCAAACTCTTTACATGAAGATAACTTTTCCCTTGCGAGAAAAGTTATCTTTGGAACTATACTAATTGTTTGTACAAATCAACATATGCCAAACTTGCTGTATCCCATGAGAAGTCACGTGTCATCGCATTGTGTTGAAGTTGTTTCCAAGCTTCAGCATGATTTTCGTAGACATCGAGAGCTTTTTCAAGGGTTTGAACCATCCAGTAACCTGAGAAGTTACCAAATGAGAAGCCAGTACCTGAGCCTGTCACAGGGTTGTAAGGTTCAACAGTGTCACGAAGACCACCAACCTCGCTAACCACTGGCAAGGTACCATAACGCATAGACATCATTTGAGAGAGGCCACATGGTTCAAAGGCTGAAGGCATAAGGAAAATGTCACAACCAGCATAAATTTGTTGAGCCAACTCTAGGTTGAAAGTAATGTTGGCAGACATTTTTTCTGGGTAAGCGTGACCGAACCAAGAGAAAGAATTCTCATAGTCGCTGTAACCAGTACCCAAAAGAACAATCTGAACATCATGTTGCAAGATGTTGTGAAGTTCGTTGACAACCAAATCGAAACCTTTTTGGTCAGTCAAACGTGACACAATACCAATCAATGGAACATCTTCACGAACTGGGAGACCAACACGTTCTTGAAGAGCTGCCTTGTCTTTGGCTTTACCTGACAAATCATCCACTGAGAAATGATAAGGAATGTGAGCATCTGTTTCTGGATCAAGGAGGTCCGTATCGATACCATTAACAATACCAGACAACTTACCAGATTCCATGCGCATGATTTGATCAAGACCTTTACCAAATTCAGGTGTTTGAATTTCACCAGCATAAGATGGAGAAACTGTTGTTACACGATCTGCGTAAAGAACACCTGCTTTCATCCAGTTGAGGCAGTCATTCCAACGAAGGGTACCATCTGCATAACGCTCATAACCAACACCGAAGATTTCCCAAAGCATACCACTATCAAATTGACCTTGGAACTCAATATTATGGATAGTGAAGACTGTTCTAATACCTTGGTAAGCTTGAATCCAATGGTATTTTTCCTTAAGAAGGAATGGAATCATGGCTGTGTGGTAGTCATGAACATGGAGAATATCTGGAATAAAGTCCACTTTTTCCATCAACTCAAGGGCAGCCATTTGGAAGAAGCCAAAACGCTCACCATCATCCCACTCACCGTATACCGTACCGCGATTGAAATACTGCTCATTATCAATGAAGAAGAAGGTCACACCATCACGGACAATTTTCTTGATGCCGACATATTGACGACGCCAACCAACATTTGTATAGAAGAAGCCAAGGTCTTCAACCTGATCGCCAAACTTAGCCGATACCACATCATAATATGGGAGAATGACGGCAACTTCGTGACCATTTTTAACTAGAGATTTAGGAAGAGCACCGATAACGTCACCCAAACCGCCAGTTTTAGCGAAAGGTGCACCCTCTGCTGCTACAAATAAAATTTTCATCGTACAATATCCTCTGTTACAACGCTACCTTTTTTGATGACAACTGGGTTGTTTTCTGTACCGCGAATCGTAACACCTTCAGCGATTTCAACACCTTTATCCACAATAGCATATTCAACAGTAGCATTCTTACCAACTTCAACACGTGGGAAGATGACTGCATGGTTTACAGTTGAACCTTCTGACAAGTCAACATTACGTGAAATCACTGAGTTCTCAACTTTACCTCGTACAATCGAACCAGATGCAAATTGTGAACGCTTAACTTCAGAAGAGGTTGCATAGTATGTTGGCTCTTCATTTTTAACTTTTGTATAAACTTTTTGGTTTGGTGCAAAAAGTGAATAGAATTTTTGTGATTCCAACATATCCAAGTTAGCATCAAAGTACGCTTTCACTGAGTGGATATTTGAAAGGTAACCAGTGTACTCGTAAGCAAAAGCATTTTCAGCAACTGCCAAATCACGAAGTACATAACGAAGCTTACGTGGTTCTTCTTTAGCTGCTTCTTCTTCCAATTTTTCAATCAAGAATGGTGTATCCACAACAAAGATATCTGTAGACATATTGTAAACTTCTTTATCTCCACCCTGGAAGAGCTCATGGCTAAGCACTTTGTCAGATTCATCAATTTCCAAAATGCTGTTTACATCTGAAATGAGTTCTTTAGGAAGTTTTTTGTAGACCACAGTAACTTTTTGTTCTGTTGTATTGTGGAGGTGGAAAACTTGGTTAAGATCAATGTTGACCAAAACATCACTGTTAAGAGCTACAGTCTGGTCTGAACCTGAACGTTTAAGGTAAGTCAAAATTTGACGATAGTATTCTTCATCAACAGTTG
>ERZ772954.1655-NODE-1655-length-16387-cov-138.465711_pt1 | contig 16387 bp, 19 predicted proteins | sample MGYA00580684_ERZ772954 | MGnify/ENA primary metagenome ERZ772954 (study PRJEB29015, sample SAMEA2737654) | human gut metagenome | biome: human gut; feature: human-associated habitat; material: faeces | place: China | collected 2012 ...
CTGTCCTACTCCACTAATAGCCATTTTTAATCCTCCTTTATCAGCACTTTTTCATAATATCCGATAGTATGCTTGTTGCTGTTCCTTGTTTGTAATTTATACTTTTAAAGGCTACCAAAAACTTCTCTTTAGCCTGCTCCATTATTGATACTGCGGTTTTCTGATATTTTGTATCAAACATTTGAGCCTTATCTTGTGTTTTTACTTCATTTTGAGGGCTATTTCTACGGAAATACCATGAACTGTCTGCGTTTTCAAATGCTTTATTGGTTTGTTGACAGGTAATATATCCTTCTAAATTTGCCAGACGCATTTTAAAGGCTTCGTCCAATCCGGCTAAATCTTCGTCAAGTGTCAATGACCTTTTCCCCGTAAGTTCGTAGGAAACTTCACGATCTCCATTTTCATGTTCTTTTACGATTTCATTATAACGGGTTTCATATGTATCCATTATAGATTTCATCACATCTTCAACATTATAATTCCCGTCTTTTAATGTTAGGCTGCTAATATCCCGCATTGCGGTATAGTGTTCCCAAGCAACCTCATTTGTATTTTGTATTGTCAGTTCCCTGACATTGGTATAATCCGAATAGGGTTCAAATTTGCTTGCCATTTCCCGCAGCATATTTCTTCCTGCATCAGAAATAGAAAGATTTGCCGACTGCTTCACCATCTTTGAGATTGCTTCCCTAACAGTTGCTTTTCCCCGTATATAATTTGTAGTCGTTCCCAAATAATCATAATTATGTCCGACTCCATTAATAGCCATTTCCTAATTCTCCATTGTCATCAATTTTTTATATTGCCGCCCCTGCCCCCTTGCAATAAGTCCGGGCAGTCCGCAAAAGCAAAGGTTTATGCGCCTTGCGGAATATGAACAATTTCTCCTTATGCCTTTATATCAAAACTTGCCCCTGTCGGCGCAGATGTACCAGAAACCGCAGCTAAGAGGTTCTGCGTAACACTTTTTACATCAGTGCCAGTAGCTGATATTGTAAACGTTTCATCTTCTGTCAGCTTCTCCAACTGCGCCTTTTTCTCTGCCCGTCTCTTAGCTGCCTTTTCTTCTGAGATTTTTCTTTCCTCACGCTTTTTCTATAATCTTTCTTTTTGTTTCTTTTCCGCATTCAATGTAGTTGAATTTTGTTTTGAACCACTGGTTCTTGTCATACCTCCGCAAGTAACAGAAGCATTCCCATCGGCATCTATTACAGTTGTAACACCATGTATCACTGCATTATCAGCTTTGGCTTGTGCAAACATTCTATTCTGTCCCGGTACTGCACCAGTTAAATTAAACTCTACTTTCTTGGCAAATTCCGGATCATTTGCCATTTTCTTTAGACATTCGCTAGAAAGATTTATTACCACTTTATTTTCATTTCCACTCATAAGACTGCTACCCGTATTAAAAGTAATCTCCGGGAACTTTTTACACAGTTTCTCATAATATTCCTGCACTTTGTCCTTGCTGTTTGTCTTTACCTCCGTTGCTACATTAGTGTTTCACACTCTTCTACTTCGAGAATTAATTGCTTTTTCATATCCTGTCATAAAACTCGCTATATTAAACAATTCCACCGTGCTTATATTGCTGTTCCCGAAGCTTATCCAACGATTTTGCTCCATCCGGGCTATACAAATCCAATAATTCCAAAAAATTACCAGACTCCTTACACCCATTCAATATCATACGCATACTATCCGCATCTTTACCGAATAACATACCCAACAGACTCATATCATACTGATTTTGACTATCACTTAATACTCCCTGCTGATGTAAATCCTCCATAAAACCATAAGAACGAACCTCGGAACCTATTCGCATCGCCACATTATATAAATCCGGATCAACAGTATGAAGATAATTTAGGTAGCGTGTCTCAATATTTCTATTGGGCGTGCCGCTCATCATCCAATTTGCTATATCTTCCAAAGATGCACCTATGGCAGCATCATCAATCAAATGCATCTGCCATCTTCCGCTTTCAGTCTTTGTAAAGGTATATTTTCCATCTTCCGAATACAATGTATTTGACCATGGGTTTTTTGGAGCCGCCTGGTCTCTGACAAGCACTTCAAATGCATCCATTGCAACTCTGTCTGGGATACACTTTTTCTCATCTGTTGGTAATTCCATTTTCCCCAATGCTACTGCAGTTTGCACTAGTTCATAATCCGATATGTTTTCTCCATGATAAAAATAAGAATTTTGTTCTTTCAATTTATCAAATGATGCCGGTAGTTTTACTTCTGCCAACTGTTCTTTGGAAACCTCAGTCCAATCTTCTTTTTTCTTACTACCTGCGGTCTGCATCTGCACTCTCGGACCGTTTGTAATCTTTGTACCATATTTTGCATTTACCATATGTTCTGTTATTGTCACATGTGCAAACTGAAATAAACTCCTTTGGTTTCTTGTATTTCCGTAACCTTCAACTTTCACAGCATATGGAAATGATGACTTCGTATTCAAAACAGAGTAAGTACCTGTATAAAATGTATTTGCCGCTTGTATTCTCATAATATAACCTCCAATCCAAACAGAAACAGCGTCTATTTTCACATTCAATCCCTTGAAAACAGACGCCATCCTTAGCTCATAATATTTATCGACATTCATTCATTTTTCTTTACAGAATGGAACGAAACCTGAAATTTGGGCGTGCCTCTTACTATATCTGTAACCCTATAAGTTTTCGATACTCCTTTGCATTTTCACAATCTGATACAATTCCTGATTGCGCATCCAAGCAAAACGGTAACATCTGCCAATCCTCATTGCCACATGCTCCTACCAATAACAATTGTTCTAAATAAGTATTAAAATCTTTACCCAGTATATATCCATGCCCTTCACCATCGTCATGGCTAAGATATACCACAGACGGATTTATTTCACTCTCTTTCATATCAAATGCTATTACATCACCATTAGGGACATTCATAAAACCCAATTTTGTGTTTCCCATTTGACTTATAAATATTTGCTTGCTTCTCTGATACTCAATTTATCCATCTTGTCTTTATGAGTTTCAACAAAATTTCTTACCCAATCCTGATTTGTCTTAGAATAATCTCTCAGACTCCAACCGATGGCTTTGTTGATAAAGAACTCTGAACTGCCAAAGTTATTCACTAATATTTTTTCAAGCAATTCCGTATTTGTTCGCTCTTTCCTACAAAGCTGGTGGTCAATAGCAATTCGGCGCACCCAAAAATCTTCATCTGTTGACCACTCCAACATTAGGTCATTTATTCGTTCATCTGTAAAAGCTATAATCTATGCCGAGATACCCCATCACATCGGATACACCTTCTGTCCATCTGGCATACTCCTCCTGAGAATATGCTACTGTGTGCATATTCCCACAAGCATTCCGCAACAGCGTAGACAGCGAACCCGCCATCTTCTGCGCTTTCATATATGCCTCTGTATCATAAGGATCATTACCGCCGGAAACCTCCACACCCTGTTGCTTTACCTTCAATATGTAACCGTCGTTTACAGCGATGCGCATGTCGGATGCAATATTGACGGAATTGCTCAGCCTGTTTAGAGAAGAACTATCTACCAGCTTAATCGGCGTTTTGAGCACCTATACCAAATCCTCTATGGGATTTAACAGATTCTGCATCGAACCATTGAAGACCTCCCTGTCCTTTATTGCTGTATTTTTCACATTTGATGTGAATTGTCTGGTATTCGGATTGATATAATAAGATTGATTATTTGAAATTTCCATTGTTTTCTCCTTTGGTTATGTTCTTCACAAGCTCTGCTTCCATCATAATATTTGCATCATAAGCATTGGAAGCCTTTGCCATCTGCCTCTCACTGTTCCATGACTGAGTCTGTCTACTTCTTTCCAGTTCCATCTTTGCAATTTTTTATTTAACATTTCCAGCTGCTGTTTCTTAGCCTGCGCCCGCTTTTCCAGATATTCTTCCAGCAGTTCCTTTTGCCTGTCTTTCTTTTCACTCGTCCTTTTATAGAAACTGTTCTGTGAACGCATATCAAATTCAGAGTCATAACCCACAGGCCATGAATCCGCCCTATACTCATTCAAAGTCGCACCGACTGTTATCAGCACAGAACAGTTCCTCGGTGCATAGGAATCGCCCCAATCCCTCTGGATCAGTGAAAGAACTTTCTCCCTGTATTGTGGGTCATCCTTCATTGCCTTAAATGCCTCCTCCGATATATTCACCGCCGCATTGCTCACTGTCCTGTGGTTTGTAATTTTAGAAAGGTCTTCATAGAATTCCTTTTTGAATAATTCCATTTCTTCCGCTTCCGACAATTCCTGCGTTCCGCTTGTTTTTTCTAATGCGAATTCTTCTGTGCTGTTTACATTTTTGGTGCTTTTCATTGTTGTCACATTGTTCTGATAATATTTCTCACCTATTCCACTAATGCTCATCTTTGAATTCTCCCTTGAATTTGATATATTGTGAAATCCATTTCCGGCTGTTATCTGTTTCTGCAATTCCTCTGTCAGTTGGAATTGCTATGTGCAATATTGCACGATATACCCCCTTATGGTTAGTCCACGCTTAATGCCCGCATTTAGCCAAGCAGTGCATTGCTACCCGTCGATGTCTCTGTCATTACATTTGATTCATATGCATTGGTTGCCGCTGCCATCTGCCTCTTACTGCTCCACACCTTTGTCAGCCTGCTCCTCTCCAATTCCTGCTTTGCAATCTTTTCTTCCAACGTCTCCTGCTGAAATTCCTTCATCTGCGCCCGCTTTTCCAAATATTCTTCCAGCAGTTCCTTCTGCCTTGCCTTTTTCTGCCGTCCGGCATCAGTTCCCTTTGCGGAGGAACTCCCGGAATAACCGTCATTCTCCTTCATGCCCTGCGTATAGCCGTAACATTTCTCATATGTGTCATCTATATGAGTATACGCAACCACCGGGATATTTCCCCCGAAATCAACAGCCTTGTTCTTCGCCAACGCATCCAGAATCTTCTTCTCATATTCCGGGTCTGACTGCATCCTCTTATAAGCCGCATCCGTTATGTCAATCACCCAATTCATGCCTCTCTGCGAAGGGTGGGTATACAAGCCACTCATCTTTTCATTAAAATAATCCTTGTATTCCTCCAAAGTCATATCTTCCGAGGAAACCTGACTTTTGTCTGTGACCTTTTCCGCAAATCCCGCTTGTTTTTCCTCCTTCCTCAAACCCATGTAACTCTTTGCTGTTTCATAATAACTGCCATAAACTGAACCTACATCCATTACTACATTCTCCTTCCTTTTTCATATTTTTTTATTTTATTTCCTTCTGCTGCAGCATTACTGTGACTTTAAACACATCGTTTTTTATTTTGATATCCATATCTCCAAGATAATGGTCTGCCACATTCTTTACATTTTTTAACCCTATTCCATGCTCCATCAAAATATCCGGCAGATCGCTCTGTTTCGTTGTCATCGGGACGATACCTCCATCTTCCCATATCACTTTCCCATCAAAGCTGTTTTCCACTTCAATCAGTAGGAAATGATTCTTTTTCTTTAAAGTCAGATTGATATATCGCTGTTCCTGCTCCAATTTCTCGCAGGCTTCTATGGCATTGTCTAAAAGGTTATTCAGAATGATACCTATATCAAATGCAGAAATTGTGTCTGTGTCCCCCAAGTTAAATTTTACTTGAAACGAAATACCTGCATTTTCCGCTTTCTGGTATTTATCATTGATAATCACATCTGTGACCGCATTTCCTGTATTGAATTTATAGTCCATAGTCTGTATGGTTTCATCCAGTTTTTCGATATAATTCTCTACTTCATCATATTTCTCACTTGCCACCAGCCCTTTTATATTCGTCATATGGTTTTTCATCTCATGCCTTACTCTGCGAATGCTCCCGTAGAAGTTCTCTGCTTCTTCCAGTCTCTGCTTCATGGCTTTGACCTGTTGTTCTTCCACAAAATGTTTCTGCCGTTCTTTTTGAAGCTTCCTGTAATTCTGGTAGATGTATATTGCCGAAATTTCCCCCACATAGATAAGAACCGCAATTATCGGTAATTTCCACAACATTTCCTGCTTGTCATCATACAACAGAAAAACTCCACCCTCGATTTGCACTACGGAAAGGTCTACGCTTATTCCTACAATCATACTCCCTACAATATTCAGTACTGAAAGGAATATCGTTTCCTGCCATCTCAGCATAAACGGTTTCTTTACGATTTTTATCACGACACCTGTCATAATCAGTAATACCAACGTGTACGATAAAAGCAGGATGCCCATACCTATCGCCATACCCAGATAAACCCGAAATATATATTCCTCACTCAGAACATCCAACCCTCTAAATATGCTCTCCACTGTACATTGATAAATACTGTCTGCAATCAAATAACTTAACGCATGAAAATTGTAAAACAGCAGCAGTATGAATACCGCCTTTTCCAAATGTTTTTGGTATTTGCAAAAACAATATCCCAACACAATGACAGCGGACATTGTATATCGTATTACCCCCGGCTTTTCCAGCCATAGCCCCATGCAGATATTCATCACTGCCAATATTCCTGCAACAATCCATATCCCTTTCTCCCACCGAAAAAATACATTCCACAATACCAGAAAAAGAACGATTTGCAGAATAATAGGATAGATTTCAAAAAGCTTGCGAATGATTTCATATGTAACCTGACTCAATTATCTTTCCTCCAAAATGTATTCCAAATAACGCTTTACAAAGTCCTGATATTTATACTTGGATATCAGCAGACTGTCCCCGTTTCTCATTTTCACCTCTGTCCGGTCATATCGTTCCACATATTTTATGTTAACCAGATACCCTTTGTGTATACGGAAAAAATTCGGCTTAAGCTCGCTTTCCAGTGAGCTGATCTTGTCATAATATTCAATTTTTTCATGCCGCAAATACAAGGTCACTTTTCGATTACTGCTTTCAATATAGTAAATATCATCTGCTGAAACACTTCTTGTTCTATTTCCATTCCGAACTAATACTTCTTTTGGTTTTTCCTTTTTCTTTGCCATCAAATATTGATACTCTCGTATGGTCTGTGCAAAAACCTGCTCAAAATTGCTTTCCTGAATCGGTTTTACAATATACTGAAAAGCATTAACAGAAAAAGCCTCCTGCATATATTCCGGATATCCCGTTACAAATATCAGAAGCGGCAGGCTTCCCCACACTGCTTCTTTCTTGCTTTCCATCTGGCTCCTGAGCTGCTTTGCCACAGTCATTCCATCCTCATCTCCCATAGAGATATCCAGAAAAAGTATGTCTATTTCTTCTGCATTTGTCTCATCCTGAAACTCCAATAATTCCTTGCCCGATGAAAACTCTGTTATCTTACAAAAAGGTTCCTGCTTCTGTATCAGCTTGCGTATGTAAATGCGTATATTTTCCTCATCATCGCAAATTGCTATGTTCAACTGTTCCACCTCATTTTCATGGCTCATTATCAAATATGGATAACATCATCTATTGTTCATTTATATTATCGGCAGATTTCTTTCTTTTAATTTGGAAATGTTGTGACTGGACTTCTGAATGTTGCGACTGGACTCTAATCTTCCCGACAATTATCATCTGAATTGATTTTCTCCATCCGTAAGCTTGCCTGTTCCCTTTGTTCGTCACTTAACCTTCTCGGCTTACGATAACCACATAACAGGAAAAAGCAGATCGATTGTACCTGCTCTTTCCATAAAACTTTATAAACTTGCTTCCTGACGCTTGGTCTTTGGTTTCTCCGGCATCTTCTGATCGGATATTTTCTGCTTCATCTTTGGAAAACCCTAATGCAAACATATTACCGAAGTAAGAAAAACAAAGTACCTTTGCTGTATCCTCTCGCTTCTTTGCCATTTCTCGAACAGATGGGATTTTTTCGCCTGCTGAAAGTTGTCCACTATAAATCGCACACCTTATTTTTTATAAGTTACAAATAAATATGTTCCACATCGTGAAACACCCATTCATCATAAATCATAGATTTTATCTCCTTTATCACACCAACAGACAATACGATTAAAAAAATTGCCTGATTTACTCATTCGCTTTTTAAGCAGAAAAAGTACAATGAAACTATCAAACGAAAAGGAGATTAAAATATGGCAACATTATTAGAAGCAAATGAAGTAACAAAAATCTATGCTAAAGGACAACGTCCAAGCCTAAATAAAGTATCTTTCAATGTAGCAGAAAGCGAATTTATCGCTATTATGGGTGCTTCTGGCTCTGGAAAGACTACATTGCTTAATGTTCTTTCCACTATTGATACCCCTACAAGTGGCAGCATTGTAATCAATGGTGTTAATTTAAAACAACTGAGCGACACAGGTTCCGCGGATTTCCGCAGGGATAATCTTGGATTTATATTTCAGGAATACTTTTTACTTGACAGCCTTACCATCCGAGAAAACATCTCTGTCCCACTCACTTTACAAAAGCTTCCGCATAAAAAAATCGAAAAAATGGTGCGGAGTTTAGCAGAACGCTTTGGCATTGCCTCTCAGTTAGACAAATATCCAAACGAGCTGTCTGGCGGGCAGAGACAACGAGCATCGGCGGCAAGAGCCATTGTAAAACAGCCAAGTATTTTATTTGCTGATGAACCGACAGGAGCATTGGACTCAAGCTCTGCTACCGAGTTATTAAAAACCTTGAAAGAAGCAAATGAAGAATTGCATACCACTATACTAATGGTCACACATGATGCATACGCTGCAAGTTTTGCTAACCGTATTCTGATTTTCAAAGACGGAAGCATTATACGCGAACTTCTTAAACAGGATGCCGATAGACGAACATTCTATGAAACCATTGCACAGGAAGTAGCCAAATTAGATACGGAAAGATAAGGGGGCAAAATTTATGAATAATTTATCAATGGCACTTAAAAATCTAAAAAAAAATTTTTCATTTTACGCCCTTTACCTGCTTTCTGTATCATTTGTAATTACTGTCTTTTTTGCATTTACTTCATTCTCAATGAATACAGTTATGCTTGAAAAGATATCTGGTAACGGGCGGGTTGAAATGATGTGTAACGTAATTTCTGTATTCCTAATGGCTTTTGTTGTTTTTTATATGTCATATTCCAACCGTTTCTTTTTACGTCGTCGAACAAAAGAACTTGGTGTTTACGCATTATTAGGATATAGAAAAACCACAGTGTTGTCATTGCTGACAACAGAGAATTTACTGGTTTGTTTTGGATCGTTTATAGTAGGAATACTTCTCGGTAGTTTTTTTCATAAAGGCATTGTTTTTGGCATAACCAAGTTACTGGATTTATCTATCAATAATTCAAAAATACCCTTTTTCAATGTCAATGCCATTGCAAAAACAGCTTGCTTTATTTTTGCTATCGTGATTGTATTGATGCTGTCTAACAGCAGGTTTCTTTTCAAGACATCGCTTATGGGATTAGTTAGATTTGAAAAAAGTGCTGAACGAAAAATGAAATTTCATGCTGTTCCTGTCATCGTTGGCTTTTGCTGCATTATTTTGGGGTATGTTCTTGCATTGGATATCCTCAGAGGAGATAAATCTGTTTGGTTTTCGATTGGTTATACCCCCATTGCCATGCTGACACTTGTACTCGTAGTTGTGGGAACAATACTTTTTATTTCATCCTTTCTTCCTTTTGTAGTACACATAAGCAAAAACAACAAACGGAAGTTTTATACAGAAACAAAAATAATTACTTCCCCAAATTTCATATACCGTATGCGTTCAAACTCTAAGACTTTAATCATGCTTACACTGTTATCCGCAGCAACGCTTACCGTCTCCAGCGTTATGGCTTTATCTTTATACTATCCAATAGCTGCTGTGTCACGTATGGCACCGTCAGAAATTGAATGTAGAATTGAAAATGAAAGCGAAATAGATGCAATCAAACAAATTGTAAATGAGCATTCGTCCAAAAATGATGTTTCATTCCTGCAAACGAATATTTATAAAGTTACATCTACTTCCGAACAAGTTCCTTTGGAATATAGTGCAGGAAGCTCGAAAGGTGATTCAGATAACGAAAAAATTCTGCGAAATGCAGGGTTTGAATGTATCTCTTATTCAAACTATATAGCTCTCTTAGAAGCGCAAGGAAAAAAAGGGCTTTGGAACAAATTGGCGAGCTACACGATAGTGAGTGTATTTTAGTAAAATACCAGCCAGCTTCAGACAATGACGAAACGGGTAATGTTTATCCTTTGCTTATAGGTAATGAAGAAATATCTGTAACAGTCATCGCAACTACTTTAGATAATCCCATTTCATTTGCAAATAGCATTGGTACTTTGATTGTAAGTGACGACTTATATGATGCAATAGCAGAAGAAATCAGCCCCGAAACGGAAGTCCTAAGTATAAATGGGCAGTCAATCAAAGATAATGAAGCTCTGTTTCTTGATTTATCCGAATATTTAAATGATAGTCCTTATTTACAGGGAAACTCGCATAGGATACATGAGATATTTTCCCTAAGCAGTTCAACCTTCTTACTGCTTGGATTTCTTGTAATCTTGTTTTTTATCGCAACTGGAAGCATATTATATTTTAATAATCTTTCTGCCATAAGCGATTCGAAGGCTGATTATGAAATCTTAAGAAAAATGGGATACACAGACAGAACGGTGAAAAAAATAATAAAGAAGCAGACGATATCTTTTTTTAGTATTCCGTTTTTATTCGGGTTGGTAGACTGTGTCTTTGCAACATTAGTATACAGGACAGCCCTTATGCAGAACATTCTGAAAGAAAGCCTTATTCTGTATATTCCTACGTTTATCGCTATTCTGCTTACATTTATAATTTATATGATATATTACTGTATGACTGTCCATACTTGCTGTAAAACAGTTCTAAAGAAATAAAAAGCTATATGAAATCATCGAGTTTTATAGCTCGGCGATTTCGTACACTTTATTTGTTCACAGAGAGATAGTATAATTTAATGAGAAAATAGGAAGGAGGCAAAACATGAAGCAAACAATTTTAAAGCTACTGCTTTTTATAAATTCTATTTTACTCATTGCATATATGGGGCTGACCGCTCATGCAGATTTTCATTTAAACACCAGAGGTGTCATTCCCTTATTTTTATCGTCTTTGCTGCTAATAGATGTTACTTATGTAAGTTCCTGCAACATTAGGGAAAATAAAACTATTTCCCTATTTTGTGGTTTATTAGCATTAGAAAGTTGGTATATACTCTTAGCTGCTTCGGGCAACTCCATCACAAACACTATTTTTTTCGCTTTAAGCCCGGTAATATGGTGTGTTTCCATTAAATTCATACTAATGTTTTTGTTCCAAAACAGCGGATACAAATATCAGAAATTAATTAATCTCTGCCTGACGGGAACTTGTATTTTTGCTCTTATTGGCGTATTGGTGTCAAGTAAAATATTTTTCCTTCTCTATTTCATACAATTTATGGCAAGCTGGCTGTGTTTTATTTTTACAGTGATATATCATAGAAAAAGAGTTGCTTTTGTTTTTAAGTCAGAATGGAGGCATATCATTTTCTCCCTTATAGCAGTTATAGTTTTATTCCTTACTTATTATTTTTCAACAATGAGAGTTCCTGAACATCTTTCAAATTTTGGTGTATATATTCCTATACTATTGTTTTGGGTAAGCATCCACGGTATCATACTGAAAGAACAAAACAGCCTTCCATTATCTGCCGTATTCAGTAATCGCCAATTAACATTACTTATATTTTCTGGAGTAATTATTTTTAGCTTGATAGCAATAATCTTAAATGGTGGATATTCTTTGCTTTTTATTATGCTGGATGCCCTGTTTGCGTTTTTATATGTTTGCAATATTGCTTTGGATTTCAATTTCAAGAAAGGACATAATAAGATAATCAAGGAAAGCAAATACCATGTCGCACTACAACAATTACAACGGGAAGAACAATTAAATCTTGAATTTGCAAACTTTCTCCACGATGATATTCTTCAAGACCTGCTTTCTGTAAAAAATATGATGAAAAAAGCAGACCGCCCTGAAGTACAGAAAATTATCACGGAAACTCTCGATAATATGAATACTTATATTCGTGAGCAAATGCAGGATTACCATCCTACGTTGCTTCCAAAACTTACTATAAAGGAAAACTACCAAAACTTGCTTGATGGTATTTCGCAATCTTTTCCGAATCGTAATATCTGTGTCTCCTTTGATTGTTCAGACTCCTTATTTCTGGTTGAGCCATACAATATCTTTGTGTATCGCCTGCTGAAGGAACTTGTCACGAATGTTTACAAACATTCGACAGGGGAAAAAGCATGGATAACCCTTACGCAGGATAATGGGATTATAATACTGAGTGTGAGTGACAATGGAACTGTTGATGCAGATGTTCTCTCATCTGCTGACAGGTTAAAACATCGAGGACTTGCAATGATTACGGAACGAGTGAATGACATGGATGGCTCTGTAACTATATCTAATAACCATCCACATGGGATTTGCGTACAAACGATATTGCCGATGAAAGGAGATGTTTCTTATCAACATTTTGTTAGTAGATGACCATGCTTTATTTTCTAAAAGTTTGGAGATTGCATTGTCAGATTATTCAGAAATTGAAACCTTTGATAGTATCAATGATGTTTCTCAATTAGACAATTATATTGTATCTAAGAAACCAGACATCATCCTTATGGATATAAACTTGAAGAATATATCTTCTGAGGATGGTCTGGAATTAGCAAAACAAATACTAAGTTGTTATCCAGAACAAAGGGTTGTAATTCTGTCTGGTTATGATTTGCCCGTATATCGAAGTGAAGGAAGAAAAATAGGAGCAAAAGGATTTGTTAATAAAAATATTGAACCTGAAAAGCTCATATCTATTCTTTCTAAAATAATGCAGGGGATACTTTATTTTGACAGGGAAATTCCATTCATAGAAGGATTGACCGATAGTGAAAAACAAATTATACAGCTTATAGCAGAGGGACAAAAGCGAAAAGACATAGCAAGCACACTTTATATTAGTGAACGTACCTTATCAAATCATTTGCAGCATATATTTGAAAAACTTGATGTTACATCAGCGGTTGAAGCCGTGACAAAAGCGATTCAACTCGGATACATCCCGCCAATATGTTAATTAAGAGCCGATGATCTTGTGAAACAGTTTACAATTGCATCGGCTCTTCGTCTTCTTTGATGATTGTCACACACAAACCATATATATTATTCTAACTTTTCCTCCTTTCTGACCACAGAGTAGTATATAAAATAGATGTTTTACACCCACGGAACGTAGAAAATGGTGAATATGTGCGGATTCTACGCTTCGTAGAGTATTGTCTTTTTACTTTTTGCTAAATTTTTTCCATCTACCTCGCCGATAAATTTTTCTATCAGTCTGTTGACTTCATCCGGCTGATCCGTATTGGAATTATGACCAGCATTTCCTACTAATATTACCAATACCGATATAACTGCAAGAATACTGGAAATGAAATCTCTGATAACATCGTAATTCCCTGTTCTGTACCAGGACTTCAACATTCCTTCTATCATTTGCATTTCCACAACGCCATCGGATGATTCCTTATTCTCTCTACAATCTCAGTATCCTCAAAAAGCAACTCCGGTTTATATTCCTTGGCTATAAACCTTTCCATATAATCCATTTCTGCTTCTGTCGGCTTCATAAGCGATTCTATATACTCCTTCGCCTGTTGTTTCTTCCCTTCCAAATCGAACTTATCCTTCGTAGCCAGAACCGGGAATAAATCAGATTTTATCTTTGAAAAGACAAGACTGTCTATGGCAGATGTATCAAAATCTTTGTTCACATCTTTTGTAGAGATAGTCGCATAGAAAATGATACATTTTCTGAATATATCCCCTTCACCTGAAAACAGCTCCATGTCAGCCATATTGCAGAAGTCATACAGATCCCTTGCAGCAGCTCTGCTTATCAGAGCGTTAGTTTTTGCCGCAAAGATTTCCATAGCCGCTACCGTTCTAACCTTTATCGGCTCTCCGAAAGCATCTGTTATAAAGACTCTGTCTTCTGACGAAAGCACGTGTGTTCTCAGTGAATAGTTAATCTCTATTTTGATCATATCCCTGTTGCCTGCCGCATTCACGTAGTTATAGTGGAATGCATCCAAACTGTGACTGAATCTTGACGCATCGGAAAGAGAATATCCCTGCTCTGACATGTATCTCTTCAGAATCTCTGTCAATCGCTCTCTTTCATTTGCCGTCTCTTCTCTTGTCAGATTCGGGATAAAATCCAGATCTATATCAACAGACAATCTCGGAAGGTTGAAAATAGTCAGATTTATAGCTGTTCCACCCTTAAGCAGCAGATGTTCACACATATATTCATGCGTATTCAGAAATTCAAGAATTGTTCTCAAACGAAGAACCTTCTCAAATGTATCACGATTAAAGCCATATTCCCGTGCTCTTGCATCAAGCTCTCTTCTGTTATATTGCGGCATCCTCTATCCCCCGTTCTTCATTCGCTTAATATTCTTTGGGTATACCAGTTTCCACTCACTCGAATATCCGGGCTCACATATACCATTTGTCAGATATCGCTTTGAATTTCCGCTTCTATCGTTGCATATCTTTATGAAATCATCACTTATGCCAAGCTCTGTCTGATATTCACTAAAAATAAAACCAATCTTCTGATATAAAAAAGCACTGTCATATCCAGCCAGATAGTTTAACAATTTTGTCTCATCAATACTATTCACGGACACTACACACGAAAGCACCTCTTCAAGACCGGCGATAAGATTGATATCCTTTATGGAATCTACTATTGTCCGCTCCTTGTCCGTAACCCTCACGCCACCGCTAAACTCTGGAGAAACTATACCTTCCTTCATCTGTTCTTTGACATAATGATAAGTGTACCCATCAAATTCAAAGTCGTGGAAACGCATCTCAGAACCAACATAAACCTCATAGAAAATCTGATCTACAGTTCCATAATACTCAAATGCAGTGTGATGGGATACATAAGAAGATGGCGTGACAGCACTGGCAACCTGAAATCTGTTCGCCACCGGTCCTCCATTTTCCCCACTCACGCACGTGTACAGTCCGTTTCGAATTTTTAATACTATATTCTCCTTAAGAAGCTTTCCCAAAGCCGCTCTTGCCGTCCGTTCACTTGAATAAAAAGCATTTACTTCTTTCATAGAAAAAACTGGGTATTGTAGCAATTCATAGTATAAATTCATATTTTCACTCCATCATGTTAATAATATGTTGTAATTTACTCTGTTTTATGTTATTCCTGTACATATTGTTAACCTAATAATGTAAAACAAATTTGTCAAGTTATTTTTATGTGTTTTTTATCATTTTTAATACAATTATCATACCAAATCTAAACCTATGATGTTATTACTATCTGGCACATGCTGGTCGATGTTTCTTCAAACATCGCAATCATATCCGCTTCAGTTTTAACAAATAATTTAACTATTCACAATTGATGAAATAACAGGTTTCCCTTCTCTATCTAATAATGGTGTCAATCCTCCGGAATAACCACTTGCATGATATAAGTAATTTATTCCAGTCTCCTTATCTACCCAAATTTCTGTAACACTCATCGTGCCCTGTGAATATATTTTCTCAAATCGTTGATTCTTTGCCATTTTTATTTACCTCCGTAGTTCTCAATTTTACAAGTATGATTGTCCTTAAAACCTGCAACAAGTTTTTCAAAGGACTGTGCAAAGCGTACATCATCTTCTTCTGTACGCTTTCTCGGTCCCCTAATATGATTCTTATGAGAACTGCGCCTTGCCTTCTTGTTAAGATGTCGCTCCATAAGCATCTGATCTATGTTCTCATTCGTATACCACTTACCGGATTGGTGAATAGCATATGCACCTTTTCCAAGTGCCATCGCCGCGACACCATAATCCTGCGATACTACTACATCCCCTTTATGACATATGCTGATCAGCTTATAATCTACTGCATCTGCTCCTGCACCTACTACAATCACCTCGCTGTAATCAGAATACAAAATATGATTTGTGTCACACAGCAATGTGGTTGGAATATTATATTTCTCTGCAATTTCTTCTACAATGCCCACTACCGGACACGCATCTGCATCTACAAATATATGCACTATCCTCTCTCCATTTCTTTTTGAATCCATGTCATAATTACATCTACAAGATAATCCAGCTGCACCTGACTTAGTTTCTTTCACAGCTACATTTTATGCCATTTTCGGATGCATTCCCTGAAGCATGTTGCTGATTGTGTCCAACACTTTTTCATTTATGTAATCAATATCTTTATCATCAAACCAGAATATGATTCTTGTCTCTGACTTGGCAAATTCTGTATT
>ERZ772954.1664-NODE-1664-length-16303-cov-125.077794_pt1 | contig 16303 bp, 13 predicted proteins | sample MGYA00580684_ERZ772954 | MGnify/ENA primary metagenome ERZ772954 (study PRJEB29015, sample SAMEA2737654) | human gut metagenome | biome: human gut; feature: human-associated habitat; material: faeces | place: China | collected 2012 ...
GTGCACTTATTGCAGCCGCTTCTATTGTTGGAAGTACAGGAGTTGTGGATAACTCGAATGTTGTTGCCCAATATATTTTTGGTGATAAATCTGGTGGTTATTGAAGTTCAATATTATAATGCAATCTGCACCAATCAATTACAGGTTGTACATGATCTATTAATTTTATAGATTCAAAAAGAATAATTGCTTGGTGCAGATACTTTTTGGCTTCGTCTATTTCTCCTAATTCTGCCAGTGCAACACCTTTATTTGTTACCAAAATAGGGAAAAAAGCTAAATTTCCATATTTAATGCAAAAATCTATTCCTATATCTGCCATTTTAAGAGCTTCTTTATGATATTTTTCATTTCCAAACCAATTACTTAAATTATAAATTATCATTGGATATTTTGCTGTTTTCATTGTTCCATCTACAATTTTATTTTCCATATAATTTTTCAACCACATATCTAGTTGTATAGCAATCATAATGTTCTCTGTTTTTGCATATAAAATAGCAATTGCATTAATAATCATAATCTCATCAAAAGTCAAAAGATTATTTCTCAAAGGGGTTTTACCATCAAAATCCGGTAATGTTATATGTATTGCTTTCATATACATTTTCATCGCCTTTTTATCATCCTTCTCTTTCTGTCTAGCAAGTTCTCCCTTTGCAAAATACAAGCATTGATGTTCCAATTCTGTTGTATTCACCGCTAGTTTTTCAACCACCTCTATCTGCTTTTCATTTTTTACAACATCATCATCAGTTATATTTCTAACTAGCTCTTGTATTGCAGAATACAACTCCATTTCTTCCCTACTCACGAAAGAGTCAAATAAATTATTTTCCGTACCTAATCGCTCAAACAGCTTTTCTAAAATAAGTCGTCCCGGTTTTTGTGCACCATTTTCAATTCTGGATAAAGACGCAGTTGTACAGATTCCATAGCTGACCTCTTCCTGTGTATACCCTTTTCTCAATCTGGTTTCTCTCAAAAAATCACCAACAACATATACTGCCATATTGTATTTCACCCGTTTCTCTTTTTTGTATTTGATACTTATAATATAGCGAGTTTTCAGTTATAACACAACTTTTTTATCAACAAATCTTGCAATTCACATATTTTTTCTTAGCATTCAAGAATATAATGTAAAATATTGATATTTTGTATTAGAATCTAAGAATTTTGTAATGCAATATTAAACTCCACTATCACAATATTTTAATCTTTTTTGCAGAAAAAAAGTTCCGCAAAATCGGTCCATGCATTGTAATATAATACAGATATCAAATCAAGAAAGGATTGTATACAAATGAACACATCAAAAATGCTTCCAGACACTTTATTTAATTTAACATCGAATATTGTCGATGCAATTGAAAAAAATCTCCTGACAACAATGCACTTCTCTAATCAGCAGATATATCTTCAATTAGAGGAAACACTTGGTTATTCCTTTACTCATATGCGAGATACATTTAAACTCACGACAAATATAAGTCTTGTAAAATATATTACTCGCCGCAAATACACCACTATACTACAACAAATGTCTTCTGCAGATTTTGACAAATTAACAGTTCACACTAAAATAAACGGCATTTCTAAATTTAAAGGCAAATGCCTCCACGAATTTCCATTAATACGAGATAATTTTTGTCTTGAAAATATGCAGCAACCAATTGATAAATCCATTTTGAAAACTATGATTGATAATCAATTAGCTCTAAAAAGTATAGAAAGTGTAATGAAAACGCTTTACAAAGATATTATTGACGGACGTAACCAATTTGAAATCATACCTAATAATAAAGATATCATTGTTCAAACATCGAAAGATACTATCATTGATCTTGAAAAAACATACTTTACATTTGAAGATAAAATTTTTAAAATCACAGCAGAACTCAATATTCCTCAACATGATATTGAAGATCCATTGCTTAGCATATTATTTGCAAAACCAACTTACCAATGTTATAATTTGAAAGCTAATGCCAATTGTGTTATCCATATATTACATGAATTTTTAATGGGTAATATTATACCTCCCAACGGCTTTTCCATAAACATAGAATGGTCATGCAAAAATGGTTGGGGGACTCGTAATCTCATATCTTCCATATCATTCGACGAAACCAAACTGAAAAGTGTAGAATTAAACGATATTCCTTTTCTACATTTTAATAATGATAACGTTATTTTAAATTTATCGTTTTTTGAAAATTTATAAAAAGCAAGCGGCTACTGTACATTTTCACATAATACAGTAGCCGCTTTACTCTATTTATTTAGAACTTCTCACACAAAATCATACGTTCTTGTTTTATAAAATATCATCTGTCCATCCGATATCTTCCCCATCACCACCGGAAGAGCCTGAACCAGAGTTCCCTGAATCACTGCCGCTGTTTCCTCCACTGGAATCTGAAGATCCACCAGAAGATGAACCACTGTCCGGTGTACTGCCTGATGATCCACCGGAAGGTGTGCTCGTATCCGTGCTTCCGCCAGAAATATTTCCACCTCCTGCACTGCCTCCCGAAGCTCCATTGTTACCGGAATCAGCTCCTGACGATGGAGTGTTCGCCGTTCCACCGGAAGGTGTTGTATTCCCTGCCGATGAACCTCCACCAGAAGACGAACCTCCGCTCGCCGCATTATTACCGGTGGATGTATTTCCTTCTGCCGGAGTACTGCCTGCGGATGTTCCCGATGTCGGCTGCTGCGTGGAAGTATCTGCCCCAGGTTGTGTTTCTGCCGGAGTTACTGTCCCTGCGGCATTCTGTCCCGATACTGTATTCCCTTTGCCAGCCTGATTTTTTCCATTCACCTTAGATGCCGTATTTTTTCCATTATCTTTTTTCTTATTAGGATTATTGGTCGTATTCTTCGTATTGTCTGTTTCCATTTTCCAGCTTACTTCTGTCTGCGGCTCCATAATAACCTCTCTTGTAGCAGCTTTCTCTAACATTGCAAACTCGGAATTCACATCTTCTAACAAAGTTCCTGCATTGACCGCATCCTGATTGCTCTTTATTAGATCTGACATTTTCTGTTTTCCAGCCTCAACAGGATCTGACTGTGCAAATTCTTCAATGGTACAATAGTCAACCCATTCATTATCTTTTTGAACCTGCACCATGCCATCCATCAATCTCACAGAATCAGCGCTGGCGTTTACGTCCTGTTGTTCCTGCACTGTTACACTTTCAGCCACGGTCTGTTGCATTTCCTTTATCACTTTTTCTGATCGATACAATAATATGCCAAATACAATAGATACCGTAAAAAAAGTTATTGTCATGGCAATCCAGATGTTCTTTGTATCTTTTTGTTCCTCCATAAATGTCTCCTTCACTTATCTTGTTGTCTCTACGCTATCCGTAATGTTTTTCAGAAAAGCATATCCGGCAGATCCCTGTTTAAAATCTCCTCTGCCCAATATCTGTTTGCACACGGTATACATACTGCGTGACATTTCCGGTCCATAAATCACAACCTGTGTACCATTGTGTTCCATTACCGCATATGCACGGAATACATAATTTGTCGCATAGCGGCTCTGTGGCAGGCCAACTAAGACATTTGCAAACTGCTCTCTTCCATTTACGGTACGGATCACTTTATTATAAATTTTTCCATTTTCTATGTAGAACGTTCTTCCACCCGCTACTTTGTCTCCTCCATAAACCATTGGATAGTTGTTGCGATTGTCCGGATTCATGATGAGTGTTCCCATCTCTGTTAACCGATATCCTCCCAGTCCTCCTGTGCTGATCAACTGGCTTTTCTTTGTTGTATCAATTCCAAAGCTGCACCGCAATCCTGTATTTCCGGTATATCTGACTGAAAAACCATGATACGAAAATAAATCCTGCAGTTCCGGCACCGCCTGCGTAGTGTAATAAGTTCCGTTATATTCTAACAGCCACACATACATCCCAACCGGTATACCAGAAGCATTATATTGATACATCACTGCTGTTTTCGCACCCTGCTTTCCTACGGATACTAATCTGGCAGACGTATTCTGACTCCACGAAGCAGATGTATATGGCACACCATCAATATAAATCTCCGTACCTGCATCATATCCTGCCGGCAATTGGATCACCACTTCATTGCTGCCCGGCACCGTAACCGGCGGCGATGGTATCTCCGGTATCCCTTCTACCGTCTTCATTTTTCTTAATGTGACGCCTGACATCAATGATGAGTTTCCTACATAAAGCACATTCTTGATCACAACCGTGTCAAATACATATGCATCTGAGCAGATCTGCGTCGACATATCTGTCCAGATACCATTTTTCTGATATTTGGCTCTCAATGTAGCATTATCACACCAGATCACATACGCTACCCCATCTTTCCATTGAAGCTGTACCCGGTTACTTGCACTGATACCACTCAGTTTTTCCTCTGTAAAACCGCTTTCCGGGGTTCCCGAAATAAGCAGTGGTTCTTCCGACGCATCATTTGACGCCACAATATTTATCTTATTCGCCTGCACTTTCACATCAGATACTTTTACCGTAGAAATCCCATTAATGGTATAAATATCCTGCCATTTCTGCTGATTTTCTGAATACTTTGCTATCTTTCCTTTTTTCGCTGCCGGATCCTTTGCAAAATAATCTGCATATACGGCATATAATTCTCCCTCATAGTTAAAAACCGATGGATTTCCAATGGATAAACTGGAAACCTGAAGTATGGCTTTCTGCGTTCCAGACTGAAAATCCCATGTCTTTAAAATATCAGCCGATGAATACGCAAGCCAGAGTTTCCCCTGATTTTCTACAAACTGATAATTATTGACATTTATATCATTACAAACAATGGGTGTACTCCATCCATTTGCCTGAAGGCTTGACACACAGGTCTGATACTGTCTGTTCTGATATGCAAGATACAATACACCTTTATAAAAATACACTTTCGGAGAAGTTCCTGCAGTTGCTTCCAGTTCCTGCCCGGTCTGCTTCCATCCTGTTCCATCCAGAAGATTGGCATATACTTTCACAAAACTGTTACCGGTCTGCCCCTGAACTCCAGCCAGATACATCATCCCACTATCCGCATCCTCTGTCATGGATAATGACTGCATATCTGCAAGCGTGGTGTCCTGCTTTATCCAGTAGTTCTCCTCACTCAACGCCGGAAATTCCACATGAAAAGTTGCTGTTCCATTCTCCTGAAAACGGATATTATCGATCACAATTCCACTGTTAGATCCATCGGAATAAAAAATAGTGTCCTGCGTACATGGAGCTGACATATCGCTACTGCCAAGTGAAGTGCGGTTTCCGACTCCAATGGCCGCATCATATACCGCATTTCTCAGACCGGAACTGCCATTTGATACCTGTTCTTTGGCTGCCTCGTGATTTTCTGACGTCCCTGGACGATAAACATAGATATAGTTTTTTCCGGCTTTATTCGTCTGATTTTCCACTGCCTCATTGACACGGTAAACGATCAGTCCTTTTTCAACCGGCAAAAAATTATCATATTCTTTTTCCTGCTGTTTCTTCTGCCTGTACTCAATGACAAAATACTCACTCTCTGACATGGAAGTTTTTAAAATATATGCTCTGTTCCCTGCCTTTGCGCTTGCAGGTTCAAGCGTATAATCTCCGCTCTCTGTCACTTCCTGAATATCCATCCAGCCCATCTGGCTTCGTATATAAGCCAGTGGATATTGGGCTATCCGGGGCACCTGTGCCATCTGATCCCAGATACCGACCGGAATCCCATCATCCCCGGTTGTCCGGTACAGATCCGGCGCTCCGAGCGTATGCAGAAACTCATGGCTTACCAGCGAATAAGCGGTTGATGTTGCCTGCGACCGGAGTGCTTCTGTAGAAATAACATTGTATGCTCCTACCCGTAATCCGAAGCATACCTCCTCAGTTCCGCCATACTCACTTTTGTGTGAACCGAAAGATCCTGTGTTCTTCCCCTGCACAAGTATCGTAAGATTATCAATACACCCATCCCGGTTCCATGTATCAAGTGCATCTGCTGACAGGTTTTGTGAAAACGTTGTCTTCTTAAGTGCTTCTATTACTGCTCCGACAAATCTGCTATCCTCCACGCTGTCCGGATTCAGATAATCGGATGCCTTACCGCTAAGTCTGATCGTTGTCACCTTCCCCACACTGTCCTCCTGTGGGAAATAACAATTCACCTGCACTTTTCCATCCGATATCGTGTTGATATAATGGGGCAGACTTCCGGTCTCCTTTGTATAGATGTCTTTAAAATAGCTGACTCCTGGTTGCGATCCCTTACCAGACTTCTGATTCCAGCAATAATACTTTCCAGTCTGCTCATATCCATCGGCAAATTCGTCCGTCAGATCATTTCCGTTATCGTCCTTTTCAAAAGTAACCATAATGACCATATTTCCGACAGTCTGTTCTGCTGCCCTTACTCTTTGCGGCATGGACTGTACCGTAAATAAAAGCGTAATTATCATCATCCATATGATACTTTTTTTCTTATTCACTAATCTCTTTTCTCTCATATTTTTATTCCCACATTGTATACACGCCAAACTGTTCCGCATTCACTGCCGTTTCACTGTCTCCGTCAATTTCTCCCTCGTATACCTGCAGATCTGTATTCCGCATCTGCCACGCCTGCAATGCTCCTGCACTCATATCCAGTGTTCCACTGCTCACCCGCATGCTGCCCTGCACCTTGCCATCCGAAGAAATTGTTCCCTCATACTTTCGATATGCACCATCTTCCATTCTTAATATCTCACTGTAAAATGTTCCCTGAAGCTTTTCATCCTGCCACTCGCAGACAAAAGAATGGATCTCTGCTGGAGTTGTCTCAAGATAAATAGCCTTTCCGTCTTCTGTTGCACATTCCAATGCCGTGTACTGCTGCCCTAATTCATCTGATATGACAGTAATTCGTTCAGGTATTTCCGCTGAATCTGTCCTATAATTTCTCTGACCGATCACAAGTTTTGGCAGCATAACAGACATCCAGGACGCATCCGTAACGGTTGCCACTGCACTGTCCACATCGCCTGACCTTAAATAATCCAGAACCGTCTGTCCCATCATCCGGATTTCTTCTGTATCATCATTTAAATCCACCTGCAGTTCCGAAAGATTTCTCTGTCTATCAGAATCGTAATCTAACAACTGCTCCCACTCAAGTTCATTGCGCTGCTCGATTACGGTTGTTTCTTTTTTCTCACTCTCTGCTGTTCTGTCAGAAAGTATCTCTGTAGTCTCTGTGTTACTTTTTGCTGTGTCTTCGATTCCACAGGAAGCCAGCAGTAAAAAACTGAGGCAACCTATTAATATGGTTGGTTTTTTCATCAAATTTTCTCCTTCGTCTATCGGGGGATTACGTTCAACTTTCAACAAAATCATCGACAGTAATGTGTTTTTTCATTATACATAGATGCCCTTATTTCTTCAACCTATTTATAATCTGTTTTGCATATTTATTTAAAATTCATGTTTTTTGTTATTATGAGTAACTTTATATTGTGTTTTTTGATTCTGCACGTTATAATAATTGCAGAAATAAGTTGTTTTAAATACCTTTTATACAAACTATGTTATTTTAAATATCACCTTTTCATAGGAGGTTACACATGAAAAAACTTTCCACCACCCTTTTGGCTGATATCGTCCAATCCAAAAGGAAATCTTTAAAAATGACGCAGGCTCAATTATCTGAATTAACCGGTATCAACCGCGCACAGTTGTCCCGTCTGGAACAGGAAGATTACTGTCCGCTGATCCCTCAGTTAGAAAAACTGGGCGATGTGCTGGACTTTGATATTGATGATGTCTTCGTGAATACCGCAGCATCCAAACTTCCATCTCCTTCCCCACTTCGCATCGCAGTGGCTGGAACCGGATACGTTGGACTTTCAATCTCAGTCCTGCTTGCCCAGCATAACATTGTCACCGCCGTTGACATCATCCCTGAAAAGGTAGACCTGATCAATCAGCGTAAATCGCCAATTCAGGATGAATACATTGAAAAATATCTGAAAGAAAAAGATTTGCATTTAACTGCCACTTTGGACGGCGAATCTGCTTATAAGAATGCCGATTTTGTAGTGATCGCAGCTCCAACCAACTACGACAGCAAAAAGAACTATTTCGATACATCTGCTGTAGAAGCTGTGATCGAACTTGTTCTGAAAGTAAATCCGGATGCGGTCATGGTCATTAAATCCACAATTCCGGTTGGCTACACAGAATCAGTGCGCAGGAAATACAACACGGAAAACATTATTTTCAGTCCGGAATTTTTACGGGAATCCAAAGCTTTATATGACAATCTATACCCAAGCCGTATCATTGTCTCAACAGATAAAAATAATGAGAAACTGGTAGATGCCTCCAGAAAATTTGCTGCTTTACTGCAGGAAGGTGCCATCAAAGAAAACATTGACACTCTGTTTATGGGATTTACAGAAGCCGAGGCTGTCAAATTATTTGCAAACACATACCTCGCCTTAAGAGTTTCTTATTTTAATGAATTAGATACTTATGCTGAAATAAAAAGTCTGAACACAGAAGATATTATTAATGGCGTGTGTCTGGACCCACGAATTGGAACACACTACAACAATCCTTCTTTCGGCTATGGCGGCTATTGTCTTCCAAAAGACACAAAGCAATTGCTGGCAAACTACAGCGATGTTCCTCAGAACATGATCAGCGCCATTGTGGAAAGCAACCGCACAAGAAAAGATTTTATTGCAGACCGTGTCTTAAAGCTTGCCGGATATTATGACTATTATAATCAGAACGATTATTCCACCAATCAGGAAAAAGAATGTGTCATCGGTATTTACCGGCTTACCATGAAGAGCAATTCCGACAACTTCCGCCAGAGCAGTATCCAGGGCGTCATGAAACGGATCAAAGCCAAAGGCGCAACTGTTATCGTTTATGAACCTACACTCGAAAATGGAAGTACATTTTTTGGCAGCAAAATCGTAAATGACCTTGCCAAATTCAAGAAATCAGCAGATGCCATCCTTGCAAACCGCTATGATTCCTGTCTGGATGATGTGAAAGAGAAAGTGTATACAAGAGATTTGTTCCGGAGAGATTAGGCTTATGCCGTAAACTGGCAGAAGCCGGAACTCTTTGTCATAAAGAATTCCGGCTTCTGATTTATACATTACTTATTCTTTTGTACCTCTTTTTGGTAATCTTCATAGTATTGGTTCCATTCTGAGTATGTCTTGTCATCTCTATGGTCTTCCACTTCATAATTTTCCGAAATATATGCACCAAGATAATCTGACACCTTTTCTGCTCCATAGACATTCAAGTGTTCTGCACCATCCATGACATCCAGATTCCAGTCAATCCCTATCTCCTCTGTCAAAAGATTCAGATCTAAATATTCCACTCCATATTTATCTGCAAGGCTCTGTGCCGAATTGTGATTTTCATACCGATAATCTTTCGGTGACGGTACACTGACCATCATAAATTGACTCCCATTCTTCCTGCATAGCTGAATCATGCGTCCTAACAGGAAACGTTCTACACGCGGCACCTCCCTGGCAGCCATCGTCTCTATCATATATTCTCCACCGGCATACGGAATACAATCTTTCTTCAAACGAAATCCCTTATATTGATCCTGTTTTTCATAAACAGCATCCTGAAGATCACTGGGATCTAACTTTTTCCATTGATTGTGATATTCAAAAACCGGCAGATAATACTCTGCTGCCTCAAAAAGTGTCTTATTGATCTGTTCTTCGGTATCAGAAGGCCAAAACAACATATTTGTTTCGAATACAACCACTTTCGGACTCTGTACTTCAAAAACTCGTTTTAACATGTAATAGGTTTCTGACATTCTCTGGGCAGTTCTGGAACAATTATATGAGGTAAACCCATTTTCATGCCACATTTTCAATGGAGAAATACTCGTATATGCCAGACTGTCTCCAATGATAACAGCATCCATAGAATTCCGGGGTTCCGCATAAACAGCATAAGCACTCTCATCCCGCTCATCTATTCCTGCCTTAACGGTGTCATTCTTAGGAATAAACAATGCAGAAGCCCCATATAATAAAACGAGAAAAAAAGCAATAAAAATAATCCCATTTCTAACTTTCACTTCTGACCTCCTAAAATCCTGCATAAATCAAGTCAACCACCTGATATCCTGCTCCATATGCCCCAAAAATAATCACTGCAAAAATTGCAGCATAATAAATCATCCAACGAACCGGTAGTCTCAGCTCTGATATTCTCAATCGCAGATTTACGCCTTTCTCCTTTAAAATATCCGCAACAATGACCACTATAGTTCCTGCTATGACAACAGCAAAATCCCAGACATCTAACCCAAGTGACAACAATGTTCCATCCCACAGCTGTGCCGGATCAAACTTTGTAAAAATGCTTATGAACATTGCTTTTCCCTGCGCCACACTTGCAGACCGGAAAAACATCTCCCCAGTAAAAATAATGATCCATGTTTTTGCAATCTGCAATCCATGATAAAAACGGTTCTCTTTTTTGATGTTCCATTTACGAAGCCAGAACTCTACTGGCGGCTCTAATATATTTTCCAGGGAAATGATAACAAAATAATACATGCCATAGAAAAGATAAGTCCAATTAGCGCCATGCCATAATCCATTACAAAACCAGACAGGAAATAATGCAACAACCGTTAATACAATTTTGGTCACATACTCTCCAACATGCGCCCGGCCAAACTTATTCCATTTCTTCATGATTTTTGACATGGATACCGGATAAAAAATGTAATCCCGGAACCATGCACCCAATGAAATGTGCCATCTGCGCCAGAATTCAGATGCATTTCTGGAAAAAAACGGCTGTCTGAAATTTTCCGGCATCTGAACTCCGAAAATCTGGGCACTGCCAATTACAATATCGATTGCTCCGGAAAATTCCATATAAAGCTGTATCGTATAAGAAACAGCTGCTGCAATCACTACGATTCCACCAAAATCTTCCGACACTCCATATACAGCTGCCACCAGAGTGTTCAGCCTATCTGCGATCACAATCTTTTTGAACATTCCCCAGATAATTCTCTGTATTCCAAACAGCAGATTTTCTCTGTTTATCTGTTCTCCTGCATACAATGCAGCCGCTGTTTCTCCATATCTGCAGATAGGTCCTTCCATAATCTGAGGAAAGAACCCAAGAAAAAGTCCAAGTTTTCCTATATTCTTCTCTGCCGGAATTGTTCCTCTATATACATCAATCATATATCCCAGTGACTGAAGCGTATAAAAAGAAACTCCAAGTGGAACTAAAATCGCACGTGGCTGAATATAAAAACCTATTCCATGCTGCTGGCAAAACTGATCCACCACTGCTGCACTGAAATTGAAATATTTCAAATACCACAAAACTCCTATCATTGCAGCAATTCCGCAGAACAGCACGCCACGTTCTTTTCGGATATATTGTGCTTTTACCTCTTTCTTTTCCCCGCGTTCCAGACTCTTAATCCTGCCCTTACATTCTGTCTGCAATGTTTCCAGCCAGATTCCGATGTAATGTGTTAAAACTGTTGCTCCTAACAGATACACGAGCAGCTTTCTGCTCACACTATAAAAAAATAAATAGCTAAATAATAGCAGCACCTTCCAGCGATGTTTTTTCGGACAAATGGCATAACATAGAATTGCCAGCGGTAAAAATAAAAACAAATAAATCGGTGTATGATATGCCATTACTATTCATTCTCCTGCATTTTCTGAATCATCGCCCAGATTGCTTTTGCCGAATTAAAATTTGCCGGAACGATCTCTCCCGGTAATACCGACACATCAAAGGTATCCTCAATATCTGAGATCAATGACAAAATTGCAAACGAATCCAAAAGATGATCATCAATCAATGTATCACATGTCTCATAATCTACATCCGGGTTAATGTTCTCCAAAATTTCTAATAATTCTTCCATTTTCTAATTTCTCCTTTTTATATAATCAGACAATTGCGAAACTTTTCATAATATTTCTTTCAATTCACACTTTCATGAGTTTCACAATTGTATTTATAAATATCCTGTTTTTTTCTTACTTCCACCATGCCTCGTTCCTCAGAGTACATAACAACTCCCGGCAGATCCCTGCTCAGGAAAAGTGCCATTCCTTCCATTGCCGCATATGCGCCTGTTCGTTCAAATACAAGCACATCACCAGCCTGTGGGGGCATAAGTAAAGCCTGTCTGCACAAAACGTCATTGACGGTACACAGTGCACCGCATACGTTCCACATTTTCTGTGCTTCCTCTGTTTTCTGTGCCGGTATCTCATGTACTTTGTGTACAGACAACTGTTTCATATAAGGAATATACATTCCTTTCAGCTGTCCATCATAATTTATCTGATGAATTCCACCATCTACAATGACATAATTTTCATTTCCATTGCTTTTTATATCGCAAATTGTCGTAAAATACTGCCCACACAAAGCTGCAATAAATCTTCCCATTTCCAATGTAATTGTACCTTCAAACTTCATCTGGTCAATGCAATCCCTGATTCCGCAAACCATTTCTTCCAAAGACAGTACATTCTTATCAGACGGGAAATAACTGATTCCTGCGCCCGGTCCATACTCCAGCTGTTCTACTTTAAATCCATACTCCTGCAATAGTTTTCCACAAAACGCATCCAGATACAACAGTTCTTTTTCTATCTTCTGAACCTTTTTCTTCTGTGTACCCGAAAAATAATGAATTCCAACAATCTCAAGAAATGGATATCTCTCCCTATCCCTGACAATCCTACAGACTGTCTCCTCATCCATTCCAAACTGATTTCCACTTGTCAGCCGCAGCAGAATCTGCACCTGCTTTTTATTTTCCGCTGTCCACTCATTCAGATAGCGCAGATGCCTCTCTGACTCAACTGTGAACAGGCTGTCGTGGGCATGCTTTTCCAATGCTTCCCATAATGTTTTCCTATCCTTGTATACACCGGAATAAATCATCCCTTGGTCATACATATCACATTTTTCAAAAATATGATATTCTCCGGGAGAGCAGATTTCAAACCGATCCACAAGATTTCTAAGGCTTCTGATCAAAAAGGGATTTGCTTTCATTGCAAAACACAAAGAAGCTCGTCCTTCTAAAAGCTCTGTGATTTTTTTCACCCTGTCCTGCAATGCATCTGTATCAAACAGGTAAAATGGAGTCGGAAAAGAATCCGCTGCCCGTATTATCAATTCATCTTTCATTTTGTTATCCCTCTGTCTAAAAAATATTTCCTGTCAATCTTACCATTCTTTGTCATCGGGATTTCATCCACCTGTTTTATAAATGTTGGAATCATATATACCGGCAATTTTTTCTTCAATTCATCTCTTAATTCTTTCTTGTCACATACTCCAACGTAATAAGACGCTATTCTGTTTCTCTCCTGATCAAATACACAAAATGCCCTCTCTACTCCCGATGCCGCATTCATTGCCAGTTCAATCTCTTCTAATTCAATCCGGTGTCCCATATGTTTAATCTGAAAATCCTTCCTTCCACAAAAAACGAGATTTTCATTCTCATCATAAAATGCGAGATCGCCTGTTTTGTAAATCATTTCTGTATAATCTGTCTGAAAAGGATTACGGACAAAACTTTTTTGGGTCTGCTCCGGATTCTTATAATATCCGTGCGCAAGCGACGATCCTGCAACACAGATTTCTCCTGTTTCCCCTGGCTTTGTTACATTTTCACCAGCTTCATTGATCAGATAAATCCTGCGATTTGGGAACGCCTTTCCGATTGGAATCTTCTCTTCCTTCGAAAATTCTCTCTCAATGCGATAATAGGTGCAATTACATGTAATCTCTGTCGGTCCATATAAATTAATGAACTTTGCATGCGGAAGATACTGTCTCCAGATATTCAGATGCTTAACCGGCATCGCTTCTCCACTGAACAATATCTTATCTACCATTTCCGGCACTCTGTAATCAAGACCTTTCAGACCGGACACAAGACAAAGTGCAGAAACTGCCCAGATCAAAGTCGTTACTTTCTTCTCACACAGATAATCTAACAAGATCGGCGGTGTGGAAAAATATGCGGTGGGAATAATCACCATAGATGCCCCTGTCTTCAATGTCGAATAAATATCTTTCACAGAGACATCAAAATCAAATGGCGCCTGATTTCCGATCACATCCTGTTCCGTAATATGAAACATTTCTGTAAAATATCCAAGAAAATCCAGAACTGCCCGATGACTGACCAATACACCTTTAGGTGTTCCCGTAGAGCCAGACGTAAACATCGCATATAAAATATCGGTGTCGATCATCTGCTCTCTTATCGCTGTAAGCTTTTTCTCTTCAATTTCATGCTCTCTTAACTTCTCCATGGAACAGATCTGACCTTCATACCCAATTGCATGGACACGGTCCATAAGTTCCGGATCTGTCACAAGAAACTGCACATCTAACGTATTTAAAATCTGCCCAATACGTACATCCGGCTGCACCGGATTTACCGGAACATAAAAACATCCTGCCTCAACAATCCCAAGATATATTGCAAGTGTTTCTGCGCTCTTATCCATCACTACAGGAACCGGTGTCCCCGGTTTGATCCGTTCAGCAATTGCACTTCCGATCTTTCTTGCCAATTCGTGCAACTGACGGTACGTAAAAACTGTTGTCCCATCATCTACTGCAATTTTATCCTGAAACTCTTCCGCAGAATGTTCCAGATATTCTAGTACATTTTTCATAGCTGTCCTCTTGAATTTATTTTCTTTCTATAAACCTTATTGTGAAATAGCAATCCACTTACAATCTAATATAGAATAGCATATATTTCTATTTTTGTTCCTTAAAAAATACTTAAGAAACGCTTAATTTTGTACTGTGGATTGCTTTTTCTTTACCATGCTCTTTGTTCGAATCCACCATATATCCTTCATACTTTCCAATATCCCAAATATTAACTCAAAAAATGTGTTTCGATTTTTTTTCCTATTTCGACCAATTTCAACTTTTTAAACAAAAAGAGCCGAATCATATCCGCCAATGAACAGGCAATATATATCAATACTGCTTTTCCTATAACTATTCCAACCAGAACAACCGGTGTTTTACCTGCTGCAAAAGCATAGCGTCCAGACAACCAATAATCCCATACTAACGGATTCGTGTGAATAATATATACACTGAATGCCAATGGTGAAGCTGCTTTTATCAGTTTCTTCACACCCTCTGTTCTGAATTCTGTCCTTGCAAACAACAATACTAACGAAACTGCACATATTAACATTGTAGGCGATGTATAATTAATAAGAAAATTAGAACTGACCAAGCTGATTGGATGTCTTTCCAAAATAAACTTTATTCCCCAGGAAAGAACCACCGCTCCTATATAAATCAAAAACAATGTAATTTTCCTTATTTCTTTTCCAAATTCCAGTCTTTGAATCACACCTCCCAGAAGATAAAGCATTGCAAGCCATATAAATGTATATCCTCCGTGCAACGTATATAAATCATGCATTACACACGTCGGAAAAAAGCTCACTCCTGCTACAATTGTAATTCCAAGTACTTTTAACTCAGTTCTGTTTAAATGAATAAGAAGCTTATTCATAAACGGAATAAATAAAAACATACAAAAATAAGAAGTAACATACCAATACTCCTGCATAGAAACCGGCAACACTGCCTTGATCCACTGCCTGATTCCTACTACTTCTGGTTTTGTAATTTCATAAATAACCGTTATGCTGACTGTCCAAAAAACAACCTGTAACCATAAAATTACACCTTTATAATAATGAAACTGTGACTTAACTCCTACATATCCGCTAATCAAAGCAAAACAATTTACCGCACAAAAAGCCATCGTCTCTAAAAACCATGCCACCTGATAATTGACACTATAAGGTGACTCACCCACATTCGAAAGAATACTTCCTTGTGCCAATACATGTAATACAACTACCATAAACATAGAACACATGCGTAATGCGTCTATCCCCTCATTTCGTCTCATTTGTATACTCCTAACATTGCTATTTCTGATTATTAAAATATTGTATTTCCATTAATAAACCCATTATAGCAACTTTATTTTTTTGCTTCAAGACACTCTTTCTGTTCATAAACTCTAAGAACATTGTCTTTTTCCGTTTTCATGCATTTAAATGTCAATCCTTACTAATAGTTAAAAAATTTATATTAGTATATTTCTCACACAACTCATACGCAATTGAAAAGTACGGCTTTGAAGCCCATTTATCAGCATCTCCAACAATATACAGATT
>ERZ772954.1676-NODE-1676-length-16216-cov-2.835468_pt1 | contig 16216 bp, 8 predicted proteins | sample MGYA00580684_ERZ772954 | MGnify/ENA primary metagenome ERZ772954 (study PRJEB29015, sample SAMEA2737654) | human gut metagenome | biome: human gut; feature: human-associated habitat; material: faeces | place: China | collected 2012 ...
TCAGCAGGATAAACGCCAGAAATACAAAAATGAAAATTTCTGTTTTTTCATTGATCTCTTTCTTTTTCTTTAACATATCTTCTTTCACATTCAATTATTTTTTGAGCGTTACTGTTCCCTTCCATCTCAGAATAACGGCACGTGAACAGCAATTTTTGAGTACTGCCTCAAATTTTTTTTAAAGAAAAGTCCTGGCTTTTCAATGTAAGATTCGGATTATAATACGGATCTCCATTTTTTAAAATATCCGGCCATTTTTTCTCAAAAGTAGCGATTTCCTTATTGAAACGCGCTACCTTCTCCGGAGTATCTTCCAAACCTCTGGACTTGGATTCATAATGATATAACTCCGCATATGGATTATACACGATCAGATATCCTGCCTGTCTCAGTTTCATACAGAAATCAATATCATTAAATGCAACTGCCAGTTCTTCTGAAAGTCCGCCTACTGCATCAAAAGCAGATCTCTTTACCATCATGCAGGCAGCTGTGACTGCACTGTAATCCTGTGCGCAAATGATTCTGTGGCAATATCCTGTCGTACCTCTCTTCTGTTGGACGAAGCAATGGCCTGCGATTCCGCCAAAACCGATCACAACACCGGCATGCTGAATCGTATCATCCTCATAATAAAGTCTGGCGCCTACTGCTCCGACATCTTCACGCATACAATATCCCAGAAGCTCTTCCAGACAATCCGGATTGATGATCTCTGTATCATTATTTAAAAGAAGCAGGTACTCTCCTTTCGCAAAAGATGCTCCGTAATTATTGATTGCAGAATAATTAAAGACTCCATCCCAATATACCATATGCACTTTCGGATTCTCTGCCTCCAGTTTCTTATAATACTCAAAGGTCGCAGGATCTGTGCTGTTATTTTCTACGATAATATATTCATAATTTTTGTAAGTAGAGTTCTTCTCGATTGAATCCATACATCTTTTCAGATCATCAATGTGATCTTTATTCGGAATAATAACAGAGATCAGAGGATCATAATCTCTGATAAACTTCGTTCTGTATAATCCCAGATATTCTCCCTTGAAAACCTCTGCCTTGACACCAATTCTGTTATAGTGCTCCTGAACCGCACGTTTTCCTGCCTCAAAAGCATAAAGCTTACTCTCCGGATTCTCCGCGGTAGAATCCTCATGACAGCGCCAGTGATACAAGATCTTTGGAATATGGCAGATTTCTTCTGGTTTTACTGTTTCCACACAGCGGAACACAAAATCATAATCCTGCGCACCGTCAAACTCGCTTCTGAGCCCACCTGTCTTTTCAATCACTTTACGTGATACTACAAACAGGTGGCAGATATAATTTACCGTGCACAAAAGATCCGGGTTGTAATCCGGTTTAAAATGTGGCTGGAAGAATTTATGTCCATCCATTGACATCTTATCTTCATCAGTGTAGATCACCAGTGTTTCCGGTTTGTCATTCAAGGCCTTAACACATTCAAACAGGGCATTTGGTGTCAGCTCATCATCGTGATCTGCAAAGGCAATAAAATCACCTGTGGCAAGTTCTATTGCGCTGTTGGTATTCTCTGATATCTGAAGTGCCTCCTCATGAGAAACATATTTGATTCTCTTCTCTTTCGCAGTCAGCTCTTTTAACAGACCTGTCAGAGGTGACTGTGCACCACTTCCGTCAGAGAAACAAAGTTCCCAGTTTGAATAGGTCTGCTCCTGAAGCGATTCGACCAGCCTTCGCAAATATTTCTCTGGAGTTTTATATAGTGGCACTACAAAAGAAATCTTCGGATTATATGCAAACGTTGTTTTCCTTTGTTTCTCAAGCTCACTCCTGTCCGGCAGATGATGCCTGATCCACTTCTGGTAAACCGGCGGGCCCTGACGTACATTTTTGATTTTGGTAACTACTTTCTCAGCCAAAGCCGTTGCTCCCTGAGATTTCCAGTAACGAATACCTTTTTCTACGTATTTGTCTATTTTTTTCGCCAGAATATCTGCTTTTCTCAGTGGAACGACATGTACGGTTTTTTTGTCTCCGGCATAAAAAACTACATACAGGCATTTTCCGGAAACATTCGTAATCTCAGCAAAGAATCCTGTTTTTCCCGGGTTTTTGGCTTCTTCAAACAGCTGGTTTACATCCACTCTGTCTGTTCTCTGAATCTCAGCCGTAACCGGCTTCTTATCTGCGTCAAAAATCCGGATCATTACCGGCTTCTGCGCGATCGCCCATCCTCTGATGCGTACAGTTCCCTGTTCTGCTTTCTCCTCTTCGAAATAAACCTGTGGCCTGTCTCTTTTTTTCTCCAGCTCACGCGTTGTAACAGAAAACCAGGCTGTTTTTTTATCCGCAAATTTCTCATAGATCACCAGTTTATGAAAACCGTTTAAGTCTTCCGGTATCCGGATTTCTGCCGTTACCTGCATTCCTTCCAGCTTCTCAGGATCCTGGAAACGCTCCAGCGCACTTACATTATTATTTTCTTTTACAGATACTTCCAGCTTCTTATTGTCCAGATAAACCTCCATGGAAGCTTCTTTGGGCCAGTGTCCCTGAACGATATATAAATTTTTATCAGATAAATGAAATCTCTCTCTTACTACTTCAAATATTTCCTTAGGCATATCAATCTCCATTTCTCTCCAGTTTTCTCAGAGAGCAGTCTGTATTATTCAATGTCAGATTTGGGTTGTAATAAGGATCCCCTTTTAACAGTTCTCTTTCCCATTTTCTGCGGAAATAATTTACCTCTCTGGAGAAACGCAACTGCTTTTCCGGTGTATCTTCCATTCCCCTGGACTTGGATTCATAATGATACAGTTCTGCATACGGCGTAAACAGGATCTTCTCTCCTTTATCTCTTACTTTCATGCAAAGATCAATGTCATTAAACGCCACTTTCAATTCTTCATCAAATCCGCCAACTGCTTTAAAAACAGAAGTCTTTACCATCATGCAGGCGGCTGTAACTGCGCTCATTTCCTGCACGCAGCGCAGTCGTCCCATATATCCTTCTGCATCCCCTGGAAGTTTACATAAAACATGAGCTGCAACACCGCCAAGACCTACCACAACACCGGCATGCTGAATCGTATCATCCGGATAGTACAGCTTCGCACCAACCATTCCGACGCCTTTTAGCTGGCAAAACTGTAACATTTCCTCAAGCCATGAATCCGTGATGATCTCAACATCATTATTGAGGAATAACAGATATTCTCCCTGTGCCTCTCTTACGGCAAAATTATTGATTGCTGAGTAATTGAATTCCTTTTTCCACGTAAGAATCCTGACATTTGGATATCTGCTTTTCAGCGTTTCGTAATATACAAATGTCTCCTTCTCTACACTGTTATTCTCTACGATGATAATCTCATAATTTTTCCAGGTCGTTTTTTCTTCTATGGAAGAAACACATAAATCCAGATCATTAATATGATCTTTACTCGGAATAATAATAGAGATCATCGGCTCTGACTGAATTGCCAGATGAGTTCTGTACCATCCTGATTTATCTGCTGGCTCTGCAACTGCCGGAAGCTGTGTTCTGTTATAATGATCTTCCAGTGCTCTTCTTCCTGCCTCCCAGGCTTTCTGCTGTTTGTGAGATTCTCCGTTTTCATTTTCCATGCAGTGGCAGAGGACTCTTGGAATATGCACGATTTTTTTTGCCTGTTCACAGCATCTTAAAATCATGTCAAAATTCTGAGCCCCATCATATTCCGGACGAAACTTTCCGCTTTGTTCCAGCACGTCCCTCCGGATTGCCCAGAACTGCCCGATGTAATTATTCTCTCTTAATCGGAACAGATTAAAATCCGGTTTGAATTTCGGATCGTAATGATGTTTTCCATCTGTACTTACTTCATCCTCATCTGTATAGATCATATCTGCTTTCTTCTCAGTAACTGCCTTGATCATCCAGAAAAGAGCATCCGGTGACGGTACTGTTTGCTGATCAGAGAATAAAATATAATCTCCCATTGCGAGTTTCAGCGCTGCATTCAGATTCTCAGAAGCGCCTTTATCTTCTGTGATTTTTTTATAAGATAACCGGATTTCTTTTTTGTACTTCTTCCGCAAAAAATCTCCGGTTTCTTCTCCCTGATTTACATCCACCAGACACAGCTGCCAGTTACTGTACGTCTGATCCATGTATGCATCGATCACACTGCTCAGAGATTTTACATCTGTATCTGACAGAACGATCACGACGCTCACTAAAGGCATATAAGAAAATATCGCATTTCTCTGTCTTTTCAGTTCTTTTCTAAACGCTTCATGGTCTTTCAGCCAGTCCTCGTATTCCTGCTCTCCATCCTTAAGCTGAGAGTTTTTCACATATCGGAAAAATCTTCCAATTCCGTTTTCTTTTATATACGCATGGTTTTTCTGTCTGTTTTCCAGGGACAGAAGTTTCATCTGCTGATAAAAACCTGTATTTTCTCTCTTTAGCTTCTTTACATCTATCTTATATATTTTTTGTATGTCCCGACCACGGAAACAAATGCAGATATTCTGGCTGTGTATATTCTCCAGATTCACTGTGATACAAAAACCGAGATTTCTTTTTTCCGCCTCTGGAATTCCCTTTACCTCTTCCACATCCGGCCGTCTTTGTCTGGTGATCGTACATTCCAGGACTTTTCCATCCGAATTCTGAACAAATACATCATCAGAATCCATCTGATTTACGACCCAGCCTTTGATCGTCAGGATATTTCCCTGTGTGATCTGCTCTTCGTCGATATGATACTCGATAAGACTTTCTGTACAAAACTTCTTTATTTCCTGCGCAGATGCTTCCCAGATAACTTCCTTTTCATTTCCTGCCTGCAGTACAAGCTGTAAGCTTTCATGCTCCTGTGCAAGCTGCAGAATCTCCGGTATCTTTATTGTGAAACCTGCGTTTTTTATTTCTTTTATCCCTTTTGTTTCTTTTAGATTATCAGCCACATCTGTTCTTTCATAGCGCGAAAGTTCAGGAAAAGAAATTTCTTTTCCTGAACCATAAAGAGAAAAATTACATATTTTCTGTTCTCTGGCTACGGCCCAGCCGGTAATAGTCAGAGTATGATTTTCTTTATCACTGTATATTCTTTTGTCTACACTCCAAAGTATATTTCCCATAACTAAACCCTTTTTACCGTACGATACAGTTTCCATGCCTTACTGCGTTCTACCTGATCCACCAATGCTTTCTTCTGCTCAAGTTCCTGTCTCAGCTGATCCACTGCTCTTTTCTGTTCTGTATAGATCTTCCAGAATTTCTTTTCTGTTTTCTTCTCATCCAGAATTTCCATTTCAATCTTCATGGATTTTTTGTTTTCAGGAACAGATGGCACGATAATCTGCGGATCATCCCCTCCGAAATAAAATTCTCCATTTTCTACCTCACAGCCATCTGTATGGAAATCAACAAAATTTCCATCTTCCCAGGTAAGCCTGCTGATTTTGAGTCCTTTCGCCAGTTCTCCCGGATCAAGGCGAAGCATTCTTGTATTTTCAGGAAGTTTAAATTCCACACAAACTTTCCTGTTTTTAAACAGATATCTTACAGAATCTGCCTCATTAAAACTCTTTCCGTTATCCCAGAAAATCTGAAGATTCTCCAGAGTTTCCTCCTTCTTCTCTCTGTAGTAATCCTCAATCTCTGCCCTTCCCGGAGAAATCTGAGTATACATATTCCGCATTGCTGTATGTTTTCCCAGAATATATGCCTGTAAATTGTGTTCCATTTCAACATATATTTCTATATCTTCAGGAGTAATTCCTGCTTTTTCATAAAAGTTCAGGTTTCTTAACACTCTGCGTTTATCATTCAGTTCCAGATAATAAAAGATCATGCGGTAAACCAGATACTGAGATGGCACAGGGAATGCAAATGTCCATTCATAGTCAATAACAGATACTTTATCATCTGACAGAATAATGTTTGCAGGGACGAAATCAATGTTGGAAATTTCTGCGCATTTCAGATCAGAACGCAGATTTACATCTCCAAACACCCTGACAAAGCCTTTCGTTTTCTCAAAAGGTTTCTTTTCATGAATGTTCTTTATTTTTCCTATATAAGTAAAGAATAATTTCTCAAGCTCCTCTGTTCTGCCCTCTTCCAGAAGATGATCCAGCTTATCTTCCAGTGTAATTCCTGTCAGGTATTCCAGCTCTGCACAGTTATCTTTTAACGAACACTGATTGACCTCAATTCCCTCTTCTTTATACATCTCCGTCAGAGTCTCATAAATGATTCTCAGATTCCTGATATGCTCTACGGCTTTCTTGTGTGCAGGCGCTTTCTTTACAGTCAGTTTTCCGTCTGCCGTTTGATCGATCTTCGTATAAATGGAAAGCTTCTGATCTCTTTCGTTGGAAAATTTCACATAAACCGGCGCCATCTCCGGCTGTTCTTTTCCGATCACAAGAAGAAATGAATTGGCAAACTGTGGATACATATCATTGCTCAGAAGTGTATCATAGACCCGGGATTCCTGAAAAAGTCCCAGCCGCAGTCTGTCAAAATTGTAATCTTTCATATGCAGTTCTCCACCAGCCGGGAGATGCCTGTCTGAATGAATCATCATTGGAAATTTATAGTCCGGATATGGATAATACCAATCTGCCTTTAAGTTTCCGGCATCCTGCAAAATCCCGTTAAATTCTTTTCTTGAAAAAGTTTTGACACCTTTTGTATTCGGATATCCCTGAATTCCCTCGAACAGAGTTCCGAAATGATCTTCCGTACATCCGGCCCAGTATTTCAGTCCCAGTCTGTTCTCGATGGCCAGAATAATCTTTCCATCCGGTTTCAGATGTCTGGACATGATCTTAAGAAAATCCACATATGGGTTCTCACTCCGGATATAAGATTCCCCATACTCAAACACACCGATCAGGGTAATATAATCATATTTTTCTGTCAGATTCTTCTCTATCTCCTGAAAGTTTCCCACAAGAATCCGAAGGTTATCCTGATCCTGATGTCGGTATGCATTGATCTTGCTTCTCTTCATCGAAAGCTCAATACAGGTAACTTCTTTCGCTTTCTCACACAGAGCACCTGTGACGGCCCCACATCCGGAACCGATCTCTAGGACCTTTTCCTCTCCGGTAAATGGAAGCCAGCTTAAAATATTCTCTCTGATATGAGAGAAATGATAAAGAATCGGCCAGCTCTCCCGTTCACTGATCACTCTGTTAAATTCTTCCGGTGCAAAATCTCTGGAAATTGCAAGCATTTCATCCTCTATCGCACCATCACTGTATAGATCTTTTCCCGGATAGCACGTAGTATCCAGAATTACTTTCCCGATTTTTTCTTCCATATATTTCCCTCGCGCTGATTTTTATTCACTGCATCGTCCTGAAACGTGTTTCAAACACGCTTTCCTATATCCTGTCACCGGCATCAAAAAGTTACAGGCTATTCCCCACACTGAACTTCCACTTTAGAATCCATGTCATAAAAACCAACTGTATTCTTGCTGGAGATCACCGTAATATTACATGCATCATAAAGTCTGTGGAACACTGTGAAGTCTCCATTCTTATATCCGGTGCAGCCAAATGACAAAAGATATTCGCCACCCTGAAGGTTCATCGTCTGGGTAAATATTACCGTACATGTATCACCCTTACCAGAACGCTCAACTTTAGCATTCTCATACATGGTATTCGTGCCTGTGATTTCTGTACCCTGGATGTTTTTGAATGTATATGCCATGATCGGTTCCTGAATATCCTCATTGAACCGGACTTTCATGCGGATTTTGAATTCGCTGCATTTCTCTATCGTATTGGAGCACATTCCCTTGTCATCAATCACTCTGAAATCTGTGATCTCTGCGATACGGCTTCCATATTCCCGCATATTCGGATTCATCTGGAAATCTCCCAACTCCTCGCTGTTCTCCGCCGGAATCTGTTCCTCACTTGCGGATTCATTCTGCTTTACAGGGTTCTGACCTACGAGAAGCTGTTTATAAAGATCGACCATCTGCTTCGGTGAACCTTCATCCAGTTTCACGCCTTTGTTCAAAAGCACAACTCTGTCACAATATTTTGAAACACTGCTGAGGTCATGACTTACAAAGAGGATCGTCTTGCCCTGTTTCTTAAATTCTTCAAATTTATGATAACACTTTGCCTGGAAGAACACATCACCTACTGATAACGCCTCGTCTACGACCAGAATCTCAGGATCAATATTGATTGCAACAGCAAAAGCCAGACGCACGAACATACCACTGGAATAGGTCTTTACCGGCTGGTATACGAAATCACCGATCTCCGCAAAATCCAGGATATCCTGAAGCTTTGCATCCATCTCTTTTTTCGTATAGCCCATCATGGTACCGTTCATGTATACATTTTCAATTCCGGTATAATCCATATTGAATCCGGCTCCCAGTTCCAGAAGTGCGGATATTTTTCCGTCTACATCCACCTGACCAGATGTAGGTGTCAGTACACCGGTAATGATCTTTAAGATCGTTGATTTACCGGAGCCGTTGGTTCCGATAATACCTACTGTCTCTCCCTTTTTCACCTGGAAAGACAATCCCTTAAGGGCATAGAAATCACGATGATAATTTTTATGGGAAATACTCATGGATTCCTTCAGCCGGTCGATAGGCTTATCATACAGCCTGTAAACCTTTGTCACATCCTGGACGCTGATGGCATTTTCCTTTCCCTGCTCATTTATTGACATATGTTTCTCCATCTCTATCGCATAGTTTATACTGTTCATGCGTGCATGACCATAGTTCTCCACTTTAGGGTTTAGTATAGCATAAAACATCGCTGTTTCATACTATTTCTAAAAAATTGTTACGTGCTTTACACTCCCGCAATCCTAAAAACATGAGTAGGAAACCTGAAAACCAACAAGAAAAGCACCAACGCGGAAGGAGGTTCCCATATTTATGAATAAAACACCCAAACTGTTTATACTTGCCGGAACCGTTTTGGCATCCATTTTTCTTTTCGTGAGTATTGTTTTCAACAATTTTGTCCAAAAAAGTATCTATGAGGAAAATTCCCGGCATCTGCTGTCTACTTATGAGCAGGTAGACAAAACCTTTACTATGTTTGTCCAGCACAACTGGAATGCACTTTCTGACTGGAGCAATAATTTACAATACCTGGATGATACCGAAAATATGAAAACTCTCTGGTATGAATTTGCCAGGCGCAAGGATGCCTGGCAATATCAGGATTTTTATATGTTTAATGAGAACTGTGATTTTATAACTGCTGCAGGACGTGACGGAAATGCCCCAAATATACAGGGGATCTTTCTGGATATGTATGCAACCAACCAGCCTGTTATTTCCAGCTATATTGCAAGTGATTCCAACCGCTGGATCGTATTTGCCCTCCCCATGGATGCTCCCTATACCATAAATGGCGTAACCTATTCCGGACTTGCCGTCAGCTATAATAATGATGTGGTGGAAAAGCTGATCGCAGGTAATATTTATCAGGGACAAAGTGACTGCTACATCCTTACATCTGATGGCAATGTCCTCCTTTCCCTTGAACCCAAAACAGAATTTCTCCAGCATATATCTAATCTCTTTGATTTTTTAAATAACTATACGGATATGACAGAAACTGAGGTAACTGACCTGAAAAAGAATATTAAGAATGTTTCTACCGGAAGTCTCCTGTGCCGTTACAACGAAAAAACTTATTATCTGGTATACGAGCCCACCGGGATCAATGACTGGACCATAGTGGGAATTATCCATAATGATGTTGTGGATGCCAGTATGCGCCGCATACAGTTCATTACCATTGTCCTGATCCTGATCCTGAACGGATGTATTGCCCTGCTTCTTATAGGTACTGTTTTTGCCCTGATGGATTCCAGGCTGCGCATGAAAGAGCATGAGCAAATGATCCTGCTAAAGCGCAAAGAGCTTACGGAACAGATGTTTTCAGGACTTGGAAGGATCGTTGACCGTTTTGCTGTAGGAGATTTAAAAAACAACCGCTATGAATATCACGAAAACCTGCTGAAGCACCCCATATATCCAGAAACCGGATCCTATGATGATCTGGTTGAAAATATTTCCCGTCAGTATCTGGTGATGACTGATACGGAAAATAAAAAGATGAACCATCTCCTTACACCAGATTATCTGCGCTGTGTCCTGAAAAAAGAGAATGATATCTTTAAAATTGAATACTACAACCGTTCCATTGATACATACCTGGTCATGCACGTTGTCCCTGTTGAATGGGGCTCTGAACATGAACTGGAAAAAGTTATGCTTATCGCCCAGGATATCGGTCAGAAGCATGAGTTAGAAAACCTTGCCAACACCGACGGCCTTACTGGTTTATATAATGAGCGTTATTTTAACTCCATACTGCATAAAAAGGAACTTCAAAAGCTCCCTTTCATACTTTTCTATCTGGATCTGGACCATTTTAAACCTGTTAATGACACCTATGGTCATGACATGGGGGATAAGCTTTTAAAAGAAGCTGCCACCCGGCTTCAGTCCTGTATCCGCAGCAACGACTATGCCTTCCGCATCGGCGGTGATGAATTCAGCCTGGTAGTGTGTACTGAATTTGATGAAAGTCTCTGCTGCAGGATCAAGGAACAGATACAAAACCGGCTCTGCGCTCCTTTTGATATTGACGGAAAAACTCTGTATGTTGGTTCCAGCTGCGGATACGCCGCCTATCCCAATGATGCATCTACTGCTAATGAGATCCGTATCCTTGCAGACCAGCGTATGTATGCGGAAAAGGAAAAACATCACATGTTCAGCAGTTTAAGCAGCTCATCCACTGGAAGTGGTCTGGAAAAATAATATCCCTGGATCATATCTACACCCCAGCTGCTTAACAGACTCATTTCCTCTTCTGTCTCTACTCCTTCTGAAACTATGACGTAACCCATCCGGTGGAAGGTTTCAACAATACTCTGATAGAACATGGCTCGTTTTTTATCATTACATATATCAAAAAGAAGGGTTCTGTCTATCTTGATGGCAGAAAATGGCAGTCTCATGACTGTATTCAGGTTTGCATATCCAGAACCAAAATCGTCCAGACACAGTCTGACCCCGGCAGCCATAAACCCATCTATTACCATTCCTAATCCTGCGTTGTATTCTGTAGCAACCGTTTCTGTGATCTCAAACTGTATCCAGTCATGGTGGATATCCATATCATCCATCATACGGATAAAATGGCTGCTGCAGTCACTGCGCATCAGATCCAGGGAAGACAAATTTACTTTTATATTAAAGAGCTTCTTCATCAGATCCCGGTGTTCATTTATAAACATGCAGACGCGTTTAAATTGCAGATCTGTGATCTGTTCGATCATATGATTTTTTTCTGCGATCTGTATAAAAACATCCGGCGCGATCCAGCCTAACTCTGGATGATGCAGACGGCTTAATGCTTCCAGTGTAACCAAATCATTTTTCGCTGTAGAATAAACTGGCTGATAATATACTTCAAAAAGATCCTGGGCAATAGCCGTGTGCAGATACTGCTCTACTTTTTTATTATATAAAAAGCCATCCATGGTCTGCTGATCATCCTGTATCACCTCTATCATTCCATTTTGCATAGATAATGATTCCAGATACTCTGCATATTCCAGCATCAGCCCACTGGTACCAAGCTTTTGCCCATAGACGATCCCACTGAGGATCACAGGCATTGCAGGTTTACTGCTGTCTGCATCCAACTGCATATCTGTTTCAAACCTCTTCTTTATCTGGGTAATATAATACTCATACTCCTGCAATGACATAGCCAGAACTAAAAAACGTTTTCCCGTAATACGGAAAACCCGGCTTCCACAAAGTTCTTCCAGCTTTTTTGCTGTAAGCTGCAGAATATAATCACCGCCTTCAACTCCGGCAACTTTATTGATATGCTTTAGCTGGTAAAGGTATATTGTAATGATATGGAAGGATTTTCCTGCTGCGATCAGTTCATCGCTCCTTTTGGTAAGGTAAAGGTGATTATATACTCCTGTAAGGCTGTCCCGATTCGCATTTGGATTATTGATAGTAAGAAACAGAGCCAGTATTCCAAGACTCATGCCAAAACCTGTCATCAGCAGCGGGTAATACAAAAGCTGGACCATTACCCCGCATCCGCACAGGATCAGGATATCCAGGATTACTTTTGTTTTCCGAGAACCAAATTCTTTTCTCCAGGAAATAACAAGGATCAAAATCACTGCCAGATGAAAAAGAGCACTGTAATACATCAGTCTGTACCATGGTCCTTCCACATATCCGGCTGATACATCAAAATAAAACAGTTTTTCAGTAAAGGGATTGGTAAGCACAATACTGACCAGTAAAATAGTTGCAAGACCCGCCAGCAGCATCTTCTTCACCGAAATAAGCTTATTATCGTGCAATGTCATAATATAACAAAGAAGCGTATATGGAAGCAATGCCTGAAACAGATAAAAAATAGTTGTAGTCACTACCGCCGCCAGACCAAAATCCCCATCTCCTGAAGTTATATAATAATTGCTTACTAATTCAGCGATCACATCCAGGATCCCAATAACTGCAAAAAAAAGAAATACCCTGCTATTTAAATCCTCTGCCCTTTTCTGATCCAGGAAATTTCTCAAAACCAACAGCAATATAACCACTGCTGCGATCAGAAAATCTGCATTATACATCATCATAAATAGCCCCCTTTGTTCTTTGCAGCATGTGATCTGCCTGACGTTTCCAGTCACTTACTGTATTTCGTGTCCCGTCCTCATTTTTCAGATAACCATATCCGAATTGTAAAGAAATATAATACCTGTTTTCCATTTCCTTTTTCACTTCATTTTCAAGGAGGCACTCCAGTTCCTGCGGCTGTATCTGGGGATCCATTACGATCACTGCAAACTCCGTACCGCCAATACGGAAACTTTCTATCTTATGCCTCTGGTCACTATCTGCTGCCTTTTGGATACACCGGGCTGTCTGGATCACTGATTCATCTCCTGTCTTCAGTCCGTAGACATCGTTGATCTGTTTCAGTCCTGTTATCTCTATAAATAAAAGCAGTGCATTCTCAAGCCGGAGCTTTCCTTCCTGGATCTCTTTTATGTATTTTTCAAATGCCTTCCTGTTTTTTAATCCAGTCATTCTGTCTTCCATTGACATTTTTTCATAGACCAGCTGCTCCATCCTGAACTGACTATCTCTGGATGTTTTTTGCAGCAAATGCCAGAACAATATCGATGTATATAAAAAGATTCCTGCCTGAAAGACCATATCATACCAGTAGATCGAATATACCCAGTATAAAATAAGGGCTGTCACACCGCTGACTCCCAATGTAGCAAATGCCCTCAGACAAAACAGAATTTCTTCCGCTTCACTTCTTTTGTATTCCTTCCACAGAAGACAGATCATGGATATAACCCCGGAAAACAGCATAATGTGTGTTAAAAACAGCATATGCACAAATGGGATATGAAACAGGATATTTAGTATTCCCTGTAAAATGGCATTTCCATAGAGAAGGTAGATCCACACCTGCGGGACCCACCGTACTTCCTCACTTATTGTATTCTGCACAAACCAGAGCATTGGAACTGACATAAGGATAAATGCATAAAAAGAAAGAACCATCCCAACAGCACCATGATTTCCGTACATCTGATAAAAACCTGAGTCCAGATAACACCACAGACCACAGATGAACATAAACAATGATGCATCCAGAAAACGCTTTTCAACAATATGATGGGCTTTCATATACCAGAAAACAATAGCAGAAACAATTCCCGTTCCCCACATTCCAAGGATCATGAGAAATGAAAATACAGATTCCTGTAAATGCTTCTGTGTAACTGCCGGAAAGCTTCCTAAAACAGGTGCCTGTATATAAAGGGAGGCTCTGTTATTGCTTTCATAAACAAGGCAGACCGGCTCTGTTCCTGTGTCTTCTGCCAGCCACACATCTGCCCACATTTTTCCCTTCATCTGGTCATTCTTCAGAAAACCGTTTTCTTCATACCGGAACAGACACTGTTTTCCCATCCACACTTCCGGCTGATCCTGAAGACCGTTTATTGACAGGACCTTATTTTTATCTTCCAGAGTCAGTGTGTTATTATAAAGCATGATCTTTCCATCCTGATCTGCCTTAACCATGGCAGGAAGATCAAGTGCCTCTTCTTTTCCATCTACTATCTGATACCAGCCACTGCTGACAGAACGGATATCTGCCATTTCTCCATCTGCCCCTGAATTCCATAACATATGTATCAAAACCATCAGGATAAAAAATATACAGATCAAACCGGCCCATTCTATTTTTTTCCACACATTGCTTTTTTTCATGATCACTATTTTCCTCACCTAAACAGACAATTCAATTTTCCACCCCTTACTTAAAAAATTATAACAGAATCTATATTAATTGTCACCATTTGCAGTGCTGGATTTCATTTTTCTATCAACATAAAAAGCAGTAAAACTATGTTGTTCTTTCCGGTTTCACTGCTTTTTAATGCGTTATATGTCTTTATTTACTTTTCGTGCTTTTTGTCCACTTTCTGTATCAGCTTCTCCACGCCCACAAGATAATGATCTGCAATAGCCTGTTCCACCTGAGCGGTAGTACCTGTTTTACAGGCACTTAACAGTTTTTCGTGGATGAGATACTGCCTTTTAATAACCTGTTCTCTATCCACATCCATATTGTACCCCGTTACAATATTTCCATAGCTCAGATCTTCCCAGGCTTTCTTCAAGCGTTTAAAACTTACCAGATCAAGGATCGCTTCATGAAACTCATTGTCCAGTTCAAATACCTTGCGGTATTCATCTTTATGAAGCATTTTCATCTGTGATAAAATATGCTCCATTTTTTCAAGATTTTCCTGAGGAAAAGGACTATTGTGCAGGCGTACTGCCATCATTTCATAATTGGCACGCATGTAATAGATCTCATAAATATCATCCATTCCTACATGTCTTACAGAACAGCCTACATTTCTGGAATACTCCACCATGCCTTCCTGCTCTAACTGACGCAATGCTTCCCGTACCGGCCCGCGGCTGATGCCGAATTCTGATGCCAGCTCCTGCTCCACGATCTTGTCTCCCGGCTTCATGTCGCCATTTAAGATCTTCATTCTTATTTCATCTGCCACGTTTTCCCTTAAAGTCCGATAATCAAGCTTTCCCATATACTCTGCAAGTTCCTTCAGAATCCCTGACCGCCGCTGCGGCCATTATTACCAACATGTGTTGTTGGTTATTTTACCATAACGCGTTAAACAAGTAAAGTACTGTCTTTTATACTCTGCTGTCAAAGGTTACAGTTCTGAAAATTCCAGTCCATATACAATAGCATTTATACCGTTTACTTCTTGTTCTTCTGCTCTCTCTTGGCGATTTCCGGAAGGATCAGGCCCAGAGCCACCAGTACAACAGGAGTGATCACATTTAACGCAAAAGTAAATGGATTCTTGTCATACATACCAAGGATACAGCTTGCTGCTGTTACCAGGAAACACCAGATTCCGAAGAATTTAGCAACTGCCTGATTCTTTACAAAACGATATTCCGCCGGAATACGGTCAATTGCCCCTCTTAATGCAACATAAGCTACGAATACCCACAAGTAACGCATCGGCATACATACAGAATTCAGCTTGGTCAGCTGGCGAAGAACTGCTGCTGCACCAGGTACAAAGGACTGTACCAGGATAATAGCACCGGAAAGTACAACAACCATTTTAATACCATTGCTGTAAACACCGTATTTATTTTTCTTTCTTAATGCAGATGGAATGAACTGCTGGGTATTTTCATTGTCTAAAAGCATACGAAGCGGTGCGTCGATGCTTAATACCAGAACTGAAAACTGGCTGATCACATTGCACAGTGCATAGATGATCAGGAATGTATCACCGATATGATAATACTGTCCCAGCTTCTGGAAAGCCCAGTAAGAACCATTTGCCACGTAGGTATTGAAGGTTTCTTCACTGCTGTTGATCACTGCCGGATCAAACATACGGCTCATAGCCAGTGTTCCCAGGATCGCACATACAACTACCATACCTGCTAAAGCGATCATTCCTTTTGGGAAGCCCTTACTTGGATTTTCTACCTTGTTTACATAAGGTGATATCTTTTCACATCCGCCTACAGCAAATACCAGGATTGAAATGGATGTAACATATCCCAGATTAAACTGCGGGATCATGTTTCTA
>ERZ772954.1678-NODE-1678-length-16206-cov-2.841496_pt1 | contig 16206 bp, 10 predicted proteins | sample MGYA00580684_ERZ772954 | MGnify/ENA primary metagenome ERZ772954 (study PRJEB29015, sample SAMEA2737654) | human gut metagenome | biome: human gut; feature: human-associated habitat; material: faeces | place: China | collected 2012 ...
ATGTGTTTTTCATAGTATTAGATTTAAGGTTAACAAAAAGATTGGCTGTCTGGGAGAGATAGCCTTTTTTTATGGAATATGATAAAGAAATATGCAGCGCTCCTCTGTACATAATTTTTTTTCTTATATTTGCGAGAAACTCATTAAAAACCAATCAAATCTATGCTTACGAAACTTAACCACGTACTCCTTGCAGGTGTTGTAGCTTTGGCATGTTCTTCGTGCCAAACAGAAAAAAAGGCCGATTACCAAGTAATACCTCTCCCCCAAGAGGTTGTTCTGACACAAGAAAAGCCATTTCTATTAAACAAAAATGTTTCCATTACCTATCCAGAAGGCAACCTCTTGCTGAAACGCAACGCTGAATTCTTATCCGGATACATCCGACAAGCCACAGGGTATACTCCTCCTGTAAAAGGCTTAAAGGACGGAGAAACGGCAAAGCATGCAATCAATTTAGGTTTAGATGCGAATATAGCCAATAAAGAAGGTTATGTGCTGACAACAACTTCGGAAGGTATTCAAATCAACGGGCAGACAGAGAACGGCGTGTTCTACGGTTGCCAGACATTACGGAAATCAATCCCTGCCGAGGCTCAGGGAGCTGATATTCTGCTACCGGCAGGCAGTATCAAAGACGAACCCTGCTTTACATATCGCGGTATGCATCTTGATGTATGCCGACATTTCTTCCCGCTGGAGTTCATAAAAGAATATATCGACTTACTGGCGCTACACAATATGAATACTTTTCATTGGCATCTGACAGATGACCAGGGATGGCGCATCGAAATAAAGAAATATCCGAAGCTGACGGAAGTCGGTTCAAAACGCAACTGCACCGTTGTCGGCAAGGCAAGAAGCGGAAAATATGACAACATTCCGTATGGCGGCTTCTACACGCAGGAACAAGCCAAAGAGATCGTGAAGTATGCACAAGAACGTTACATCACCGTAATTCCCGAAGTAGACCTGCCGGGACACATGCTTGCCGCTTTGGCCGCCTATCCTGATATGGGATGCACCGGAGGACCGTACAAAGTATCTCCCGACTGGGGTATCTTTGAAGATGTATTGTGCATCGGCAACGAACAGAGCATGCAGTTTCTTGAAGATGTAATGGCAGAAATCACCGAGATATTCCCTTCTAAGTTTGTACACATCGGTGGAGACGAAGCTCCCCGTACCCGCTGGGCCAAGTGCCCCAAATGTCAGGCACGCATCAAAGCGGAAGGCTTGAAAACAGACAAACAACATACAGCCGAGGACCGTCTGCAAAGCTATTGCATGACACGCATCGAAAAGTTCCTCAACAGCAAAGGAAGGCAGATTATCGGCTGGGACGAAATACTGGAAGGCGATGTGGCACCAAATGCCACTGTTATGTCCTGGCGTGGCACATCCGGCGGTATCAAGGCTGCACAAATGGGACATGACGTAATTATGACCCCTAATCTTTATTGTTATTTTGACTATCTCCAAACTGCGGACAGTAAAGACGAACCTCTCGGCATAGGCGGATACGTACCGGTAGAGAAAGTATACAGTCTCGACCCTACCGCTTCGCTTACCGAAGAGCAGTCCAAACATATCCTCGGCGCACAAGCCAACTTATGGACAGAGTATATCGCCACTACCGAACATGCAGAGTATATGATACTCCCACGCATGGCTGCCCTTGCCGAAGTGCAATGGACACAGCCCGAAAAGAAAGATTACGCGGACTTCACCCAACGCCTGCCGCGTCTCATCAAGTTCTACCAACGGGATAGTATGAATTATGCCAAACATATATTCGATATCCAAGCAGAATATACCACTACCCAAGAAGAGGACGGAAGCGGTAGCGGAGCTATAGTAGCCACGCTTCGCACCATTGACAATGCTCCCATTTACTATACCTTAGACGGTACTGAACCCACTACAGCCTCCGAACAGTATAACGGAACCGGGATCGTTATCCGCCAGTCCGCCGACTTGCGTGCTGTTGCTATCCGCCCTGAAGGAAAAAGCAAGGTAACAGAAAAAAACTTCTACATCAACAAAGCCACTTTCTGCCCGATTGAGCTGATAGGTACACAGCCCACTCCGAAATACGCCTTTAAAGGTGCTACCGCTTTAGTAGACGGAATGAGCGGAATTGACAATTATGCAACCGGCGACTGGGTTGGCTTTTTGGATGGAGACATAACGGCTGTTATTGACCTCGGTGCGTCAAACGGCAATGCCGCAGGCAAGACAGTTGCCGAATTACCGGAGATAAAGCATGTCTCTACCCATGCCGTAATAGACATGGGCGCCTGGGTTGCTGGATGTACAGGCCTGACAGTATCAGTGTCTGACGATAACAAAAGCTTCCGTGAGGTGGCAGCCAAAGAGTTTCCCGTTGAAATGGACAGCCGTAAAAAAGCTGTGGCAAACTATGAAGTTACTTTCGAACCGGTGAAAGCACGCTATGTTAAAGTATTAATCAAGCGTACCCCCGCCCTGCCCAAAGGACATCCGGGAGAAGGAGGAACACCTTTCCTGTTTATCGATGAGATTGAAGTGGAATAAGGCAACTTATCAAAAACGGTAACATATACAACAACTATCATCCTGTCATTCTTGGATATTAGATTCCTCCGAATGACAGGATGATATTTTCTGAGAAAGTGCAAAACATTTATTCAATCACGAAACTCCCACGTTGCAAATCCCGATCCTGCGAGCTTTTCCCCACCATCACATCGTACCTGCCTGCACAAACCCGCATCGTATTACTTTGAGCATCCCACCATTCCAATTCTTTGCCGTTCAAATCGAACGCTACCTCAACGCTCTTTCCGGCAGGAATGCGGACACGTTTAAAGGCACGCAAAGTCTTGCCCGGTCCTTCTGCGTCATCTTGCTTCTTGAGGTAAACCTGCACCACCTCTTCACCGTCACGCTGACCGTTATTCGTAACGTTAACGGTCAACTTCAAAGGTTCTCCCACCTTAATCTGTTCCTTGGCCAAGGATAAGTTACCATATTCAAAGGTAGTGTAGCTCAAGCCGTAACCAAACGGGAACAATGGTTGCTGAGTCATATAACGATAGGTACGTCCTGTCATATTATAGTCCTCAAAATCGGGAAGCTGAGACATATTGCGATAAAAAGTTACAGGCAAGCGTCCACCCGGATTATAGTCACCGAACAGTACATCTGCCACGGCAGTGCCACCCGCCTGTCCCGGATACCAAGCCTGTAGGATAGCTTCACAATTCTTCGTTTCGGGCTCCAAAGCGATGGGTGAACCGGAACAATTCACCAAAATTATCTTCTTTCCGGCACGATGCAATGCGTGAATCAATTCACGCTGAACAGCCGGCAATTCAATGTCCGTACGGTCTCCGCCCTTGAAACCGGGAAGGTTCACTCCCATCTCCTCTCCTTCCAAAAGAGGAGATATACCACCGGCAAAAACTACAACATCGGCATCTTTCACACAAGCTACAGATGCATCGATATTTACCTTTTGCTTGAAGCCGATATCGAAATTCAGTTGCGCATCGCTTCTGAAATATTCAAAGTCAAGTTCGATGTCGTAAGGAACACCCGCTTTTACCTGTAGCGTATAGTCCAGTGACCTGCCACCATGTGTATTGCGGAAGCGCTTTACTTCTTCGCCATTGATACGCAGGCAACCGGAACCGTATGTATAAATTTCGAATACCACTTCGCCCGATTGTAGAGGGGTGAGCACGCTGTTGTAAGTTGCCGAGAAGTCTGTCAGGTTTACGCCCGGTGCAAAAACCGTAGCTCCCGAGGTACAGAAGCGGAAAGGAGTGGTTACTTGTGTAGTAGTCACCGGGGTTCCCTCATGCTTTACATTGTTCCAATAACGTGCTGTAAACCCTTGTCCATCTGCCGACTTACACTGGTTGAACACGCTTTGAATCAGTGTTCTTTCCACCCAACTGCAACCCTGTTCATAAATCAGCTTATCGTCCGCTCCCAACGCATTCCGTATTCCATCCAGAATGGTGACTGTATGTGACGGCATACCGTTATAATTGCCCCATTGCATTACGGAGTCATTAGCATTAGGTCCCATGACAGCTACAGTCAGACCGCCACGTTTCAAGGGAAGGATATTGTCTTTGTTTTGCAGTAATGTCATGGACTTGCGGGCTATATCCAACGCCAATGAGTCGTGTGCAGCCGAAGCGACTACGGAGAAAGGAATCTTCGTCCAAGACACATCTTCCGGAGCGTCCATTTCTCCCAAAGCAAAACGGGCTTCCAGTAGGCGGAGCACAGCCTTATCAATGTCTTTCTCATCAATCTTGCCTTCTTGAGCTGCCTTTACCAATGCCTTATAACTGGAGCCACACTCCAAATCCGTTCCGTTCAGCACTGCGGCTGCCGAAGCAGACTCTGCATCGGAATATGCCTTATGCCCGTATTCATTATAAAAGTCGGCAATAGCGCCACAATCGGAAAGGACAATACCATCGAATCCCCAATCGTTACGGAGAATTTGTATCAGCAAACGGTTGCTGCCGCAACAAGGCTCTCCCTCGAAACTGTTATAGGCACACATCACCTCCTTTACACCGGCTTCCTTCACTAACGCCTCAAAAGGCGGCAGATAGGTTTCATACAAATCACGTGTGCTAAGGTTCTCCACGTTGAAAGAATGACGGTTCCATTCCGGACCGGAATGTACGGCAAAGTGTTTGGCACAAGCATGCAACTTATCGTATCTTCCGTCATTGGTTCCTTGCAGCCCTTTCACTACCATGACACCCATGCGACTGGTGAGATAAGGGTCTTCACCATAGGTCTCAATGCCCCGTCCCCAACGCGGATCACGGTAAATATTCACCGTAGGCGTCCACATGGTAAGTCCCTGATAACGCTCGTAACTGCCCTGCGATGCGTAATATGTATTTTTTGCACGCGCCTCATCCGATACGGCATTGAATACTTCATATACTGTTTGCGGCGAAAAAGAGGCCGCCATACCTATCGGTTGCGGAAAAACCGTAGCCAATCCGGCGCGTGCCACACCGTGCAGCGCCTCGTTCCACCAGTTATAGGGTTTGATACCCAAGCGCTCCACCGGTTGGGAAGTGTCCATCATCAATGCTACTTTTTCTTCCAAAGTAAGTTCTTTCAGTAAAAGTTCCGCCCGCTTATCCGGAGTCAAAGAGGTTGTTCTGTACGTAGGTTGGCTGCACCCTATCAACAATAGAAGAGGCAACCAACAGATAAGTTTCCGTTTCATGGTTGTTGCTGTTTTAATGATAGTAATCAGATTTATTTACCGTACAAAGATACAGGGTTACCCGATATACCATTGTGCCAAATGTTTCATAAAGTTTACTGTATGTATCATGACACATACTATTTAAACATATTAATCCGGTAGGAAAGAATAATACCGGCAGCATGCTAATAATAAAAGGAATACGTGTACCAAGATATTTCACGCTGTGGTACACGCTGTACCACAGTATGGTACGAGCAGTACCTTACTAAGGTACGAGACCTACCACCCTTTGGTACATGAGCTACCAAAGGACGGTACAGGGAATACCAGCAGCCGGTACCAGCAGTACCACCCTTAGAACTGAAAGTAAATGAACGGTTGTATCTCCGAACTCTTCATCTGAATAACCAGATAGACTATTGCAACCAGCAGCAATGCCTTCCCTATCAACGGAAGACGAACGACCGCCTTGCTGCAAGCATGCTCCCAACTATCAGGCACGAAATGCAGGAAGAAGCCGAGCGCCATCAAGGCAAACACTTCCCAATAGCCCACTATCAGTTGCGGGAAAAGCCCGGGACGGAAAGTCGTGAATATCTGCCTCAACATATCCAACGAAGCGGAGAAATCGGCATTGCGGAAGAATATCCAGCAGAAGCAGACGAAGTGGAACGTAATGACGATGCCGAAGAAGCGGCGGATGCCACGACTGCGTTCGCCCTTCTTCCGTCCGGTAATGCCCATCCAGAACTTATGGACAGCCAAAGCAACGCCATGCAACATTCCCCAAAACACAAAATTCCAGGAAGCCCCATGCCACAAGCCGCCCAGGAACATGGTAATGATAAGGTTGGCATACTGGCGTATCTTGCCCTTACGGTTGCCGCCCAGGGATATATAGAGATAATCGCGCAGCCAACTGGAAAGCGAGATATGCCAACGACGCCAGAACTCCGTAATGGATGCCGACTTATAAGGCGAATCGAAGTTTATGTTGAAGTGAAAGCCCAATAACAAGGCAATGCCGATAGCCATATCGCTATATCCGGAGAAGTCGCAATAGATTTGCAGTGCATAGCCGTAAACACCCATAAGGTTTTCCACACCCGAATACAAAGTAGGATTATCGAAAATGCGCTCCACAAAGTTGATACTGATATAGTCCGAGATAACCGCCTTCTTGAACAGTCCGCTCACAATAAGGAAAATCCCCCTGCCGAACATCTCTCTGGAAACAAACAACGGACGGCGGATTTGCGGAATAAAGTCGCGTGCACGCACAATGGGACCCGCCACCAACTGCGGTAAGAATACATAGAATGCGTAGTCCAACAAGTTGGTGAGAGGCGTTATCTCCTTGCGGTACACATCGATTGTATAGCTCAGCGACTGGAACGTAAAGAAGGATATACCCACAGGCAGGAAGATGTCCATTGCGGTAAACGTGCCACCCGTGAGCGAAGCAAAGAAATCGCAGAGAAAGTTCGTATATTTAAAATAGCACAGCAGTCCCAGGTTTATCGCCAGACTGGCTGCAACCCACATTTTGCGTTGCCACTGCACGGTGGCACGCGCCATAAGGCGGGCTATGAAGAAATCGCTCACCGTAACGATAGCCAGCAGAAAGAAATAGGCACCGCTGCTTTTATAATAGAAATAGTAAGAAAACAGGGTGACGAACATCAGGCGGGCGGTGGTGCGGCGCTGCAAAAGCAGGTAGAACAGGATAAAGGCTGCAAACAGCCACAGGAAAATGCCGCTGCTGAATATCATCGGTGCATGCGGATTGTACACCAGCAGGTCGTGCAGGCGGGTAGGGTCTATATTCAGTTTGTTCAAAAGTTCGCTAATATTCCACATCGGTCGGTTTACGGCTAAATGAGTTAACTACATTCACTGACTGCAATAGTCATTATACGCTTTCAGCAGAGCGCGATAGAACATCTCGCCCTGCAATGCATATCCTTCCGGAAGATAATGCACATGGTCGGGACGCATCAGACGCGCTTCCTGCCAGTTGAGACAAGCCCGGCGGACACCGCCGAAAGTCTCGTACATATCCCACACCGCCAGTCCGTTGGCATCGGCAAAACGGCGGATGGTCTGTACGGCAACAGCAGTACGGGGATTAATCTTATAGGTACGCCGGCGACGGCGCTGACGGAAACTATCGTATGAACCGGGCGGAGTAGTCATCAGCATCGGAACATCGGGCAGACTCTTGCGAAGCATGCACACCAGTTCTTCCATCTGCCGGTAATGCAGTATGGAGTTATAACGCCGGTTGTGGCTCTCGTTCGTTCCGAAAGAGAGAATGACAAGGTCGGGATGCAACGCAGCGATATCCGCCACACGGTCCGGACGGGTAAAGGTTGTACAAAACGCACCGTTTATCCCCATGTCCGTATAAGACAGTGCTCCGAATGTTCTTTGAAGCAACCCGCCCGTGGTTTCGGGAAAGATATGGCCACGGATATGACTGTCGCCCACATGCACGATGCGTACCGTATCGACAGCGATGCCCAGGCGGAGCATGCGCAGTTTCTCCCAAAAGGGCTTCAGGATGCCGATGCTGTCTATCAGCTCGTTCCCACCGAAAGGCTGCGGGCAGGGTGATGAGAGGAATGGGCAGCGTATCCGTACGCTGTCCGTAGATTCTAAGCGTGTCGCAATCAAATGCCGTTTTCTGAAGCCGGGGACAACCCGGAAGCACATCTTGGGCATAGTTCCGTTGCACCGGCAGGAAGAGCAACGCCAATACCGCGCAGCAAACGGCAAACCGTAAATCGGCCAAGTACCGGCTCCTTTTATGGCTCCGCTTCATAGGCACGCCTCCTGTCGTATTGTTCTTTGCCATAAACCAGAGCCTCATAAAGCAGTTCCGCCAGATGCTTGCCGCCACGGAAGTTGATATGCGTATAATCGTAATTGGCTAAAGAAGGTTTGGCATGCACCATATCCGCCATACTGCCTTCACCGCCCATGGCTTCGAACATATTCCAGAAAGCCACCCCGCTGTCGGCCGCCAGATTCTGCTGGTAACGGATAAGGTTTTTAATGCCGGGCATGGTCCGCAGGCTGCCCTCTTCGGTTTTATACTCGCGGTCGCCCACACCGACAATGAGAATTCCGGCTTGGGGGAAGGCTTGCTTCAAATGGGCAATGGTCGTCAGCATACCATCGCGATAGCGGTCGTAATTACGCCCGCGTTCCGTAGCTACGTTCAGTCCGTACTGAAGGACTATCAAATCGTACGGACGCAGTTCGTTAAATTCGCGCATAGTCCGGACAGGTATGGAACGCAAAGACAGACCAGAACTGCCCCGAAGCGAAAAATTATCGACGGCAATCCCTTGCGTGCCGTCCATAGCCACTCCGTAGAATAAGGTAGAATCGGCGCTCTCCACTTTCCAACGTACAGAGCCGATACGTCCTGTTACATTCATTTCACGAAGTCCGTCGGCAGGCGGGAATGCCCCGGTCTGCGGTTCGCCCTTGTTTACGGATGCCGAAAGGCGGGCTTCGCCTTTATTATAAAAGAAGATAGAAGCACGTTCGCAAGTATCGAGCCGGGAAGCATACTTCCTCTGTCCGCCAAGCTCTACGTACGCTCCGGGAGTCGGAATAAAATAATGGCCCGAAACACCTTGTTTGCCACGGTCGAAGAATACGGAGTCCGTAACGGAATGGCTCTGCCAACCGCCAAAGCTGTGCCGCACCGTAGGCCGATAGCCGTTGACCGGAGAAGTAATCGTCACGAAGCCTACCCCGCAGCCGCCATAACGTTCCTGCAACATCGCACGCAGGTCGGCCGTCAGGATGTCCGCCTCGATGAAAGAATCTCCGAAATAGGCGATACGCACCGGACGGGGCTTTGCTGCCAACTCATCCAGCGCGCGATAGAAAGGTGTCATGCCGCGCAGGGTAGAGTCGCTGTAATCCTCAATGCAGGTCATGCCGCTGCGACAGGTATCCACAAAGGCGGGCTTCACTTTCGGGGGCGGCGGCAACAGACTGTCCGGTTCGCTCACGACTTCCGGCACGGGACGTACATCGCCAAGTATGTCTACCCGCCTCAACACATGGCCCCCTATCGTGCCCCCCGGCAGCAAGTTCAGCAGCAAAAGTACCGCCAGCACAATAAGCATCAGCCAACCTGTATGTTTTAAAACGCTCTTTTCCATAACTAATCCGGACGCAAAGATAAAGAATCGGATGAAAATAAATATCGTCCTTCCTAAAAAGAAATCGTCAGGTTCATTTTAACACAGTCTTGACTGCTGTTTGTATGGCAGAAACTTTAAACAGTCCGCTCTATGTTCCAGACAAATGCCCGGAGCCCCAATTGCTCGGTCTGCTTGTCCATGTTGTGAAGGACCTCCAGCAGGGGCTCTACCCGCTCGTCCTCTACCATTGTAAGAATGGCGGAGCACATGGAAGGCCAGGCGTGACTGCCGTAATGAGGCTCACCGGTCTTGGAACCGCGCCCGCGAACCTGCTCCCAATAAGTGAAGCCCCGGCAATTGAGCCGGTCGAGTGTAGCAATGATACGCTCGTAATATGCCTGATCGAATGTGATTAATACTGATTTCATTATTCAATTATTAAATGTCAACTATTAATTATTAGCCTGTTCCTCGAAGTAAGCATCCAATTGCTTGCGCATCTTGCGACGTTGGCGTTTGATGCCGACACCACCGAAGATACAATACATCGTAGGAACGTAAATCAAAGTCAGAATGGTGGAAACCGCCAGACCGCCGATTACGGCAATCGCCATAGGACTCCACATCTCAGAACCCTGACCGCTGCTGATGGCCATCGGAATCATACCGAGAATGGTAGTCATGGTCGTCATCAACACCGGACGGAGACGGCTCTTGCCTGCCGTAACCACGGCATTCAGCACCGACTGCCCGCGTTCGCGGCAGAGAATGGTGTAGTCGATGAGTACGATACCGTTCTTCACCACGATACCGATCAACATGATACTGCCCAGCAGACTCATCACACTCAGCGTTGTATCGGTTATGAACAGCGCCATCAGCACACCGCTCATGGCAAACGGCACGGAGAGAATCAGAATAAACGGATAGGTAAGCGACTCGAACTGGGCTGCCATTACGATAAACACGAGGATGATAATCAATACGCCGAGTGTTCCCAAATCGCGGAACGAATCCTGCTGGTCTTCAAAGGAACCCGCCACCTGAATGGTTATGTCGGACGGTTTCTCCATTCTATCGATAATGGCATTGCCCGCAGCCACCACATCACCCAACGGAGCGCCGGAAATGACGGCAGACACCGTTACGATACGTTCACGGTCCTTACGCTCGATAGTAGGCGGAGCAAAACGTTCCACCACCTTTCCCAAATCCTTGATACGGACGCCCTCGCCTTTGGCATTGTATACCAATATGTTCTCGATACTTTCAAGACTGGTACGGTATTCGGGGGCGTAGCGTACCTTGATATCATACTCATCGCCGTCTTCACGATACTTGGAAGCCGTAGCGCCATTGATACGGTTGCGCAGATAGGTGGCGGCAGTAGAGAGGTTCAGTCCGTGAAGCGCCAGCTTCTCGCGGTCGAAGTCCACCTGGTATTCGGGCTGGTAATCGCTGCGGCTGATGTTGACTTCGGACACGCCTTTTACGTTCAGCAGTTCGCGCTTCAGGCGGGCGGCAACGCTGTCGGTTTCTTCCATACTGTAGCCATATACCTCGAAATCGGCGGATGCTTGGGCCGACATACCCGTATTACTACCGCCGAAAATAACCTGTGCCTTACTGAATTCGGGATAAGCCTTCAGGTCTTCGCGCATTTCCTCGCAGACTGTCTCCAGCGTAACATCACGGTCTGCCGGATCTACCAAACTGATATTGAAGGAAATGATATGCGAACCGTTGTCCTGCATGGAAGCCCAGGTATTATCCGAATCGGCCTGCCCTACGGTATAGTTGCATATCTTCATGACACCCTTATACTTCTGCAGCCACTGATTGGTAAGTTTCTGCGAAACCTCCTGCGCCACTTCTTTACGCGTACCGATAGGTAACTCCAACTGTACGGCAATACGGGCATTGTCCTGCGCCGGGAAGAACTCCGTACCAATGGTCTTTGCACAGAACAGGCTCAGGATAAAGAATATCACACAACCGACAAGCACGACCATACGATGACGCACCGCCCAGTTGAGCATACGTGCATACCAGTTGTCCAAGCCATCCAATGTGTGCTCTATCGGTCCGAAGAATATCCGGAACATCTTGGACTGTTTACGCTGCAAGCGGAGCAGTTGCGAACAGAGCATCGGCGTCAGCGTCAAAGCCGAAACGGTGGATACAAACATAATGGCGCACATCATCCAGCCCAACTGCTTGAACAGCACACCGGACATACCGGTTACCATAGTCAGCGGGAAGAATACGGCAATCATCGTCAGCGTAGAAGCCACTACGGAAATAGCCACCTCGTTCGTTCCGTGAACTGCTGCCTGCTTCGGGTCGGAACCGCGCTCGATATGTGTCGTGACATTCTCCAACACCACAATAGCGTCGTCCACCACCATACCTATGGCTATGGAGAGTGACGAAAGCGAAATGATATTAATCGTATTCCCCGATATTGCCAGGTATATGAACGAAGCAATCAGAGAAAGCGGAATCGTAATACAGATAATCAATGTAGCCCGCCAGCGTCCCAGGAACAGGAATACCACAATCACGACGAACAGCAGGGCGTACATCACCGTCTCCGTCAAACTGTCGATAGTGTTCAGGATGTTTTCGGACGTGTCCACAATGACGCCCAACTTCACATCGCTCGGCAGGTTCTTCTGCAGACGGGGCAACGCCTCTTGTACTTTCCTGGAAATCTCCACCGAGTTGGCGCCCGACTGTTTCTGAACCACAATCATCGCACCCTGCACACCGTTGTTATAGGTTTCCTGCGCACGTTCCTCCACGGTATCCACAATCCGGGCTACGTCGCGCAGGTAAACGGTAGCACCGTTATAGGTACCCACCACCGCATCCGCCAGTTCACGGGAATCGTCAAACTCACCCTCCACACGCAAGGAATAAGTCTCATTGCCGATGTCGAAATTACCGCCTGGTATGTTCTTGTTCTCCGCACCGATAATGGAACTGATTGTTTCGATACTCAAGTTGTATGCCTCCAGCTTATAGGGGTCGCAGTACACCTGGATTTCACGCTGCGGCGCACCGCTGATAGACACCGTACCCACACCGGGAATACGCGCCAGAGGGTTTACCACACGGTCGTCCAGTATCTTATAAAGCGCCGACTGGCTTTCGTTTGCCTGTACGGACAGCAGCACGATAGGAATCATATCCGTACTGAACTTGAAGATGATAGGATTCTCCACATCATCGGGCAGTTCGGAACTAACCATATCCAGCTTGTCGCGCACATCGTTTGTCAGCACGTCAATATCATTACCGAACTCAAACTCCAGCGTAATCAGCGACATATTCTCCGAAGAACGGGAAGTGATGTGCTTCAAATCGCTGACTGAGTTCAAAACATTCTCCAACGGACGGGTCACGTTGTTCTCGATATCCGAAGCACTTGCTCCCGGATAGGCTGTCATCACCATAATCGTATTCGTATCAATGTCCGGATACAAATCAATAGGCAACTTGGACAACGAGAACAGACCAAATATCACCACTGCCAGGAAGCAGAGCGAAGTCATAATCGGTTTCTTAACCGCACCTTCATATAAACTCATATTATTAGGGATTAGCGTTTAATGATTAGGGATTAGGGATTAACGTTTAGTGTTTAGAGATTAGCAACTTATTTACCGACAAACCACTAATCACGAATCACTAATCGCTAACCGCTATTTCTACTTCCATTCCGTTCACCAGTTTGGTTTGTCCGGCTATAACCACCCGGGAGTTGTCGGGCACACCGGAAATCAGCTCGTATTCGGCCCCCATGCGACGTCCGAGCTCTACCTTATTATAGGTAACCTTACCGTCCTTGTACACATATACATAACGGTCGCCGGAACCGGATTGCTTCACGATGGCCAAATCGGGTACAACCACATTGTTTTTGGTTCCGAAGTTAAGCGTGGCGCGGGCAAACATTCCGGGACGTACCCTCCGGTCTTTATTGGCGAGTTTAATCTCTACCGGAAAAGTACGGGTGTTCGGGTCTACTGTAGGATACACCAGACTGATATAGCCTTCAAAGAGTTCGTCTCCGTAAACATCCAGCTTCACGGCTACCGGAGCGCCTTTCTTCACTTGGGTGAAGTAAGTTTCGGAAACATTGATAAGCAACTTCACCGGCATAATCTGCTCTACCACCAGCACGGGTTCGCCGCCGCTGTACATATCGCCGCTGTCATAGTTTCGGGCAGTTACAACACCGTTTATCGGGCTGAGCAACGCGGTATTCTCCAGCAGATTGCGGTAGGCCGTTTCTTTTATGTCCAGCGCCATCTTGGCTGCATCCCACTCCGATTTGGATGCACCACCCACTTTATACAGTTCGTCCATACGCTTGAACTCAATCTCCTGATTGTCCAACTGGAACTTTGTCTGTTTCAGGTTCGCCTCATCCATGCTGACCAGCTTCTGACCTTTGGACACGCGGTCGCCCACTTCCACCAATATCCTGTCGATGCGTACCGGAGAGGAAGGAGCTATGTTGTTCTTTACCTCTGCTTCTACGGTAGCTGTGTACTCATGAATCTGTTCTACCGGACGTGCTTTTACATCCGCCAGCTTCACTCTCGGCTTTTCGTCCACCTGCTCAACGGCAACTTTGTCTTTTCCACCGCTGCAAGCGCCCAACAGTGCTACTGCAAGCAGGGCAATCAATTGAAAACGTTTCTTCATATCGTTGTTCTTGTTTTATTTCTGATTACTGATGATATAGTCTCTTCCCAATACCTGGTCAAGGTCGGCCTTAGCTACCAGGTAGTCATATATGGATTGGTTGTAAGTAAGCTCCGCCTCGGTGAGCTGAACCTGCGAAGTATTCAGTTCGAGTACCGTACCCTTTCCCACTTCATAACGCTTGCCGGCAATCTGCACCGCCTTTTCGGCCTGCATCACATTCTCCTTGTTACTGGATACCTGCTCCGAGCTGGCTGCCATATTATCCTGGTAGCTTGTAATCTGCATGTTCAGCTTACGTTCCGTATCGATACGGTTCTGGTCCAACTGGCGCATCTGGATGCGGTTAGATTTCAGTTTCGTAAAGTTGCTTGCCTTATATAAAGGAATACTCAGATTGAATACCAGCGAAGAGCTGCCGCTGTAATGGTAATCGAAGATGTTCCAACTGTCGTTGTTCATGGACTGGTACTGATAAGAATACCCCAATCCTATCGTCGGCATGAAGTTGGTGCGCAAGGACTTGATATTCTTCTGAAGCATCAGACGGTTTAACTCCAATTGCTTCATGGTAGTATTGTTCACCAAACCTTCGTGAGCGTCATTCTCCAACTGATTGGCAAACACGATGCTTTCATAGGCCGCCAAACTGTCGTCAATCTTAATCTCCACATCGGCGGTAACGCCCATCAGCACCTTAAGTTGCAGTTTGGAAAGCGTAACGGCATTTCCGGCGGAAATGACACTCGGCTTCACGCTACGCATCTGCACCTCGGCGGTGATTTTATCGAATTCGCTTACCGCTCCCTGCTGATATTTGGCATTGACAATATTATAGTTCTCTTCCGCCAGTTCATAGCTTTTCTGCAAAACTTCGTATGAGTCCTGCGACAGCATCAGCTGATAGTAGGCTTTGGTCACCTGGTTCACCAAATCCAGTTTGGAAGCCCGCGACTTCTCCACTGCCAACTCTATATCCGTCTTTGTCATCGACATGGCACGATAGACGGAAGGGGCAAACAATGGTAAACTGATATTCAATGTTCCCGCAGCGGTATTCGCCTTGTCCTGCCCCATTTTCACGATTTGGTCGCCGATACTGAACTGCGGAGCCGTGATGGTATGGCTCATACTTCCCGTAATACTTGCCTCGGGCAACAAGTTCTGCCAAGTTTCCTTACGACTCACTTTCTTGAGGGCAATCTCCTCTTCCGCCACTTTAATGGTGGGATTGTCGCTCAAAGCAATCTCCAAGGCTTTGTCAAGGTTCAAGATCAGGGTATCCCTCGTCCCTTGCGCCCGTGCATGGCTGCCTGCCAAGACTATGGCAATAAGCAACAGCCATTTTTTACCCTCAAAAAATCTCTGCATCTTCATAAACTATTAATTGTTATTCTATTTGGTTTCCGTGTCATTGTCTGCAGGCACAACCTTTTTACGGTATTCCCGGATAAACGCTTCCAGCTCGTGCGCCCCCTGTTCCGTAGAGATTCCGCGCAGAAAAGTGAACATTATAGACTCATAGACTTCAAGGAAGGAATACTCTTTGCAGATATCCGTATTCATCAACACGTCTATCTGCTCCCTTACCAACAGATTGATAATGGCAAAGTTTACATCATCACGGAAAATGCCCTGCTTCACACCTTCCTTAAAGAAGTTTACCGTTTCTTCCGAATCCTGATTATGACGGTTCGTCATCAGCGCATAGGCTTTGGGATACTTCTTGATGTCTTCAAAAAATTTCTTATTGGTGGCATGGAACTGTTCGATGCTGCGCTGATAGCATTTCAGCAGGACTTCCAATACATTTCCGGAGGTGGCAAGTACATTCTTCAAAAATTCATCCCCTTCCTTCTGACCTTTCAGTATGCACTCTTCCAACAAAGTTTCCTTATCCGAAAAGACTTCATAAAGGGTACGTTTGGAAATGCCCAGTGAAGTGGCAATATCATCCATTGTAATACTCTTGATACCGTGCGCAGAAAAAGCTTCCACCGCAGTGTCAATTATCCGCTCTCTCAGTTCCGGACGGGGGACAAGATGCTTGGTATATTCGCTCATTTCTCTTTCTTTTAAAATTCA
>ERZ772954.1679-NODE-1679-length-16204-cov-74.485912_pt1 | contig 16204 bp, 10 predicted proteins | sample MGYA00580684_ERZ772954 | MGnify/ENA primary metagenome ERZ772954 (study PRJEB29015, sample SAMEA2737654) | human gut metagenome | biome: human gut; feature: human-associated habitat; material: faeces | place: China | collected 2012 ...
GCTGGCGGCAGCGGCCGCGGCGGGCATCGGGGCAGCGCTTTTGTACCGCGGCACGCGGCTGCGCGGCATGGCGAAGGACCCCGACAGCGGGGCTCTGTGGGCCTGCCTGCTGCCGGTAGTGCTCATCACGCTGTATCTGCTGCACACCCACGTTCTGCATCTGGTGGACGGCGCGTACCACACGGGCCAGAGCTGCTACGGCGATATGCCGATGCACCTCGGGTTCATCAAATATATCGCGCAGAGCGGTGAATTTCTGCCCCGCTATCCCCTGCTGGGCGGCACGCACCGGTTCGGCTATCCGTTTTTGTGCGAGACGGTCTCCAGCGTTTTTGTGGTGCTGGGGGCCGACCTGCGCACGGCGTATCTGCTGCCGATGCTGCCCGCGTTTTTGTCGGTGTACGGCATGTTCTGGCAGCTGGCGCGGCGCGTGACCAACAGCGCCGGCAAGGCGTGTCTGGCGTTTTACCTGTTCTTTATGGGCAGCGGGCTTGGGTTCGTGTACTTTCTCGGCTCTGCCGACAGCTTTGCGGGCATTTTCACGGGGTTTTACACAACGCCGACGAATTTTGTGGAGAAAAACATCGAGTGGGTCAATCCGATTGTGGATCTGCTTATCCCCCAGCGGGCGACGCTGTTTGGCTGGTGCGTGCTGCTGCCCGCCGTCTATCTTCTGTGGCGGTTCTGCTATGAGGGCGAGCGCCGCCTCTGGCCGTGGCTGGCCGCGCTGGTGCTGCCCCTGCCGCTGCTGCACACCCACAGTGCGCTGGCGCTCGTGCTGCTCTGCCTCGTCGGCGGCGTCTACACACTGGCGCAGGGCCCGCGGCGAAAGACGCTGCTGCCCTGGCTGGGGCTGGCGGCGGTCTGCGGCGCGGCATGGCTGTGCCAGATGCTGCCGACGGTGCTGGCGCAGAGCCTCGACGGCCAGCACATGCTGCGGCTGCACTTCAACTGGATCAACGGTCAGGACGACGGCACGCTGCGGGACAATTATTTCTGGTTCTACATCAAAAACATCGGCCTTGTGTATCTTTTGCTGATCCCTGCGTTTCTCCGCGCCAAGCCAAAGCAGCGGTGGCTGTACGGCGGCGGGCTGGCGATCCTGGCGCTGGCGGAGTTCGTCGTGTTCCAGCCGAACAATTACGACAACAACAAGCTGCTCTATGTCTGGCATATTCTGGGCTGCATTTTGGCTGCACAGCTGCTTGTGGATATTTTTGCAGAGGTGCGCGCCCTGCCCTGGCGGGCGCTGGGGCTGGCGGCATGCTGCTTTGCGGGCATGTTCGGCAGTGTGCTGACCGTAGGCCGCGAGGCGCTCAGCGACTACCGGCAGTGGAGCGCGGACGATATGGCGCTGGCGGATCACATCGACGAAAACGCCGGGAGCGACGCGCTGTTTCTGACAAGCGACAGCCATTTAACACCGGTGTTTGCGCTGGCCGGGCGGCGGATACTCTGCGGGTCGGGCAGCTATGTCTACTACCACGGCATGGACTATTCTGCCGAGTACAACGCCATGCGGGCGCTGTATGAGACGCCGGACGAGGACACGCTGGCCGCGTGGGACATCGGGTACGCCGTGTTTGACAGCAGTGTGTACGCGAAATTTGCGGCGGATGAGAGCTGGTATGCGGCAAGGTATGACGTATGGTATGAAAATGCGGCGTGCCGCGTGTATAAGATAAAGTAGCATACTCCCGCCCTCCTTCACATAGGATTTGACAGGAAATTCTATGCGAGGAGGTCAGGCTATGAAGGGCGACCCTGAGGAGCGCGCCGCGGCGGTGGGACGGTATATTGTGGAAAGCGGTGCTACCGTGCGCGCGGCGGCTGCCGTATTCGGCGTGAGCAAATCCACGATCTGGAAGGACCAGCACCGCCTGCGCCGCCAGAACCCGGGCCTTTGGGCCGAGGTGCAGGCCGTCGTACAGAGGAACAAGGCCGAGCGTCATCTGCGCGGCGGCGAGGCCACACGGCGCAAATATTTGCATACAGCATCTTGCGCGGCGCACGGCGGCACAGTATAATAGAGTAAAAAATAAAGGACGGTGTACCTATGAAACGTCAGGATTACATCAGCTGGGATGAATACTTTATGGGCATTGCCCTGCTCTCGGCCATGCGGTCCAAAGACAACAACAGCCAGGTCGGTGCCTGCATCGTCAGCCCGGAAAACAAAATTTTGTCCCTGGGTTACAACGGCATGCCCATCGGCTGCAATGACGACGATATGCCCTGGGAGCGCGAAGGCAGCGACCTTGACACAAAATATATGTATGTCTGCCACTCGGAGCTGAACGCTATCCTGAACAGCCCGAACCATGATCTGCGTGGCTCCCGGATGTATGTGACGCTTTTCCCCTGCAATGAATGTGCCAAGGCCATCATCCAGAGCGGCATCAAAGAACTGATCTATCTATCGGACAAATACCACGACACCCATGCCAGCATCGCCAGCCGCCGCATGTTCAACATGACCGGCGTCAAATACCGCGCGTATCAGCCGACGGGGCGCGAGATCAAATTGGATGTATAAGGAGCTATGAACATGAAAACCATCATTATCGGCATCGCGGGCGGCACCGGCAGCGGCAAGACCACCCTGACCGAAAAGCTGCGGGACCATTTTGGTGCGAACGAGGTCAGCGTTCTCAACCACGACAGCTACTACAAGCGCCACGACGAGCTGCCTTACGAGGAGCGCTGCAAGCTCAACTACGACCACCCGGACAGCTTTGACACGCCGCTGATGGTTGCCCACCTGCGGGAGCTGCGCGCAGGTCACCCCGTACAGGTGCCGGTCTACGACTACACCATCCACAACCGCAGCGACAAGACCGTGACCGTGCAGCCCGCACCGGTCATTATCGTGGAGGGGATCCTGATTTTTGACTCCCCCGAGCTGTGCGACTTAATGGACATGAAGGTCTTTGTGGACACCGACGCCGATGTGCGCATCCTGCGCCGCATCGTCCGCGACGTCAAGGAGCGCGGGCGCACGCTGGACAGCGTTGTCAACCAGTACCTGACCACTGTCAAACCGATGCACGAGCAGTTCGTCGAGCCGAGCAAGCGCAAAGCCGACCTGATCGTCCCTGAGGGCGGGCATAACCTGGTGGCGCTGGAGCTGCTGATCAAATGGGTGGATAATCACCTTCACGCAGTAGAGGCGGAATAAAAATAAATCCGGCGGACGCCTTTAAAAGCGTCTGCCGGATTTTTTTATAGCGGGTTGGTTGTAGGGGCGGATGCTCGCATCCGCCCGCGGGTCGATGCAAGCATCGACCCCTACAAAGCATTTTACACGTGATTTTACGCTTTCGTTTGGCTCGGATGCGGCACGGGCGGCATTTTCGTGAACAGAGCCTTCAGCGCCAGCGGCGTCGCAACGGACGAGACCACGATGAGCAGGATGACCGCCGTGAAATACACGGGGTCCACAACGCCGACCTCCAGGCCCTTCTGGGCAACGATCAGCGCGACCTCGCCGCGGGTCATCATGCCGACGCCGACCTTGAGGGAATCGCCCCAGTTGAAGCGGCAGATTTTCGCGGCCAGGCCGCAGCCGATGATCTTGGTCAGCAGCGCAACGATGACGAAGCAGATGCAGAACAGCAAAATCTCCGGTGTCAGGCCGCTGATGTCGGTCTTTAAGCCGATGGAGGCGAAGAACACCGGTGCAAAGATGACGTAGTTGCTGATGTCAACGCGGCGCTCCACATAGGGGGCGTCGTCCATCGCACAGAGCACGATGCCTGCAATGTACGCGCCGGTGATGTCGGCAATGCCGAAGTACTGCTCGGCAATGTAGGCCATGGCAAAGCAGAACGCCATGCTGACGATGGTGATGCGCTGGGTGTGGGGGTTGCGCTTGTCAAGCCATTTCATAGCAAAGTGGATGACGACGCCGACGCCGATGGCGACGAGGAAGAACAGCACGGTCTGGATGAGCACGCCGCCGATACCGGTACCCTCACCCGAGCTGGCGCCCAGCACGCAGGTCAGCACGATGATGCCGATGACGTCATCAATGACTGCCGCGCTGACGATGGTCGTACCAAGGAAGCTTTTCAGATGGCCCAGCTCCTGCAGCGTCGCCACCGTGATGGAGACACTCGTCGCCGTCATGATGGTGCCGATGAACAGCGCGCGGTAGAACTCCGGGCTGCCCACCGCCGCAAAGCCGTAGAATGCGCTATACAGCAGCGTACCGCCTACCAGCGGCACAAAGACGCCGACGCAGGCGATCAGCGTCGCAATGGGGCCTGCGCGCATCAGCTCCTTCAGGTTCGTGCCAAGACCGGTGGAGAACATCAGCAGCACCACACCGATTTCCGCAAAAATCGAGATGGCGTCGCTGGTCTGCACCAGGTTCAACAGGCACGGTCCGATGATCAGGCCGGCAATGATTTCGCCCACGACCTGCGGGGCCTTGCATTTGCGGGCGACCAGCGCAAAGAACTTTGCGCTCAAAATGATGATCGCCAGGTCACGGAACACGGAATACATGAAATATCCTCTCCTTACCTCTTATTAGATGTTTCATACCCCTATAGTTTTAGCACCTTGCGCCGCCGTTTGCAAGAGGATAAAACGTGCAAAATATGTAGTTTGCACGCACGTTTTGCATACACCTTGCCCATCGCAGATTTTTTTGCAAAAAAATGCAAAATAAGGCTTGACATTTGAAGTTTGTATTGCTATAATAGCTCATGCAGTCAGGCGCTGCGCAACTGAATATGTGGAAAGATGGCTGAGCTGGTCTAAGGCGCACGACTGGAAATACTGCTCCCCATCTTTTGAAATCGTGAAGCTTGTAAACAGCCAATTTTTGACGACGAGACGTTGAAAATTGGCTGTTTTTTATGTTTTTCTGAACAAATTGTTTTTTGGTAATCGTGCTTTTTCGATCTGAAATTTTGCGGCAAAATCGTGGCTATCCTCACAGATAAAGTCGTGGCTACCTTTACAAAAAAATCGTTTGCCACTATAATTGAAGCTGTAAGGGGTTGTTTGACTATGGCACAGATACGCACGCGAAAAACAAAAGTGAACGGACAAAATGGCATCGCGCTTGAAATCACAAAGCGAGGCAAAGGTGAACGCACAGCGGACAACACTTTCCTTTTGGATTTGTTCACCGAATTTAAAACCGCACAAGAGGACAAAGGCAATTCGCAAAAGACGATTGAATTTTATCTTCGCGGCTATTTCAAGCTGTGCGAATTTATTGACATGGTCTATATGAAAGCCCCTGCTGCTAAAGAATTAGGCTTGCCCGCACCCACTAAGCCAACGCCTCTATCGGACGTGTCCGAAAAAGAAGCTGTCAACAGAGCGGGTGGGCTTTTTCCGATTTCTATATTGACAACAGACGGCCTTGAACGCGATTACAGAAAGTATCTCACCAACTTGGGCGTCAATGAGCAAACCATAGCAGCCTATTTCCGTGCCTATCGCGCTATTGCTTACTTTGCAATGGAGGAGGGCTGGATACCACGCCGCAAAATCTCTATCAAGCAGCCAGAGCCGCCCATTAAGAACTGCTACACGGACGACGAAATAAAGCGCCTTGTACGCAAGCCCAAAACAGACGATTTCCTAGAAAATCGAAATTGGGTCATGGTAAACTATTTTCTTGCTACTGGCAACCGCGTTTCGTCTGTCGCTGACTTGCGCATTGGTGACGTTGATCTCGATGAGGGGTATATCACAGTAAACCGCCAAAAGAACGGCAAGCCCACGCGCATACCCCTTGTAAAGAAGATTACACGCATTTTGCGCGCCTATATAGACGACTACCGCACAGAGGTCAACGGCGTTCCTGTGGGGCTGAATGAGCCGCTTTTCTGCAATCTCTACGGCGAGAAGCTTTCAGAGAATGGCATCAAAAAGGCTATTGCAAATTACAATAGAAGCCGCAACGTTGAAAAGACCTCTGTTCACCTGTTCCGTCACACCTTTGCAAAGAAGTGGATTATTGACGGCGGCGACCTCTTACAGCTTGAAAAAATGCTAGGGCAATCCAGCTTGAAGATGGTGCAGCACTACTCCAACCTTTACGCTTCGGACATTAAAGAGCAGGCAGAGAAACACGCCGTCATTACCAAAACAAGAGGTAACGGACGCAAAATCAGAAAACGCATTGTTTAACCAAAAGAGAAAAGAACGGTGTCGCATTGAACGCCGTTCTTTTTTTATTATACCCTTTCTTCGTGACGCTTCACAAGACGGTAAAATGTGGGCTTTGTCAGATTCAGCACTCGCATAGCGTCTACGGCCTTAATTTCGCCGTTCTTCCACTGTGCGTATATTTCATTCCAGTCAGCGGGAAACTCTGTCGTAGGCCGCCCAAACTTCACGCCCTGCGCCTTTGCTACTGCTATTCCCTGCTCTTGGCGCTTGTGGATGTTCGTGCGTTCTTTCTCTGCTGTATAGCTTAGAATCTGCAAAACCAAATCAGCAATAAAGCGTTTGTCAAGATTTTCTGTTGAGGTGCTTGTATCAAGCAGCGGCATGTCAAGCACTTTAATATCTGCGCCAATCTCTGTTGTGATGTATTCCCACTGTTGGCGAATCTCTGTATAGTTGCGGCCTAATCTGTCAAGAGAAAGGACAACCAACAAATCACCCTCACGCAGCAACGGTGCAGATTCTTTTGTACCAATCAGCGCGTTCCATTCACGGCGATTGAAATCTTTGCCAGATGCCTTGTCACAGCGAATATGGCGTTCGTCTATGCCTTGCTCTTGCATTGCGGCAAGCTGTCTATCCAAATTCTGCTCAACGCTGCTAACTCTGCAATAGCCCCAAACTGTTCTTTTCATATCGCTTGTGCCCCTTTCATTTTCTAATATTATTATAGCACAAGCGTATCAAAAAGTCAATTATATAATTGAGACGTTTCTAAAATAATTTTAAATGTTTTGAAACATGAAATCACCCCTCAAATTCGCGTTTGAGGGGCGTTTCTTTAAGTATACCTTTTGGAACGGTTTAGATATTTGCCTATATTATTGGAAATCAGAGGAATTGATTTCAAATGTCCCTTGGCGGCTTTGCAGTTCAACTTTGTTCCAACCATCGGGAACTTTAACAACCATATAGCCACTCATAGATTTACCGCTTGGAATTGCTGTACCATCTTGCGCATATAGGCTATCCACTCCGTCTATTTCTGTTCCAATGAAATATGTTAAGCTGTCAGCATAGTCGTCAATATAGGTGTCGTAGTTATACAACCACTTGATTTTTTGCGGCTGATTCAATGTGTTTGTAATGTCAAAGAACAGGATCAAGAAATGTTCGCCTGGATCTGGCTCAAAATACGAGTACGCGCTATAACTCACATAGTCAGTTAGTTTTGCGCTGGACAGAGTAATTGCTAATCCATTGCGATACATTGTGTCGCCAATGTAATAAATTGTAGATTCATTACTGCCGTTCTTTCTTGACATCGCATCCAAATCATTATGATCAAAAGCAAATGTTACACCGTCAGAGGTAATAAGCTGAACTTCTTTCCAATCAACAGGAATCGTTGCCGAAATATACGCTACCGTTTTGCGTCCTGCCTGTAAATCACTGTATTCATCAAATTCATCAACGCCGTTGTACTTTTCGTAAGTGCTTCTTGTAGATGCCCTTTCACCATCTACTACGATGGAGAGGAAAGACCGAGTTGCTAATGCTTCATCAGAGGTGTTTTCCAGTTCAAAACTCACAAAGAAATATTCTTGGCTACTGTCAGATGGCGTATACGCTTCAAATTCAGGCGTTGCATCAACAGTATCAACTGTCAATTTATAGTTTGCAGTCTCTGCGGTTTCGCCTTTTCGATAGACTTTCGACTTTGCTTCAAGTTCGGCTGCTGCATTTGCGTCATCTGTTTTAAACGCTTCTGCGATTTCCTCGGCGGATTTTGCTGCATAGTTGACACTGACTGTATAGCTGTCATTGCTATTAATTGTAAATAGCGTTACCGCTTTACTATCATCTTTCCATACGGTTACTTCTGCCGTTTCGTTGGTAAAATAAGCATCTCCATATTGCTTATTCAAGTCAGAAGTAAGTGTATTGCAGAGTTCAGTGTATTCATCACTGGTTTTAGGCAAAGAAATCCACTGAATACTAATCGGCTTTCCATCCGCTCCAAAGCTGATATAAACTGCGCCGTCTTTTCCTTTATAGTCTGACAAATAAGTATATACATTTCCGCCTTGGTCGTTGGTTGAAATGTTGCTACACTCACCATAGGCTTTCACTACATCATCTTCGGAACAATCCAGAGAAACTTTTGAAAATGGCGGCGTGTCCTTTCCTGCTTCGCTTGCTCCACAAGCAAACAGTGACAAAGCAAGCGCTATTGTCATAATTAGGGCAAGTAATTTTCGGGTTTTCATCTTTGAAATCCTCCTTATTTTTGCAAAAGCCGCCTATATGAACTATATAGACAATAAACAGCCCATGCAGTTTATTAAAATATAGCATATTTGCCTATATAATTCAAGTAGAAATGTATTGTGTAGGTGATTTATAGCATGGACTACTACCAAATCGGTCAAAGAATCCGTAAAATCCGTAAGGCTCATAAACTTTCACAGGACGAATTAGCTTCAAAAGTAGGCATTTCAACTACACACATGAGCCATATTGAGACGGGAAACACAAAATTGAGTTTGCCTGTTCTGGTTGACTTAGCGGACGCTTTGGAAGTTCGTGTTGACGATCTTCTATTTGACAGTCCGCGTGATAGCGTTAGCTCAACAGGTGATGAATTACAGCAGCTTCTTGATGGCTGCAATGCTCAACAGGCAAAGGCTATATTAGATATTGCAAAATCAGCGAAAACCGCTTTAGAAAAGTATTATTGAAATCAATGGGCGCGTGTATCTTTACCCGATACACGCGCCTTTCTATTAGGATACAAGGTCAAGCTGCTCCTGCTGGGAGTTGTTAGCTACTTCAAGCGGCACATTCTGCTCTGCTGCATTATCTTCGTCAGCAACCTTTTTGCTTGCGCGCTTGGCTTTCTTCGCGGCGGCTTCGCGCTCCTTTTGGGCTTTTGCTTCTTCCTCTTCGCGCGCTTTCTTAGCTTTGTCTGCTTCTTCCTTTTCGCGCTTTTCAACAAACCACTTGCGAATTACAGCAAACTTGACTTTGCGGACGCTCTTGGTCGAATTGGTCTTGCTTGGAATCATCTCCCCAAACATCTTGTCAAACTCGGCCTTCCACTCTTTGTGTTCATCGTCACCAATGTAGGCTTCAATATCGTCCATAGTGGTATGGTCGTATTTGCCAACGCGCTTTTTGGCTTCTTCGACCTCAATCTTGAATGTGGGGAACTTAGCTTTCGTTTCAATGTAAAGGTCATAGGCTTCTTTGTTGCCGTTGTTGAGCTTCTTCTCAAATGCAGCGGTGAAGATGATGGTTTCATTCTGGAGGCTTACGGTATAAAACTTAGACATAATGTTTCTTCCTTTCGTTTTCGTGCTTGTCTCTTTCGGGTTTGTTTCCCTTTCTTTATTTATATTATAGCACATGGCGTGTCCCATAGTCCGTACTATATACAAGAATTTGACACGATATTTGAACTTTTTTACTTTTATTTTATTTCCAATTATCGTCTATTTCTTTGCAAACCTTAGTTTTCCTTAGTTTTTGTTCTTCGCTTCTGAATTGCATGTTCCTGCTGCTTTAAAATCCTTATTTCTACGCTATTTTTTCTTGCCGTTTCGTGTCCTAATTCAGACCGTGCTTTTTTCTTTTGATTTTCGCTGCGCAGAATCGACAAAATTACTTTTCCTATCTTTTGGTTATATATGGCGCGCGCTCTATATACTTCAAAAATGGACAGAGAAAACAGCGCGCAATTTTTTCTATTTCTGCAATTAAACAACAAGGTTGTTTCTTCTCTTGTTTGGGACTATTCCATGTAGAACTTGAAACAAAACATCAGTATCCCACATTATAGTTTCCTTACTATATTCTTACCTGTATGTTCGGAGACACTTTCTCTATTACTTCTTCTTTGCCTGTTTTCTCTGCTTCTCTTAATTCTTCTATATTATTCTCTTTATATCGTTATATTTCTTCTTGTATCATCTCTTATATAATTCCTTACACTATCCCCTTTATTATTCCTATTATTATTTTCATTACTATCCCTTTACTGTTATCCCTATTATTCTTTGCAATTCCTGTTTGCTTTTATCAGCGCGCTTAACCAGACACGCGCTAACGCGCTGTCAGCTACGCGCGCGGTCTGTCTTAATTCTATTTATTATAATTGTATATTATATTTATAATATCGTTTTTAAAGAGAGTAATAAGAAAACAAGAAAAATCCAAAAAATAAGATATAATAATTAACACAAAATCGCAAATTTTCGGAAATCGTTTGCACTTCAACAGTCAGCAAATACCGTTTTTTGATTTTGCCTTTTGTGCTTATCCTGCATTATATCCCCCTCATACGAACCAACAGAGGTGTTGAACAATGACAAAACAAGAGCAACTAAACAGCGCCGTTTCTATGCTGCGTCCCTTGTGCGGCGTTTCAAGGGCTGCATTTGCAGCGTAGGCGGGTTTAAATGTCTACGACTTATACGACCTTTCACGCACCAAAAGAAAGGCTTCTAAGCGGCTCTGTGAGCGCGTGGAAAGAGCTTTGTTGAAATACTATCCCTTTGAGTATGAAACGCTTACACAGAGCCTTACAGCGTTGGAGGATTCAGCCTATGAAAACAACGAACATCTTCTATAATCCAGAACATGAAGCGTGGCACGATGAACGCAGCCACAAAATCGCCCAATAGGAAATAAACCGCCTTGTTCCCTCAATAGCAAAGAAAGAAGCAGCGCGCCTTTATAATGAGCGCATGGACAGATTGCTTGCTGACTTACAGGCCGACTTGCAAACAACCATCTATGCTGCTTTTGAGGATAATAAAAATGTTCTTTTGGGGTAGACTACACGCGCCGTCCTTTCCGATGCGCTGTTTGAGCGCGTCCGCAATGATGTGGAACGCTTAAAAATAACGCTGGATTGAGTATCCGCCGAGGGATTCAACATAGAAAATAGGGCTGTATTCACGACTTTAGAAAAAAGTCGAAAATTCTCTAAAAAAAACTCTTGACTTTTTCGGAAATTGCTGGTATTATATCAAGGCAGTCGTGAGGAACGCGAAAGCAAGAAATCGTGTTGCCCCGATTGTCGCAAAATTGGTCGTGAATTGAAAAATCTACGATACAACATAAGAAATGGAAAGATGGCTGAGCTGGTCTAAGGCGCACGACTGGAAATCGTGTAGGGCCCCTAAAGCCCTCAAGGGTTCGAATCCCTTTCTTTCCGCCATAAGCCCATGACAAAAAGATGTCATGGGCTGTTTTTGTTGTATAGCGCAAAAATTGCAAAATCGACGAGCCATTTTTGAAGCGCATTTTATAGGACAATACCGCATAATTCTAAGTGCCGATACGGCGAGCGAGGTGCGGCAGCTGCCGGAGCGGTGCTTGAGCCGTTAGGCGGGAATTGTGCGGTATTGCCCTAATTATTATCTCAAAACACGAAATGTTTTCTCCCCTGCCTGAGGATATTTCTTGTATACTAATGAAAAAGGAGGATGTTTTCCATGAAAAATACCACTGCAATGGCCGATTATGAGCTGCGCCACATCGAAGCGCTGCGCAAAGATTTGGCGGGCTGCACCGTGCTGCTGAAAAAGGACGGCAGCTTCCCGCTGGAAAAGCCCTGCACCCTTGCCGCCTATGGCAGCGGCGTGCGCCGCACGATCCGGGGCGGCACCGGCTCCGGTGAGGTAAATTCACGCTACACCGTAACCATTGAGGAAGGACTGCAGCAGGCAGGCTTTACCCTGACCGGGATGGAGTGGCACACCGGCTACGAGCAGGCGCGGGAAAAGGCCCACAAAGCCTTTTTGAAGCAGCTGAAAAAGGACGCCAAAGCCGCCAAGCAGAACTTTATCCTCTACGGCATGGGCAAGGTCATGCCTGAGCCTGAATACGACCTGCCGCTCAACGCTGAGGGCGATGCAGCAATTTACGTTGTTTCCCGCATTTCCGGTGAGGGCAACGACCGCACGCCGCTCAAGGGCGACATCCGCCTGACCGATTCCGAGGTGCGGGATATTCTGGCGCTGGACAAAAAGTTCACCCGCTTTATGCTGGTGCTGAATGTCGGCGGCGTGGTAGATCTCTCCCCCGTTATGAGCGTGCGCAACATTCTGCTGCTGTCCCAGCTCGGTGTCGAGACCGGCTGTGCGCTGGCGGATATTCTGCTGGGCAAGGCCAATCCCTCCGGCAAGCTGACGACCACCTGGGCCGCCTTTGAGGAATACCCTGAAATGCCCGACTTTGAGGACATGAACGAAACCCGCTACCGCGAGGGCATCTATGTGGGCTACCGCTATTTTGATACCTTCCGCAAAAAAGCTCTGTTCCCCTTTGGATACGGGCTTTCCTACACAGAGTTCCGCCTTGGGACTGCCGGGGTGGAGGCGAACGGTGCGCAGGTCACTGTGCGTACCACCGTGGAAAACACCGGCACTATGGCGGGGCGGCAGGTCGTGCAGGTCTACCTGAGCAAGCCTGCCGGTAAGCTCGATGTGCCCCGGCAGGAGCTTTGCGCCTTTGCCAAGACCCGCACACTTGCCCCGGGAGAAGCAGAAACTGTCACCTGCTCCTTTACCTTGCCGGAGATGGCAGCTTATGATGCCGAAACTGCCGCCTATATTCTCGAGGCCGGTGATCACCTTGTCCGTGTCGGTGTCAGCAGCGCCGAAACCGTCCCCGCCGCCGTCCTGCATCTGGGCAAGACCGTCACGACCCTGCAGGCAAAAAATGTGCTGGGCAGCACGGATTTCACCGACCTTACCGCCCCTGCCGCCGCGATGGAGCGCCCGGAGGGTGTGCCGGTCATCGAAATCGACCCGGCCTCGATTGTCTGTGAAACGATAGATTATGCCCGCACCGAGGAAATTTTGCCCGAGGTGGACGCCCTGACCAAGGAGGACGCCGCCCTGCTTCTGATTGGCAATTTTGATCCGAACGCAAAGGGCTTTGCTTCGATGATCGGCACAGCAGGCCGCCATGTCTGCGGTGCGGCGGGTGAGAGCTGCAGCACTGTCAAGGGCATTCCCTGGCTGGTCATGGCCGACGGCCCTGCCGGTCTGCGCCTTGCGAAAGAGTATTATGAGGACGATAAGGGCAAGCACGCTGTCGGAAGCACCGCAATGCCGGCTTCCCTTCAGGAAATGCTGTCCGGCCCGATGAAACTGGTGATGAGCCTGATGGGCGGCAACGGCAAGCCGAAGGCCGGCTGCGAGATCAAGACCCAATACTGCACGGCCATTCCCATCGGCACCGCGCTGGCGCAGAGCTTTGACACGGATTTTGTGCAGCGGTGCGGCGGCATCGTCGGCGAGGAGATGGAGCACTTCGGCGTGCATCTGTGGCTTGCCCCGGCGCTGAACATCCATCGTTCGATCCGCTGCGGGCGCAACTTTGAGTACTACTCTGAGGATCCGCTCGTCTCCGGCAAGATGGCCGCCGCCATGACGCGCGGTGTGCAGGCTCATAAGGGCTGCGGCACGACCATCAAGCATTATGCCGCCAACAATAAAGAGTACAACCGCACCCGCAACAACAGCATGGTTTCCGAGCGCGCCATGCGTGAAATTTACTTAAAGGGCTTCGGCATCTGCGTGCGGGAAGCCCAGCCCAAGGCCGTCATGACCTCCTACAATCTGCTGAACGGCACCCACACCGCCGAAAGCCGCGGGCTGATTATGGATATTCTGCGTGCCGAGTTCGGGTATGAGGGCATCGTCATGACCGACTGGGTCTCACCGATTGCCGGGGACGCACGCTCTGCCCACCGGGATTCGCAGGCGCAGTATGTGGCTGCGGCAGGCGGCGACCTGTTCATGCCCGGCAACAAGGGTGATTACGACAATCTGCTGCAGGGCATCGACAGCGGCGCAGTGACGCTGGAGCAGGTAAAAATCAATGCCTCCCGCGTGGTCAGAATGGCGCGGGCACTGACGCAGGAATAAAACACAAAAACCTCTGCCAGACTTGATGTTTGCCTGACAGAGGTTTTTTTGGATAAGCATTTACTTTTCGCGGTACTCCATCGGGGTTTGGCCTGTGACCTCCTGAAAAATCCGGCTGAAATAGTTGCGTGTGCTGAAAGAAAGTGCAGTGGCAATGTCCTGCACGGTCTGGTCGGTGCTTTTCAGCAAAACCTTGGCGCGCTCGATCTTGGCAAATTTGATGTAATCTGTCACGCTCAAGCCCGTTTCCTCCTTGAATTTGTGGGTCAGATAATATTCCGTGTAGCCCACCAGCGCTGCAATATCTGCAGCGCGTATTTTTTTATCGAGATTCATCTCAATATAGTCCACGCACTTTTGCACCTGCTGGCTAAGATGCGGGTTGGTGCGGCATTTATGCACGCGCCGGACAAAGTCGTCATACATCATCAGTGCCAGAGGATCGAGGTCGTCCATCGTTTTTGCATTTTCGGCAGATTGGATGTAGCTGTCCCCCAGCGCGTAGGCTTCCTCCGGCGAAAGCCCGCCCTCGATGGCGGCACGGCATACCAGCGAGGTAAACACAATGATGCTCGTCTTACTCTGACGCAGGGCGTCATCGCTGCGCACAGGCACGCCCGCACTGATGCCCATACTGGCGGAAAGCGCCTGCTTGTAGTTCAAGTCTCCGGTGCGCACCATCTGCAGAAGTCCCTGCTCTGCCATCCAGACCTTGTGGCGATCATGGGCAGGCTGCTGCACGGCATTGCGTACCTGCGTCAAATCCTCGCTGTTAATGTCACTGATTGCAAGATGGTTACCGGTCAGACAATAATGCATCATCAGAGCGTAGCGGTGCAAGACTGTGCATTGCAGCACCGGTATGGTTTTCAACGCCTCGTACAGCTGCATGGTCCATGCCACGCTCGTCTCCAGACGGTTATAGTATTGCAGCCCCTGCTCGATCCCGCGCAGCGAAACATCCTGATAAAACACCGGCCCGATGACCCAGGCGCGTTTCAGCGCACTGCCGTCCTTTTCAAAGGCAGCTGCCCATGTCATGCCAATGGCCGTGCCCAGTGTGACGGGCTTTGTGTGCCGGCTGCCGTAGTCCAGCATTTTTTTCTTGCAGCCGAATAGGTCAAATGCGCCGGAGAGGAACCCCGCTTCCGGGCAGTTGCTCTGCAGCAGGCTGCCATCGGCATTATAGCACCATGTATAAATGTTGCCGCCGCACTGGATCAGCTCAGAAAACAGCTCCATATTTTGAAAAACATCCATCGAATCACCCTCTTTTTATACCAGTATACCACAAAAAAGTGGCTGCCGTACAGACAACCACTGATATTCTTATGCGTTGGCGTATCCGCCCAGCACCGCAAGGCTGGGCTTCGGGGTGCGTTCCATCGTTTCGCGGTTTACGGCGATCAGGCCAAAGTTCATGGCATAGCCCTTCTGCCACTCAAAGTTATCCATCAGGCTCCAGTGGAAGTACCCCTTGACCGGGATACCATCGGCGATGCAGTGCTGCACGCCCGCCAAGGCCGCCTCGATAAACGCCACGCGGCGGGTATCATCGGCGGTGGCAATGCCGTTTTCGGTCACGATCAGATCGCCGTGGAAATCCTGCGCCACCTTGCGGATGACATTTTCCAGTGCCTGCGGATAAAACTCGTAGTCCATCTGGGTCAGCTCGGCCCCCTGCGGGGCGGGCAACTGCCCCTGCGCACCGTACAGCGTGCGGGTGTAGTTCTGCACACCAAGGAAGTCATCCTCTTTAATATAAGGAAGATAGTGGGTGAACTCTTCCTCCCACGCAGCGGCGGCAAAGGCTTCACCGCCCGGCTGGGCCTGCAGGTCATGCAGCGAGAGAGTCAGACCGACCTTGACCTCAGGGCAGATCGCCTTGATGGCCTCCCGCGCGGCTGCGTGGGCGCGCATCACCAGCAGATCGCCTTCGGGTGTGCGCTCGCTGACGAAAATTTTTGGCTGCGGCGTGCCGAACACGGCGGCGTTTTCGGCGGCGGCGTACTTCATGTTCTCCATCATCTTCTGGAAGTTCATGCCCACCTGCACGCTGCCCTCGGCAGATTTTCCTGCACTGGCAGCAGCCTTGGCGGCCTGCTCTGCCATCAGGCGGAACCGCTTGG
>ERZ772954.1694-NODE-1694-length-16060-cov-4.296095_pt1 | contig 16060 bp, 10 predicted proteins | sample MGYA00580684_ERZ772954 | MGnify/ENA primary metagenome ERZ772954 (study PRJEB29015, sample SAMEA2737654) | human gut metagenome | biome: human gut; feature: human-associated habitat; material: faeces | place: China | collected 2012 ...
CAGAAAGCAGGCTGCAAGACGTCCCAATCCACCATTTCCAAGGGCCGCATCCGGCTCCTGATCTTCCACTGCATTCAAATCGATTCCCATTTCTTCCAGAGCCTCTTTCACATCCTGATAAGCAGTTAAATTGATCAGGTTATTTCCGAGTGCCCTTCCCATCAAAAATTCCATCGACAGATAATACACTGTCTTTGGTGATTCTTTTTCGTATACTTCCTGAGTCGCAAGCCAGTTGTCAATAATATATTCTTTTACAGCATAAGACACCGCCTGAAATGTCTGCTGCGGTGTTGCCTCATCTATCGTTCTTCTATACAAAGTCTTCACATTGTTCTTGACTTCTTTTTTAAACGCTTCTTTATCAAACTTAAAATCCGACACTTTCTCTCTCCTCTCTCTTTTATCCCCGCACCTCTTTCTGACGTGCGGGGATCATGCTCGTGTACCGTCTCTTTAATCTGTGTAACTCTCTCTTAAATTAACGCTGTACACCCATATTTACTTTTTCACCATTGATGTTCCACTCTTTGACATATCCTGCAGGTTCAGCTTTCTGTACGCTGACTGCCAGTGTCTCAGTTCCGATCATATCTGCATTGTCTGCAAATACCTTCTCAGCCTTCTCTGTACCTGTATAAGTTACTGTGATCTTATCCATTACCTCGAAATCTGCTTCTTTACGCATGGTCTGAATCTTACTGATAATTTCTCTCACAAATCCTTCTTCCAGAAGTCCTACAAACTCCGGTGTCAGTCCCCACATATTCATCGATACATGTGAATTTACATCAATTCTATTTCCCTGAGATTCTGCTCCGTCTGATGTCTTTTTGATTTCATAAGTTTCTACGACATCTGTCAGATAATCATTCTCATCTACTGCACAAATTCCTCTTGTAACAGTTCCATTATCACTTAAAGTATTGCCGAGAATGAATCCGGCCATGCAAAGTTCTTTTGATTTTTCCGGTGTATAATTTTCCACAAGGAACTCATGAATCTTTACAAATGCTTCTTTTCCATAATAGTCATCTGCATTAATAACTACGAATGGCTCTTTGATAATATCTTTACATACCAGTACCGCCTGTCCTGTTCCCCACGGCTTGCTTCTCTTGGCCGGCTTTTCAATTCCTTTCGGAAGATCATCCAACTCCTGATATGCATAAGCAAATTCTATGTTCAGTTCATTACAAATTCCTTCAATTCTTTTTCCGATCGCATCATGAAATGCATCTCTGATATCCTTACGAATGATAAATACTACTTTATTAAATCCGGCCTCTATTGCATCATGAATGGAATAATCCATAATAATCTCCCCATTTGGGCCTACCGGTTCCAGTTGCTTAATTCCGCCGCCAAAACGCGAACCCATTCCTGCAGCCATGATGACTAATGCTGTTTTCATAATTCTCTTTCTCCTTTGTTTATTTGTCTTTTTTACAGTTAAAATCAGTATAGCACAAAAAAGCGGGATATACCATGACTGTTTATCATGCCATATCCCACCCTGTTCATTTCTATTCTACTGTTACACTCTTTGCAAGGTTTCTCGGTTTATCTACATCCAGACCTTTTGCTACTGATACATAATATCCAAGTAACTGAAGCGGAATCACTGCAAGTGAGGTTGCAAAATGAGGGTCTGTCTTTGGAATGTATACAGAAAAATCTGCGTTTTCTTCAATATTATAATGTCCAAATGTTGTAAGTCCCATCAGATATGCGCCACGGCTCTTACACTCTACCATGTTGCTCAGTGTCTTTTCATATAATTCCGGCTGTGTCAGTACTCCGATAACCAGTGTACCCTCTTCAATCAGGGAAATCGTTCCGTGCTTCAATTCTCCTGCTGCATATGCCTCCGAATGAATATAGCTGATTTCTTTCATCTTAAGGCTTCCCTCAAGGGAAATCGCATAATCAATTCCACGACCGATAAAGAAAATGTCTTTCGCATTCACCTGTTTGGATGCAAACCACTGAAGTCTCTCTTTATCCTCGATAATTCTTTGAATTTTCTCCGGAATGCTCTGAAGTTCTTCAATATATCCGGCATACTGTTCTTCTGTAATCTGTCCTCTGATCTTTGCAAACTGAATTGCAAGTGTATAAGCTGCGATCAACTGTGTGCTGTATGCTTTTGTTGTCGCAACTGCAATCTCCGGTCCTGCCAGTGTATAGTATACATTGTCTGCCTCTCTGGCAATAGAAGAACCGATTACATTCACGATACCAAGTGTCTTTACTCCCTGTTTCTTTGATTCTCTAAGTGCTGCCAGACTGTCTGCGGTCTCTCCTGACTGGCTGATAATGACTACCAGTCCTTTCGGATCAAGAATCGGATTACGATAGCGGAATTCTGATGCAAGTTCTACACGTACCGGAATTCTTGCCAGATCTTCCATGACATACTGTGCTGCCACTCCGACATGATATGCCGATCCACATGCCACGATATAAATCTGGCTGATCTCTTTGATCTCTTCTTCCGAAAGTCCGACCTCTGAAAGATCAATCATTCCGTCTTTTATAACAGAATTCAGTGTATCTGAAACTGCCTTTGGCTGCTCATGTATTTCCTTGATCATGAAATGCTCATATCCTGATTTTTCTGCTGCCTCTGCGTCCCATTCAACCGTCTTTAATTCTTTTTCAATCTCTTCTCCATCCAGGTTATAGAATGTAATCTCACCTTTACGGACACGTGCCATCTCCTGGTTACCGATATAGTATACATCTCTCGTATATTTCAGAATTGCAGGAACATCGGAACCAATATAGGATTCTCCGTTCGCAACTCCAAGGATCATCGGACTGTCCTTTCTTGCTACATAGATTTCTTCCGGATAATCCCTGAACATAATTGCCAGTGCGTAGGAGCCTCTGATCCGTACCAGCGCATGATTGATCGCATCTACCGGAGTCCCTTCATATTTTTTATAATAATAATCGATCAGTTTTACTGCTACTTCCGTGTCTGTCTCAGAATAGAATGTATACCCTTTACGGACAAGTTTATCCTTTAATTCCTGATAGTTTTCAATAATACCATTATGAACAGCCACAACATTTCCATCATCACTTGCATGAGGATGTGCATTATTCTCAGATGGTTCTCCATGTGTTGCCCATCTTGTATGACCGATACCGCAGGTTCCTTTTACGGATTCACCATCATTCGTCTTCTCAGCCAGAACTTTCAGTCTGCCTTTTGCCTTAATGATCTCTGCATCTGCACTGCCGTCACGTACAGCAATTCCTGCCGAGTCGTAACCACGATATTCCAGTTTTGACAAACCATCCAACAAGATCGGTGCTGCCTGGTGTTCACCTGTAAATCCTACAATTCCACACATAATTCGATTTTTCTCCCTGTATTATTCTTAATATAATCTATTCCATTTCTGGTATTTATGTATCTTATCTCTGCCTCAGGTCCGCTGCTTTAGCCGATCACATATCCTTTTTTCTTAACTACATCTACAACCTGATCTACATATTTTTTACAGATCTCTTCTGTCTCTGCTTCTACCATAACTCTGAGAAGTGGTTCTGTTCCGGATTCACGCACGAGGATGCGTCCGGTATCTCCAAGGGCTTCTGTTACTGCCCGTACCGCGCTCTGTACATCCGCATCGTCCTGCGCTGCTTTCTTATCTGTCACACGTACATTCTCCAGAACCTGTGGATAAATATGAAGCCCTTCCATGAGTTCACTCATTTTCTTCTTTCTTGCCATCATAACTTCCATCATCTTAAGACTGGTAAGGATACCGTCTCCTGTGGAAGCATATTTTGAGAAAATAATATGACCGGACTGTTCCCCTCCGAGAATGCATCCATTGTTTATCATATATTCGTATACATATTTGTCTCCGACTGCAGTCTTTGCATAATCAATCCCTGCCTCATCGAATGCTTTGTATAATCCAAAATTAGACATAACTGTTGTAACAACCGTATTGTTTTCCAGTTTGCCACGTTCTTTCATATATTTTCCATAAATATAAAGAATCGCATCTCCATCTATCAGATTCCCTTTTTCATCTACACAGAGACATCTGTCAGCATCTCCGTCATATGCAAATCCAACATCCAGACCATTCTCGGCAACAAATTTCTGCAGGCCGCCGATGTGCGTAGATCCTGCATTGTTATTGATATTCGTTCCGTCCGGCTCTGCATTGATCACATATGTCTTGGCTCCAAGTGCATCAAATACAGACTTTGCCAGATTCCATGAACTTCCGTTCGCACAATCCAGTCCGACTTTCACACCCTTGAAAGAATAAAGTCCAAGTGAAATCAGATATCCGATGTAACGATTTCTTCCTGATACATAGTCTACCGTACGTCCGATCTTAGATGTATGTGCAAATGGAATCTCCTCATACTTTTCCCCAAATACTTCCAGTTTGCCATCCAGATAGTCTTCTACCAGTGCGATCGTTCCCTCATCCATCTTCTCGCCATTACCGTTGATCAGTTTGATTCCGTTGTCATAATACGGATTATGACTTGCAGAGATCATGATCCCGCAATCAAATTCATCTGTTCTTGCCACATAAGCAACAGATGGTGTTGTTGTAACATGAAGCAGGTAAGCATCTGCTCCCGATGCAACAAGCCCACCTACCAATGTATATTCGAACATGTAGCTGGAACGTCTCGTATCCTTTCCAATTACAATACGTGCCGGTGTATCATCACCATTCTGACGTTTTATTTCTCCATAGTACCATCCGAGAAATCTTCCGATTTTATATGCATGATCTGCTGTTAAGTTATTATTGGCTTCGCCACGGAAACCATCTGTTCCGAAATATCTTCCCATATCTATTCTCCTAAAATAATATATCGTCTATCTTTCATAAAGCAACTGCCCCCATTATAGTTGGTATTAGACTCAAGTTCAAGCAAAAATGGCAAAAAAGTATGCATATGTGCAAAGACAATTGCTTCTATGCATACTTTTTTCATTATTACCCGGTTATAATTCCGAGTTCCTTTTCACAGAGTTCTAACGCTGATGCTATGACAGCATCCATATCATAATATTTATATTCCCCTAGACGGCCTCCGAAGATCACGTTCTCTTCTTTTTCCGCTAATTTTTTGTATTCTGCGTACAATGCTCCATTTTTTTCATCATTGACCGGATAATATGGTTCGTCACCCAATTTCCATTCAGAGCTGTATTCTCGGCTGATCACAGTCTTTGGAATATCATTTCCTTCTGAATCCTTTCCAAATTCGAACCACTTATGCTCGATGATACGTGTCCAAGGCGTCTCTCTGTCTGTGTAGTTTACAGCTGCATTCCCCTGGAAATTCGGCTTGTCTAAAAGTTCCGTCTCAAATCTTACAGAGCGGTACTCCAACGTTCCGAGTTTATATTCAAAATAAGCATCGATCGGTCCTGTATAAACTACTTTTTCTGCCAGCGCATCTAATTCCTCTTTATGCTCCAGATATTCTGTGTTCAGACGGATCTCTATGCCATCCAGAAGATTCTCTACCATCTTCGTGTACCCTCCCACAGGAATTCCCTGATACATTGCATTGAAATAATTATTGTCGAATGTCAGACGCACCGGAAGTCTCTTGATAATAAATGCCGGAAGTTCTGTGCAGTCACGTCCCCACTGCTTCTCTGTATAACCCTTGATCAATTTCTCATAGATATCTCTTCCAACCAGTGAAACTGCCTGTTCTTCCAGATTCTTTGGCTCTCCCGTAATTTCCTTTCTCTGCTCTTCTATCTTCGCTTCTGCTTCTTCCGGTGTCACCACTCCCCACATCTTGTTAAATGTATACATATTAAAAGGAAGTGAATATAACTCACCCTTATAATTCGCTACCGGTGAATTCGTAAATCTGTTAAACTCCGCAAACTGCGTGATATAATTCCATACTTTCTTATTATTTGTATGAAAAATATGTGCACCATACTTATGTACATGAATTTTTTCTACATCCTCTGTATATACATTTCCCGCAATATTCGGACGTTTATCAATTACCAGAACAGATTTCCCCGCTTTTTTTGCTTCACGAGCAAACACTGCCCCATATAATCCTGACCCGACTACTAAATAATCATATTTTTTCATCTTACATACCTCTTTTTATTTTCTGATACCTGTCACAATCTATCTGGTAGTGTTATTCTATCATATCCTTGTATTCCCGAAAAGACATTCTTCGTTTCCCTTGCTTTATTCCACTTTATCACGTTACCAAAAGATTGCATTTTTTTATCAGACATATTATACTATTTAAATAACGAATTCGTACAATTAGAGGTGATATGATTATGCATAAAGAATTTTTAATGGGAAATGCAGCAATTGCCCTCGGTGCAGTTGCTGCCGGAGTTAATGTCGTAGCCGGTTATCCCGGAACCCCTTCTACGGAAGTTCTGGAAACTATAGCAAAACACCGGCCGGATGATGTGTATGTGGAATGGTCCGTGAACGAAAAAGCGGCCATGGAACTGGCTGCCGGAGCTTCTTATGCCGGTGCAAGATCCATGGTAACCATGAAGCAGGTCGGATTAAATGTTGCTTCCGATCCGCTGATGAGTCTCGAGTACGTCGGGATCAAAGGCGGAATGGTCATTCTCGTAGCAGATGATCCGGGTCCGATTTCTTCTCAGACAGAGCAGGATACCAGACATTTTTCCAGATTTTCCAAGCTGCCTTGCTTTGACCCATCTTCGGCACAGGAAGCTTATGAGATGATCCAGGAAGCTTTTGAATATTCAGAAAAATACGGTACTCCGGTATTCTTACGTCCAACCACACGTGTCTGTCATGGCTACGCGTCTATCATGGTAAAAGATGAGACAGAATATACCCACCACCAACCGGAAGGTTTTATCAAAGATTCCAAACGCTGGGTTATCTTTCCTAGATTATCTTTCATGAATCACAAAAAAATCGAAGCACGTAACCAGGAATTATCCGATATCTTTTCTTCTTATGAGAAAAATACGATTCATCCATCCTGCGATGCTTTCAAGGATTCAAAAAAAGGAATCGCCACCGGAGGGATCAGCTATACCTACACGATGGAAACATTAAAAAAGACCGGTATGGTAAAGACTTTAAAAATTGCCACGCCTCATCCATTTCCGGAAAAATTAGCAGTAGATTTCCTTTCTGGACTTGATGAAGTTCTCTGCCTGGAAGAACTTGATCCGGTTATCGAACGTGAGCTGATCTATATATGCGGAAAATATCATCTTCCAACCAGAATTAGCGGAAAACTCAGTGGTCATACTGCCTGTGCCGGAGAAAACACCCGTGACACTATAACTACCTATATTAATACATTCCTTGGTCTTACCTCCCCTGTCACCACTGATTTTCCGGAACCGCCGGCACTGCCGGTCCGCCCGCCGGTACTTTGCGCCGGATGTCCTCACAGAGCTTCTTTCTACGCCGTAAAAAAAGCTATGAAAGGAAAGAAAACCGTTTTCTGCGGGGATATCGGATGTTATACGCTCGGAAATGCCCTTCCTCTCGATATGGTTGATACCTGTCTGTGTATGGGTGCCGGATTGAATATCGCACAAGGTATCGAAAAAGTGGAACCTGACACCACATGCTTTGCGTTTGTCGGAGACTCAACCTTCTTCGCCTCTGCGATCACAGGTGTTGTCAATGCCGTGTACAATCAGGCGAATATGATACTGATCGTTCTGGATAACTCTACCACAGCCATGACCGGACATCAGCCACACCCTGGAACCGGCCGCACAGTGATGGGGGAGATCGTGCAAAAAATTAATATCGAACAAGTCCTCCGCGGAATCGGCGTTACAGATGTTAAGACTGTAAATCCGCTGGATTTGAACTCATCTGTAGCATGCGTCCGGGAAATGGCTGATAAGACAGGTGTAAAAGCTATTATATTCAAATCACCATGTATAGCCATCACCAAGCCGGAGTTTTCTCTTCATATAGATGCCGAAAAATGTATCGGATGTAAAAAATGTATCCGTGAACTTGGATGCCCTGCCATTGTACTTGACAACGGTAATGTCTGCATTGATGATACGATGTGTACCGGCTGCGGATTATGCAGTCAGGTATGCCCTACAGCTGCTATTATAGGAGGTAAAAAACATGAATAATCAAAAAAACATTGTCCTGTGCGGCGTCGGCGGTCAGGGAACCGTCCTCGCTTCCAAACTTCTTGCCGCAGCAGCTATGAGTAAAGATATTCCTGTCATGAGTGCCGAGACCATCGGTATGGCTCAGCGTGGTGGTAGTGTATTCAGTCATCTTCGTATGGGTGATAATCTCTATTCGCCAATGATCGAAACAGGAACTGCCGACCTGATCATCGGCTTCGAACCAGGTGAGACAGTCCGTATGCTTCCCTATCTCAAAGACCACGGACATATTGTTGTCAGCACCCGAGCTGTAAAACCAGTTACTGCTACCTTAAGCGGATCAGATTATGATGCACCTCAGATGCTTGAATATCTAAAAGCGGCTGTTCCTAATCTGACTCTTGTAAATGCAGATCAGGCATGTGCAGACATTGGTTCTTCCAAAGTACTGAACATGGTGCTTCTTGGCGCAGCCATACGGACCGGAGTACTGGACTTTACAATCTCTGAAATAGAAGACATTATGAAATATACACTTCCCGAGAAATTCCATGAAATGAATCTCCGGGCATTAAACTATAACATATAACAAAGAAAGGCAGGAACACGACATATGCAGATTACAGAGACACAAATCGCACAGGTAAATAATCAGATACAGGCGCTCCTGAAAGCGGAAAGTTTCTATGGAAAGAAATTAGAAGAAGCCGGTGTTACCAGTATACAGTCAGCGGAAGATTTTCAAAAGCTTCCGTTTTCTGAGAAAAATGATTTAAGAAATGCTTATCCTCTTGGTCTGATGACCGCACCGGAAGAAAAGATTGTCCGAATCCACTCTTCTTCCGGTACCACCGGACTGCCGGTCATCATTCCATATACTCAGAAAGATGTAGACGACTGGGCAATCATGTTTCAACGCTGCTATGAATTGGCCGGTCTTACAAATCTGGACCGTATTCAGATCACACCCGGATACGGACTCTGGACTGCCGGAATCGGATTTCAGGCAGGTGCCGAAAGATTAGGAAGCATGGTTATTCCTATGGGACCCGGAAACACCGACAAACAGCTTCAGATGATGATGGATATGAAGACAACCGTTCTCGGTTCTACTTCCTCTTACGCCCTGCTTCTTGCAGAAGAAATCCAAAAAAGAGGAATCAAAGACAAGATCCATCTGAAGAAAGGAATCATTGGTTCTGAACGCTGGGGTGAAAAAATGCGCCGGCGTATCACGGAAGAACTTGGAATTGAACTCTATGACATCTATGGCCTGACGGAAATCTATGGACCGGGAATCGGAATCAGCTGTTCCCATGACTGTGGTATGCACTACTGGGATGATTATATTTACATTGAGATCATCGACCCTGTAACCGGTGAAGTACTTCCGGACGGAGAACTCGGAGAAATCGTCATTACCACCCTGGTCAAAGAAGGAGCACCTCTTATCCGCTACCGCACACATGATCTTTCCCGCATCATTCCGGGAGAATGTCCTTGCGGAAGCAGATTCCCACGGCTCGATACTATTATGGGACGTACCGATGATATGATGAAGATCAAGGGTGTAAATGTGTTCCCAGCTCAGATTGAAGAAATCTTAAAAGGATTTTCTGAAGTATCCAGTGAATATCAGATCCGCATTTCTCATCTTGACGGAAAAGACACCATGCGAATCTATGTTGAAACAAATGGAACGGTTGACTTCCTTGATCTTGCCAAACGAATCGCAGCTACCGTCAAAAGCCGCATAGGCTTTACACCGTTAGTTAAAGTTGTTGAAATCGGATTATTACCTCGAAGCGAAAAGAAGACAAAACGTGTCATCGATGAGCGTTATGAATAATTAATGATATATTAAAAATGGTGTTGTAAGATCTATATTTCTTACAACACCATTTTTATACTTTGTTATAATCCTAATTCATCAGAGATCGCACACATTTCTTCCAATCCGATATCAATCAGGTCCTCCAACATCAGCCCTGTAAATTCGATACTTTCCATGTAATCACGATTGGCACCTTTCGCAAATCGTGCTTCATTAAAACGTTTTATAACAGACTTTCTTTTTACACTTGCAATCTTTTTATCCGGGTAAATCTGCGCAACCGCTTTTAAGAAACCACTCATTGGATCTGCCGCCAGAAGTGCATATTGGATTTTTGTTTTCGCTTTCACGCCACTTTTCGGATTATGTGCACAGATCGCTCCAAATAATACAGGATCATCAATTCCTTCTTTTTTTAAGATTTCTACCGATGTCGGTCCGTGTACACTTAAGTCATGCTCCCAGTCACATTGCTCTTCATCCAGATCATGCAGCAATCCTGCAATTCCCCAATATTCCACCTCGTCCGGCGCAAGACGTTTGGCCAATCCCTTCATAATAGCCTCAACTGCCAGAGAATGTGTAATATAATTCTCACCTTTCATGTATTTTGTTAAGATTTCATACGCCTGATCTCTTGTCATCTGCATTTTCTCCATTTCTGTGCGAAATATGTATTCTGATATTTTACTCTTCCGGTACAACGATCAGGTCTTTTGTAAAGTCATTCAGAACTTCACATCCATCTTCTGTGATGATTACAAGGTCTTCGATACGAACACCGATGTTCTCATCCGGGAGATAGATTCCCGGCTCTACTGAGAAGCACTGTCCAACCTTGATGATGTCAGTATTAACAGATGATACATCACCAAATTCGTGATCTTCCAGTCCGATAGAATGTCCTGTTCTGTGTGTGAAATACTCGCCAAATCCTTTTTCCTCGATGTAATTTCTTGCAGCAAGGTCAACGTCGCACATTCTATTTCCCGGTTTGGCAGCTTCGATACCTCTTCTGTTTGCTTCAACTACGATATCATAAATTTCTTTTGCACGGTCAGATACTTCACCGATAAATACAGTTCTTGTCATATCCGATGCATAGTTATCTTTAAATCCACCGATATCAAGAATTACACAATCTCCGCGTTTTCCTTTGGAATCATCTGTTACATGATGTGGATCTGCAGCGCCATGTCCGTATGCTGTAATTGGATCGAACGATACATCTTCACATCCGATTTCTTTGTAAATTTCACGCATTTTTGCATTTAATTCTTTCTCAGTTAATCCTTTTGCTACCCATGGAATGATCTTTTCCATAGCAATATCATTTAACTTAGAAGATTTTCTCATAAGATCTTTTTCTTTCTCATCTTTTACCATACGGATATAATCAATGATCGGAGATCCATTTACAAATTTACTTCCTCCGCCTAACTCCTGCAGACGAATAAGGAATTTTGACGGCCATGTTTTATCAATTCCCATTGTCTTATCTTTATCTACATACTTGCTTAAGATCTCTACTCCGTCTTCAATGTCATCATAATAGATAATATCTACGCCAAGATCTGATTCCTGTGGAAATAATTTGTTGATTACCATTTTATGATTTCCGTTCACATTCAGATACAATGCCAGAAGTCTTTCTCCCGGAAAAATCCACTTGCCTGTCAGATAGAAGATCGCAACCGGGTCAGAAACGATCATCTGCGGAACCTCATGCTCCTCCATTGATTTTAATATTCTTGTAAGTTTACCTTGATCCATAATAGAACCCCAACCTTTCTTAAAATGTTGACAGAATCTGTTACTATTTTCGCCGATTCTCACTGACAATTATTATAAACTTTTTGAATATAAAAGTCAATTTATATATACAAATAACAGTAAACATTAGCGATATCATCTTATTTTTCACTAAAAAAGAAAATGTCCACACTTTTCAGTGTGAACACTTTCTTTTTATTTGACTTATATTTTATTCTTCATCTTCAGATACAGCAACTGTTTCTTCTGCAATATCTTCTACTGCATCTTCTGTTCCTTCATCAAGAGTAATCTCCTGATTCATCTCATCTGCATCTTTGAATTCAAAATCAAAATCGTCCTCAAAATCCAGTTCGTCTTCCATTTCCATCTCTGTGTTCAACTTGATGTCACGATACTTTCTCATACCTGTTCCGGCAGGAATATGTTTACCAATGATAACATTCTCTTTCAGACCTACCAGCGGATCAACCTTACCCTTAATAGCAGCTTCGGTCAGGACTTTTGTTGTCTCCTGGAAGGAAGCGGCAGACAGGAATGAATTCGTAGCAAGGGAAGCTTTTGTAATACCCATGATGATCTGCTCACCTGTTGCAGGTTCTTTACCTTCTGCTTCCAAAGCTTCATTTACATCCTCAAACTCAAGTCTGTCAACATTTGTTCCCGGGAGGAATTCTGTGTCTCCGGACTCTTCGATACGTATCTTCTTCAGCATCTGACGAACGATAACCTCGATATGCTTATCGTTGATTTCTACACCCTGCAGACGATATACTCTCTGAACTTCCTGGATCATGTAATCCTGTACAGCACGAAGTCCTTTGATTCTCAGAATATCGTGTGGATTTACACTACCTTCTGTCAGTTCATCACCGGCTTCCAGTTCTGCGCCGTCAGCCACCTTGATACGTGATCCATAAGGGATCAGATATGCTTTGGATTCACCTGTTTCTTTATTTGTCACAATGATCTCACGTTTCTTCTTCGTGTCATTTAAGTTAGCAGTTCCTGCGATTTCTGTGATAATTGCAAGTCCCTTAGGCTTTCTTGCCTCGAAAAGCTCCTCGACACGAGGAAGACCCTGTGTGATATCTCCACCGGCTACACCACCACTATGGAATGTTCTCATAGTAAGCTGTGTACCAGGTTCTCCGATTGACTGTGCGGCGATGATTCCGACAGCTTCTCCAACCTGTACCGGCTCACCCGTTGCCATGTTGGATCCGTAACATTTTGCACATACACCACTATGTGAACGGCATGTAAGGATTGTACGGATCTTAATCTGTGTCAGCGGCTCGCCCTTCTCGTCAACACCCTTTTTACAGATCAGCTCTGCACGTTTCGGTGTTACCATGTGATTTGCCTTTACAAGGATGTTACCATCTTTATCTACGATGTTCTCACAGATATAACGTCCTGTGATACGATCCTGAAGACTTTCGATCACTTCGTTTCCATCCATGAATGCTTTTACATACATTCCAGGAATCGGTGCTCCCGGTTTTGCACAGTCTACTTCGTGAATGATCAGTTCCTGTGATACGTCTACCAGACGTCTTGTCAGATATCCTGAATCGGCTGTACGAAGAGCTGTATCGGACATACCTTTTCGAGCTCCATGTGCAGACATGAAGTATTCCAGTACATCAAGACCTTCACGGAAGTTTGATTTAATTGGCAGCTCGATCGTATGACCTGTTGTATCGGCCATCAGACCACGCATACCTGCAAGCTGTTTGATCTGTTTGTCAGATCCACGGGCTCCGGAATCTGCCATCATGAAAATGTTGTTATATTTATCAAGACCGTCAAGCAGCGCCTTTGTAAGGGCATCGTCAGTTGCTTTCCATGTCTCTACAACTTCTTTATATCTTTCTTCTTCTGTAATGAGACCACGTTTGAAGTTCTTTGTAATCTTATCTACAGTATCCTGTGCATTTTTGATCATCTCCGGTTTCTGCGGAGGTACCGTCATGTCAGAAATGGATACGGTCATGGCAGCTCTTGTTGAAAGCTTGTAACCCATAGCCTTTACATGGTCGAGTACTTCTGCTGTCGCAGTAGCTCCATGTGTATTGATAACTTTTTCAAGAATCTGTTTCAGCTGTTTCTTTCCTACATGGAAATCAACTTCCAGAAGCAATTCATTTCCTTCTACGTCACGGTCTACAAATCCCAGATCCTGTGGAATGATCTCATTAAACATGAAACGTCCGACTGTAGATTCTACCGTTCCTGTCTTCACTGTTCCATCTGCCATCTTCTTGGATACACGTACTTTTACACGTGAATGAAGTGTTACGGCAGCATTTTCATAAGCAAGAAGTGCTTCGTTGAAGCTCTTGAAGATCATGCCTTCTCCCTTGGCACCGGGACGCTCCTGAGTCAGATAATAGATACCAAGTACCATATCCTGTGAAGGAACGGCTACCGGACCACCATCAGACGGCTTCAGTAAGTTGTTCGGTGACAGAAGTAAGAAACGGCACTCTGCCTGTGCTTCTACGGAAAGTGGAAGATGGACAGCCATCTGGTCTCCGTCGAAATCGGCGTTGAACGCTGTACAAACCAGTGGATGAAGCTTGATAGCCTTACCTTCTACAAGAATCGGTTCAAATGCCTGAATACCAAGTCTGTGCAGTGTAGGGGCACGGTTCAGCATAACCGGATGCTCTTTGATTACTTCTTCCAGAACATCCCATACTTCCGGCTGAAGTCTTTCTACCATCTTCTTAGCATTTTTAATATTGTGTGCTGTTCCGTTCTGAACCAGTTCTTTCATAACAAATGGTTTGAAGAGCTCGATTGCCATTTCTTTCGGCAGACCACACTGATAGATCTTAAGTTCCGGTCCTACAACGATAACGGAACGTCCGGAATAGTCAACACGCTTACCAAGCAAGTTCTGACGGAAACGTCCGGACTTACCTTTCAGCATATCGGAAAGAGATTTCAGTGCACGGTTACCAGGTCCTGTTACCGGACGTCCACGGCGGCCGTTGTCGATCAGGGCATCTACAGCTTCCTGAAGCATTCTCTTTTCATTTCTAACAATAATGTCCGGTGCGCCTAATTCAAGAAGACGTCTCAGACGGTTATTTCTGTTGATGATTCTTCTGTACAGATCATTCAGGTCAGATGTCGCAAAACGTCCGCCATCCAGCTGTACCATTGGACGAAGATCCGGTGGGATAACCGGGATATTTGTCATGATCATCCATTCTGGCTTGTTTCCAGACTCACGGAAAGCTTCTACAACTTCCAGACGTTTTACGATTCTTGCTCGTTTCTGTCCGGTTGCACCTTTCAAGCCTTCTGTCAATTCTGTATATTCTTTCTCAAGATCAATGTTCTCAAGAAGTTCTTTGATGGATTCTGCACCCATTCCTACACGGAATGTGCTTCCCCATTTTTCTCTTGCTTCCTGATATTCAGCCTCTGATAATACCTGTTTATACATCAGATCTGACTCACCTTTATCCAGTACGATATAAGAAGCGAAATACAGTACTTTTTCCAATGTTCTCGGGGACAGATCAAGAATCAGTCCCATACGGCTTGGAATTCCCTTGAAGTACCAGATGTGCGATACCGGAGCAGCAAGGGCAATATGGCCCATGCGCTCACGACGTACACTTGCTTTTGTTACTTCAACACCACAACGGTCGCAGACCACACCTTTATAGCGGATCTTTTTGTACTTTCCGCAATGGCATTCCCAGTCCTTGCTTGGTCCGAAAATCTTTTCGCAGAACAGTCCGTCTTTTTCAGGTTTTAAAGTTCTATAGTTGATGGTCTCTGGTTTGGTAACTTCTCCTTTTGACCATTCCAGAATCTTTTCAGGTGATGCCAAACCGATCTTGATCGCATCAAAAGTCATTGGCTGATAAGTTTGTTCCTTATTATTTTCTGGCATACTTTGGACCCCTTCCTATTCATCATCAGATGAATCGCCGAAATCATAGTCATCATTTTCTTCAAAATTCATATCGAAATCATCGTCTGATTCTGGTTCTTCTTCTACATCAACCAGCTCTTCACCCTGGAATTCCTGTTTGCTGTATCCGTGTTTACCAAAGTCTTCGTCATCATCATTACGATATCTTCTGTCTCCCTCGATCAGAGAACGGAAATCTGTCTCTCCCATATCGGAAGTTTCCATAATCTCCACTTCTGTATTGTCATCACGTAAGACACGTACATCCAGTCCGAGTGACTGTAACTCTTTGAGCAATACCTTGAAGGATTCCGGAATTCCCGGTTCAGGAATATTGTCACCCTTGATGATTGCTTCGTAAGTCTTCACACGTCCGATGACA
>ERZ772954.1696-NODE-1696-length-16044-cov-3.026581_pt1 | contig 16044 bp, 10 predicted proteins | sample MGYA00580684_ERZ772954 | MGnify/ENA primary metagenome ERZ772954 (study PRJEB29015, sample SAMEA2737654) | human gut metagenome | biome: human gut; feature: human-associated habitat; material: faeces | place: China | collected 2012 ...
ATATGTTAGCAGGGTCAGCCTTAGAGTCTGTATACCACTGTGTAAATGTTGTAATATTCTGTGCGGCTGTCTTAAGAAGTGCAGGCATAAGGTCAAGTGAACTTATAAGACTGTCATATAAGAACTGGTTATTACCGCCGTTATCATTATCAATATCTTTGAAATGTTCAAGTATTGGTTTAAGGCTGTTATTAAACTCATTATTAGCATTAATAACTTCATTCATTAAACTGTTAAGTTCGCCAAGCTGTTTGATAATATCAAGCTTGGTAACAAGTGTGTGATTATTCTTATAGTCTGCAATCTTTCCGCGTAATGTTTCAATTTTGCCGGTGAGCTTAGTGTTAATATCAGTTAATCTGGTAAGAGATGCACTGATATTGGCAGTATAAGCATCAATTGCATTGTTAGCTGTATTCTTTGAAGCCTCAATATTCTCTTCTGACATATTACTCTGCATATCAGATACAAGTGCATCTGTCTTTTTAAGAGTATCTGAAAGGCTGTCATTACTTGCATTAAACATACTGATTGAAGCGTTGTATTCAGATAAGTTATTGCTTATATCCGTTAATTTATCTGATATGTCAGATAATACATTGGTCTTTGTAAGAGAAGCAGCATCAGTTGAATTAAGAATTGTAACTACAACTGTTTCAATAAATGTTTCATTAATAGTTTCCTGTAAAGTAGACTTTCCAGATTGTGTAATCTTGCTGGCAATAGCGTTCTTCTTGGCATTCTCATAATATGTAACAGAAGGAGTTTCCATATTATCATTAAGGAAATTAATCATTGAACGGCTGAAATTATCACCGATTACTATTGCGGCGTAGTACTTGCCACTTTTAACTCCGTCAATTGTGCTTTCCATATCTTTTGTAAATGTCCAGCCGAGTTTGTCATTTTCTTTGAGGTTATCAATAATACTATTACCCATATTCTGATATTCGCCATCCATATCAAAACCAGTATCCTCAGAGTATACAGCAATCTTAATTGAATCAGTATTAGCATAGGGATCCCAGTTAGAATAAATATTAAACCACGCATATAATGATGGAATAATACATAATCCTATGGCAATAATAAGTGCAAATATATTGCGGCATATGCCACGCAAATCTTTTATAAAAATACGCAGAATTGTACTCATATTCAATCTCCATTTACTATAATTTGACAGTTAATTATATCACTAGATATTAGGACATACAAGCTTCATAATTTTAAAAATTATATTAAAATCTCATAAAATTAATAAAGGCTCTGGACATTATTGTTATAGTAATGTCCGGAGCCTTTGTCAGCTTAATATGCTAAAGCTGATAATCAATATTTATTTAAATTGTATCAAGTGCTGCAGATATATCAGCAATCAAGTCTTTTTTATCTTCAAGTCCGCAGGAAATTCTTATAAGTCCTGCTGGAACACCAGCTTCTTTTAATTGTTCATCATTAAGCTGTCTGTGTGTGGATGTTGCAGGATTAAGACAGCATGTTCTTGCATCAGCAACGTGTGTTTCTATTGCAGCAAGCTTAAGGTTCTTTAAGAACTTTTCGGCTGCTTCTTTTCCACCTTTGATTTCAAAAGATACTACACCACAGCCACCATTAGGCATATATTTTTTGGCTGTTTCATAATATTTATTACTTTTAAGACCAGGATAGCTGACATATTCAACTTTAGGATGATTTTCAAGAAATTCAGCTACTGCCTGTCCATTTTCAACGTGGCGTGGCATTCTTACATGAAGAGATTCAAGTCCAAGATTAAGGATAAAGGCATTTTGTGGGGATTGTATACATCCTAAATCTCTCATAAGCTGTGATGTACACTTTGTGATAAATGCACCCTCTTTTCCGAATTTTTCTGCGTAAGTAATTCCATGGTAACTTTCATCAGGTGTGCATAGTCCTGGATACATATCTGCATGTGCCATCCAGTCAAAATTACCAGAATCAACTATTGCACCTCCGACAGCAGCTCCATGACCATCCATATATTTAGTTGTTGAGTGAGTGACAATATCAGCACCCCATTCGATTGGTCTGCAATTAATAGGGGTTGGAAATGTATTATCTACAATAAGAGGGACATTATGTGCGTGTGCAGCCTTTGCAAATTTCTCTATATCAAGAACTGTAAGAGCTGGATTGGCAATTGTCTCACCAAACATAGCTCTGGTATTGTGTTTAAATGCTGCATTAAGTTCTTCTTCTGATGCGTCAGGTGAAACAAATGTAACGTCTATTCCCATTTTCTTGAAAGTAACTGAAATAAGATTGAAAGTTCCACCATATATTGATGATGATGCAACGATATGACTGCCACATTCACATATATTAAAAAGAGCAAAGAAGTTAGCAGCCTGTCCAGATGATGTAAGCATTGCGGCTGTTCCACCTTCAAGAGCTGCTATTTTGGCAGCAACGTGATCATTGGTAGGATTCTGTAGTCTTGTATAGAAATATCCTGATGCTTCCAGGTCAAATAGCTTACCCATATCTTCGCTTGTATCATACTTAAATGTTGTTGACTGGATAATAGGAATCTGTCTTGGTTCGCCATTGCCCGGTGTATAACCTGCCTGTACGCATTTTGTATTAATAGAATAATTCATAATTCTCCTCCTGTATATAGTGGAATTTTAATTATATAATATACCTATTTTGTGTAAATGTAAAGTGTGCAGATTACATAAATATACTCTGCATACTTTCTGATACGACTAACTTAATACCTCTCATTCCCCATCAATGCCGGAAATATACGGCTCTCCGCTTTTTCTTTTGGCATATATCCCATCAAGCAGCCTTATAACCGAATCCTTTGAATTATCAAAAGGATTTCTGTGGCTAAGCATAAAATGTTGTGCTTTTATATTTTTTAGAATTTCAATTTCTTCTTTAAGAATTCCTGCATTATAAAGCCTTTTTTCACCTTTTTGCATTGCATAAACACCATCCCCCAAAAAACAGTATTTTTCATTTATTTCTAATGCCAGAGAACCTTTGGCATGACTTGACGGGAGTGGAAAAATATGAAGATTCATATTACCATCACGAAAATACAAATCATTTTCCAGTATTTCACCTGTTTTCGTGTATTTATAAGTCAATCTGCCCTGATACACATTTGAATAGCTGATTTTATCAAGATTACCTATATGGTCTGCATGAAAATGAGACAAAATCACATTTATCTTCTTATTTGAAGTGTTAAAAGCAGATATAATCTGTGGCACACACGGATTATTTCCGACATCGTACAGCCACAGATTATTTTCTCCTTCAATCAGCACGACATTTGCCGACAATGGATTTTGCGTCGGCTCTATATATGAAATGTTTTTTTCCAGTTCAATTACTGCCATTTGCATTCATGCTCTCAATTTCTTCATTAATTGTATCCTCTGATGCAGCCATTGCTGCAAGTGTCATTGTAAGAAGTTTTTCAAGTTCCCAGCCTAGCTGTTGTGCACCGCGTTCAATAACCTCTCTTGAACATCCTGCTGCAAAACCTTTGCTCTTATATTTCTTTTTTAATGATTTAAGTTCCATGTCTTTTGTGCTCTTTGACGGACGCATAAGAGCTGCTGCCCATATAAGACCTGTTAGCTCGTCTGCCGCAAAAAGCACTTTTTCCATTTCATGTTCCGGTGCAACATCAACTGTTATCCCATAACCATGGGAAACAACTCCATGAATAATATCTTCTGACACACCGCCCTCTCTTAACAATTCAGGTGCCTTTATACAATGCTGGTCAGGATAAAGTTCAAAATCAATATCATGTAGAAGTCCTACAATTCCCCAATATTGTGCATCATCACCATAGCCTAATTCATTGGCATACCATTTCATCACTGCCTCAACAGTAAGTGCATGCTGAATGTGAAAAGGATCTTTGTTATATTTTTTTAGTAATTCAAATGCAGCATTTCTTGATATATGTTCCATCTTAAAGTTCTCTCCTTAAATTGCTATGATTATAATTACAGGAGTGTCTTCCTAAGTTCTGCTCCGTCCTTTGCACTCAGATATGCAGGTGCAATATCAAATACAGTCTTACAGCCGCTCTGACCTTCTTTGTAAAGACGGTATGCAGCTCTTGCATATGCCACAATGACACATGATGTAAATTCAGGATTTGAATCAAGCTTTAAGCTATACTCAATAACATGATTATTTTCCTGATTCCAGCCCGTCTTACCTGAACGGATAACAAATCCACCGTGTGGGATTCCGCTGTGGTTCTTCTTTAATTCCTCTTCGCTGATAAAATGCACTGTGGTATCGTATTCTGCGAAATAGTTTGGCATATTCTTAATTTCTTCTTCAACCTTTTTTGCATCAGCCCCCTCTTCAAGAACAACAAAACACTCTCTTGTATGTTTCTGCCTTGTAGTAAGTTCAGGATTCTCACCATTTCTTACAGCCTCAAGAGCTGATTCTACAGGAATTGTATACTGCTTTCCGTCCTTAACACCTTCAACTCGGCGGATTGCATCTGAATGGCCCTGACTTACACCTTTTCCCCAGAATGTATAATCACGTCCCTCAGGTAAAATTGCATTTGCATACATACGATTTAAAGAAAACATTCCCGGGTCCCAGCCAACGGAAATAATTCCGACATGTCCGCTTTCCTTTGCAGATGCGTCAACATTCGCAAAATGTTCAGGAATTCTTGCATGTGTATCAAAACTGTCAACAACATTAAACATCTTTGCATACTCAGGTGTCTGAACCGGCAAATCTGTTGCACTTCCGCCACAAAGAATCATAACATCAATTTTATCTTTCCACTGTGCAATGTCATCAACAGAACAAACTGCTGCACTCTCTGTAAGAATTGAAACTGTTTCCGGTGCACGTCTCGTAAAAACGGCCACAAGTTCCATATCAGGATTCTGCTGAATTGCACATTCTACACCTCTTCCAAGATTTCCATATCCTAAAATACCTATTTTCATTAAAATTCTCCTCGTATAAATTTTTCTATTATTTTATCAGAAAAAGCGGCAGATTTCCATACAAAAACTGTCCTACTTTACAATTTATAATAGCAGTCAGATATTACAATATTTGTCATTAATAAAAATTTTTAATATGTTGTTATAACCACGTAATTTAACAAATTTATCAAATATAATAGCAATGCAAATAAAAAATACCAATTACCGAAAGGAGTTAATTTAATGGATAAACAAATGTTTTGCTTTCAATGCGAACAGACAGCATCATGTTCAGGCTGTACAGGAAATGCAGGCGTGTGTGGAAAAACAGCATCAACTGCAAAGCTTCAGGACGAACTCACATCTGCACTTATTGGTCTTGCAAAATCCTGTGAAAATAATCCAAAAACTGAAAATACTGACAGAATCATTATAGAAGGATTATTTACGACCATCACCAATGTCAACTTTAATGATGAAACATTAAAAAATATGATTGACAGAGTACACAAGGAAAAAAATATAATAGTGCCTGACTGCAGTGTCTGCAAGGCAAAATGCGGCAACACAGACGACTATGACCTTAACAATATATGGAGCGGCAACGATGATATACGTTCCCTCAAATCACTTATACTTTTTGGCATAAGAGGAATGGCAGCATATGCTTATCATGCAATGATTCTCGGTTACACTGATGATGAAGTCAATTTCTTTTTCTACAAAGCACTGGCCATGTTAAGTTACGATTTAAACATGGAGCAGCTTCTTCCTGTTGTATTGGAAGTCGGCGAAGTAAATCTGAAATGTATGGAACTTCTTGATAAAGCAAATACTTCAACTTATGGCACTCCTGCTCCCGTCAAAGTTTCATTAAACATTGAAAAAGGTCCATTTATCGTCGTTACAGGACACGACTTAAAAGACCTTGAACTTCTTCTTGAACAGACAAAGGATAAAGGAATAAATATCTACACGCATGGCGAAATGCTTCCTGCACACGCTTATCCCGAACTCAAAAAATATCCTCATCTCAAGGGTAACTTCGGCACAGCATGGCAGAACCAGCAGAAAGAATTTGACAATATACCGGGAGCTGTACTTTTTACAACCAACTGCCTTATGCCTGTCAAAGAAAGTTATTCTGACAGAGTATTTACAACAGAAGTAGTATCATATCCGAAAATGGTACATATTTATGAAAATAAAGACTTCACTCCTGTTATAAACAAAGCTCTTGAACTCGGCGGTTACAGCGAAAATCAGGAAAGATCCGGTATCAACGGAGGCAATTATGTAATGACGGGCTTCGGCCACGGTACGGTTTTATCTGTTGCCGATAAAGTCATAGACGGTGTCAAAAACGGTACCATCAGCCATTTCTTCCTCGTAGGCGGCTGTGACGGTGCAAGACCGGGAAGAAATTATTATACTGAATTTGTAAAACAGACACCAAAAGACTCCATTATACTTACTCTTGCCTGCGGTAAATACAGATTCAACGATCTTGACCTCGGACAAATTGACGGTCTGCCGCGATTCATGGACATGGGACAATGCAACGATGCGTATAGTGCAATAAAAGTTGCTGTAGCTCTCGCCAAAGCATTCGGCTGCAATGTAAACGAGCTTCCTTTATCAATGATTCTTTCATGGTATGAGCAGAAAGCGGTATGTATTCTTCTCACACTTCTGCACCTCGGAATTAAAAATATTTACTTAGGACCTACTCTCCCTGCTTTTATATCGCCAAATGTACTTAATTATCTTGTTGAAAATTATAACATTTCACCAATAAGCACACCTGAAGAGGATTTAAAGAAAATACTGGGATAAAAACAACTCCCTCGTTATCGTGTTACAAAACACCTGATAATGAGGGAGGAACATGAGACAGTCACACTTCCTCCCGTCTGTTAAATTTAATTACATTACTTGCAAGATTAGAAATTTAATCAGCTGCTTTCTCAAACACAAGGATTTTTTCCGCAAATCGTTTTACTACGGGCATCCATGTCACAAGCTTATATGCAGGATTAAGTGTCGCCATTCCTCTTGCTATATTGTCGTTTTTGACTTTTTTAAACCCCACAGCAATATCCTTTAAATCTTCAAATTTGTCGGCACCCCATGTAAATGTTGCACCTGTGGCTTTTATTGATTTCTCGATGCCTTCTTTTTTTACAAATAAAGGGCATAATGTTTCCATGCACACATATGCATTATCAAAATTATCCCTTATAATCCCAAGCATTGTCTTCACCTCATCGGCAGACATATACATTGTAAGTCCCTCAATAATAAAAAGCATTTTTCCTCTCACTTTAACCTGATTCACCCATGCTTTATCAAGTACGGAACAAGCAATCGTAGATATTCTGCCCGATTCGTTGTATACGGAATCTCGCACTTCTATAGTTTCAGGCAAATCGAGATTGTACCAGGTCAACAATCCATTATCCATGCGGTATGCCCTCGTATCAAGCCCGCAAGCAATATTTACAACCGTACAGTCGGGATTTTTTGAAATAAAATCTCCAACCAGTTCGTCAAATACAACACTTCTTGCAACAATACCACCGCTCATCGCCGTATCTTTTTTGGCGTTGCTGAAATCATAATCTATCTTTTTCACAAGTTCTTCGGCTTTTGCGTCGTGAAATTTATTTTTTGGATTTTTACTGTGCATTGCCCTTGCATAAAAGCACTGTAACATTGTCTCCGCCGTTCCGTTAAGCACAGGTTTTATCTTTTTCTCATTATTCATAATTATCACTCCCTGTTATCTTTAAGACTCTCTACCATATCTACTTTTTCAGCTTTTCTTCTGACAATAACAAGTGAAATAACATAACATGACACAACGATTACAACTGTGAGCAATATGCTCTTCACATTTATGACAGGAGTGTATAAAACACCCTCAATGGCTGAATAAATTCTGAAAACTACAACCATCATCAAATATCCGGCAATCATTCCAACTGCAATGCCAAATGGTATTATGATATGATTTACGTCTATTATCATACGGTTAATTTCGCGTTTTTTAAGTCCGAGAACTTTAAGCATGGATATGTTGTGACGATTTTCTGAAATAAGCATATTTACCGAAACATAGAGTGATGCAATACATATAATTGCTCCTATTACGGCAAGTGAATATATAATTGATGACATTTCCGTAAGAATTGTCTGCATCTGTTCTTTTATATCTTCAGAAGTTACCGTCTTTGATATTTCATCGCCAAGCTCCAGCGGTTTTACCGATAAAAGTCCGTTATATGTTCCGTCCTGCCAGCCCAGAAGTTCTCTTGCCTTGTCAAGTCCGCACACAATAAGTTTCTGACTGTCATTCATTATAATTCCGCTTATTTTAATTTTCTTTTCTTCCATAGTTGTAGGATTTACAAAGGAAAATTCATCACCTGCTTTAAGCTTGTAAGCATATGCCATTACATTTGTCACATAAAATCCGTTGTCAATGTCGGCACGCTCTCCGTCAATCGTTTCAATATTAAGATATTTGACATCTTTATCTGCACCTATCAGCGAAAATGTTGACCCATCATGCTCATACTTTCCTATAACAAGCTCATCTGCGTCGTCTGTTTTCTCTGTTTTAAGCTTATTCAACACATATTCGTACTTAAATGTACCCATTCCCGTCGAGCCCTTGTCAATAACATTATTAATTGAATCAATGAACATAAACGCAACAGTTATCATTAATGCTCCCAAAAATGCTCCAAGAAATACAACAAAGCTTCTTCCGGGATTTGCAAGTATGCTTCTCATTGCAAATTTATTTCTGACTTTTCCTTTTTTACCTACAAGAACATGTTTTATTTTACTGTCACCGTCGGCATTTTTATTAAGCATTTCAACGGTATCTTTCTTTAAAAGCTTTGACACCTTATGTGCGGCTTCAAGCATATAAATAAGTGTTGGAATAATCATTCCGATTATTGCAATATGTATAGGAAGCGTGAATTTTACAGGCATCGGCTCATAATCCGCAAGTCCGAGTTCACCGAACGGCTGCTGTATTATCTTTGTGACAACAGTTACTAAAATACCTCCGATAAGCCCCGGAATCATAGCAAGCACACTGTAGTGTCTGATAAGTGTACTGTTTTTGTATCCGAGTGCCGACAATGTACCGATAAGTTTCTGTTCCTGTTTTATCTTACGTCCTATTATAACGGATATAAGTGCCACGGTAATAAGCGGTATCGTGAACAGAAAAACGTATGCCATTATAAGAAACATAACCGCCTGGTCGTCAACCATTGTTATTCTCTGATTATTTTCCCTGCCAAGATAGCTGTTTATCTTGTATTGTTCGTTGATATACTTTCTGAAGCCGTTTACATCACTTTCCTTAGCGTATACCACTTTGTACTGGCACGAATTTGCCCCAAGTTTTTCATATGCACTGTCTGTCATATAGACAAGGAAAAAAGTTGTTATATTTTTATACGTGTCGTCGCTGTTTTCAAGCATATAAAGATAATCAGGGCGAAGAAAATTACCTGTAACCGTATATTCCTTGCCCTTAATCTTAACTTTGTCGCCTATTTTTATATTTTGGCTGACAGCATAACCTTTTGATATAACAATTTCATCGTCTTTCGATACATCTTCACCATCAACAATTTCATATAAATCAATTTTTTTATTTGCCTTAAAAACTCTGACTTTATAATCATCTTCGTTTATATTAATAAAATGTTCTTTTTCAAATGTAACATTATATTTATCTTCTATCCCGGAAATCTTTTCATCGGGAATTTCCAGATATGTTGTAAATGTGGCATCTTCAAGATTATATTTTTCAAAAAATTCATCTCCGTATTTTTTGATTCCACTTCCCGCTATGTAAAAAAGATAAAACAAAAGCAGTGCAACAACAGTAAGCACTGATGATGCAATATAGAAAGACAAATTTTCTTTAATATTTCGTAAATATCTCTTGTTAAGAGTCATTTTTTGACCTCCTTATAATCACTATTTGCACATAACTGCCATATCCGCCCGTGTCCGTGTATACATACGAAGCGGTCACAACACTTTTACGCGTAAATTATAACGCAAGTTCTCCTGCCGAAAGTTTATGTGAATTTTCGGTATAATCCGCAATGCGTCCATCCTTTATTCTTATAACCGAATCCGCCATATCTGCAATGGCTTCGTTATGTGTTATGATTATTATTGTGGTCTTAAATTGTTCGTTGATTTTTTCTATGAATTTGAGCACGCTTCTTGATGATTTTGAATCAAGTGCACCTGTAAGCTCATCGCACAAGAGTATCTTCGGATTTTTTATCAGTGCTCTTGCAATTGCGGCTCTCTGCTGTTGTCCGCCTGAAAGTTCTTTTGGAAAACGATTTCTGTATTTTTCTATGTCGAGTGCCGTCATAACTTCTTCTATATCAAGAGGATTCTTTGAAATATCCGATACAACCTCTATATTTTCCTGCACTGTAAGGTCGGGAATCAAGTTGTAAAACTGAAAAACGAAACCCACATCTTCACGTCTGTAATCAATAAGTTTTTTCTTATCACTGCCGCTTATATTCCTGTCTGCAATCGTGATTTCGCCTGAATCAAGTGAATCAAGTCCGCCTATCATATTAAGAAGAGTACTTTTCCCCGAGCCTGACGGTCCCAGGATAACGTATATTCTGCCCTCATTCAATGAGAGACTTACCCCATCAAGTGCATTAACCAGTGTCTCACCCTCACCGTAATGCTTTCTTGCATCTTTTATATTTATAAACATAGACTCCTCCTTGTTTTATTTTACTCATATCAGATAGTATGTTGCGTCTGTCTTTAGTTAGATAGTTCTAACTTTTTAACTTGATAATAGCACTAATACTGTCATATAACAAGAAGATTTTGGGGATTTTTGAGATTCAGAGACAGTCCCAAACAAAAAACCGCTGAAACTTAACAGTCTCTGCCTGTTCCACATCTTGTAGGCACAATTATAAGCAGATGATAATTTTTAACAATATTGGATTTTTATCTCCAGCCAATATAAAAAGCGATTACTCAACAGTAATTATATCCTTTAATATATACTTAAATGTCGGGGCTGAACTGTACTCATTTTCAATATATCCTTCTTTTAAATCTATCTGCTCTGACGGATTATCGGGATTTACTCCGATATAGTCACCCTGAAATACATTTATATTGCCCTTTTTAAACTGTTCAATAACCTTTTCCACCCTCTCTTTGGTGCCGTTTGCAACAGCTATATCATTAAATTCCAGCATTGATACCCATTCTTCGTCAAATCCCGCACCGACATCATTTCCGTTTACATTGCCTTTTACATGCTTCTCTATCACTTTATCATTAAGAACTGCATCTATAGCTGATTTCATATACGGTTTCCAGTTAATTTTGCAGCCTGTCAGATATGTTGTAGGTGCAATGTCGAGCATGCTCTGATTATAACTCACATTGTATACTGGTACATCTGAAGATGTTTCTTCGCATGCGGTAGCCGGACCTGCCGTATCGGAATGTTGCGATATAATTATACAATGCTCGTCTATTAATTCCCTAGCATACTTCTTTTCGGTACGGTAATCATTCCATGAATTTGTATACTTAACGGTCATAACCGCCTGCGGCACAACAGACCTTGCACCGAGAAGAAATGCCGTATATCCCGATATAACCTCGGCGTAAGGATACGCACCGACATATCCTATTTTTGCCTCGGACTCCGAAATTATGCCGTCATCTATAAGTTCTTTAAGCTTCATTCCTGCGGCCACACCTGCGGCATATCTACCCTGATATATTGCTCCCATAAATGTATGATAATTTTTCAGATACGGTTCTTCATTGGCATTGGAACATGTTGCCATGCAAAATTGCACCTCGGGGTATTTCTGTGCCAATTCTTTTGTAGTCACACCGTAATTATAACTTGTCGAAAAAATCATATTACAACCATCACTGACCAGCCTCTCAAGATAGTCCCTCTCGGTTCCCTCGGCAACATTATACATAGAAACAATTTCAACTTTACCATTATATTCCTGTTCTATATCAGACAATGCATCTATAAAATTATTTGTATACATTGTACTTGCATCTCCGACGTAGACAACTCCTACTTTTATGGTTTTATCTTCACCACGCCTTAAATAAACAATAAATGCACCTATAACTATACTTACCACTATACATGTTATCCATGTTATTATGCAGTCTCTTTTTGCTGTATATGACAGTGTTTTTTTTATCTTTTCTTTAATATCATTGTTCCCCATGATTTTCACCATCCTTATACAGATTGTCTATATCAATAAGGCCTTTTTCAATAAGACCAAGCATTATTTCTACAAGTTTAGGGTCAAACTGTGTACCGCTTCCACGTTTAATTTCTCTGATAACATAATCCTTATCAAGTTTTTTCCTGTATACTCTGTTTGCCGTCATCGCGTCAAAAGCGTCTGCAATTCCGATAATTCTTGCATTAAGCGGTATTTCTTCACCTTTAAGACCATACATATAACCGCTTCCGTCATATCTTTCATGGTGATATAACGCACCTTCCTCAACATGATTTATAAGCGTGAAATTTTTAAGTATCTGTGCACCTTTTTCAACATGCGATTTCATAAGTGCATATTCCTCATCAGTAAGTCTGTCGGGCTTATTAAGAATTCTGTCAGGAATACCTATCTTTCCTATATCATGCAAAAGTGCCGCTTTTTTCAGGTTTTCACATTCATCCTCGTTGTAGCCCAATTCTTTCGCTATAAGCACAGAATATTCGGAAACTCTTAATGAATGCTGGCTTGTATTTATATCTTTTGCATCTACGGTCCTCGCTATTGTCATAACGGTTTCGTTACCCATTTCAAGCTGTTTCTTGACAAATTCAAGTTCTTTTTTCTGAAAATCAAGCGTTCTTTTAACCTGTGTATGAAATATTATCCAAGTAATGTATGCTACTGCAATTGCAAATACAGCAACCATATATATTTTAAACCACCAGTTGTCATATATTTCGGCTTTTTTAATAATAGTATATATATTTTCTGTTACTGTCACTTTTCCCTTATCATCAAGCACTGCAAGATGAAATTTGTATGTTCCGACAGGTATATTTCTGTATACTATATTATTCATTTCGCTTTGAAGCATAACCCTCGGCTCGCTGTCATAACCTTCCAAATACATACTGACATACGGAACATTTACCGAATAATTAACTATCTCCGGAAACATTTCCAAAACATGTGCCCCGCTGTTAATATATATATTTTCCCCTCTTCTTACTCTGATAAGTTCATCATCTACCTGAATCGATTTCATCTGTATTCGGTATGACCTGATATTAGAGCTGTAATTTTCCAGGTTTATAACTATTACACCATCTTCCGTTGAAATATAAAGATTGTTATTTTTATCAAGGTAATTCCATGCATTAGGCGTAATTGCATTTTCAAGTCCCGACTGATTATTAAGCAAACGATATTCCACATCATCGCCTGACAAAAGCTTTTTCTCATCTACCACAAAAATTCCCGCAGAACTCAAAACAAACAGCATATCATCTTTTCCACTGACAATATCGTAATTGTTATAGTACGGAAAATTTTTAAGCACACGTATATTTTGTGTTTTATCCATATAGCATATACTGTTGCTTGTAACAATAAATATGCCATCACCGGAACTATCCTCAACCATTCTTAAAATAACTTCCGAACTAAGGCCTTCATCTTTGCCGAAATTACCCACAATAACACCATCACGTATGACTTCTATTCCATTTCCATCCGTACCCGCAAATATTGTCTTATCATCTGCCTGCAAAGTACACAGCACCTTGCTGTTTATCATCTGTGTTCCTATGTTATAGACTGAATCATCATCTTTTATAAAACTCATTCCCGAATCCCCGGCAACAAGTATTGTATTATCGGACAATTCCGTTACCGTTCTGTAGAGTTCGCCGTTAAGTCCGTTGCTTTTATCATATTTTTTTACACCACCGTCAATTGTCAGCTTATATACACCAGCACCCGATGTACATATCCACAGATTTCCTTTGCTGTCCTCTTTTATGCAGCGAATTCTAACGCCATTTAACGCATCAATAACAGGTGTGATACATCTTCCCTTTGTATTCGTGTTCTCATCTTTAGAAACATATAATCCATTGTCGGTTCCTATGTAAAATCCATCATTCCACCATGTAACGGTATTAACTACCGAGCTGTCTGTATTATATGTATTGTAGAGCTGTGTAAATGCTGATTTACTGAGCCTTAAAATCCCCTGACGCGATGATACAAACCAAAGATTTCCCTGATAATCATAAGTCATGTTATCTATTGAGCTGTTAAAATTTCCCGTATTAAGTTTTACAAAATCACCGATGTTGTTATAATATCCTATTCCGTTATCCGCACAAACGAATAAAATCTCTTCTCTTGACGATATATTATCAACAAATTTCAGGCTTTTTATATTTTTTAATTCATTACATTTATGATTATCAATTAACGTAAGAATACCTTCGTCAACTCTGTATACATCAATACTATCTGCAGATGTTCCTGCATACAATATACCATCTTCATCAAATGTACAGGTTGTATATGTACTTCCGTCAGCCGGAATATATTGCGATATTACATCCGTATCCCTTATTATGCTTAATTTTCCGCTATCACTTACCACTGCAACATTTCCACTCTTGTCGGCATCAATGCTTACAGCATATGTGACGTCATCTATTACCTTTTTTACGGAAAGTCCGCCCGCCATGGATAATACCGACATCTTGCCTGTTGTTCCGACGTAATAACAGCCATCTGTTCCCTGTGTTATACATTTTACAGCATCATCAGATAAACCATCTTTTTCCGATACAACATTGGCAACCTGTTCGTTTATCATAATAGACAAGCCATTATCATTGGTTCCTATCCATAATCTGCCCTCTTCATCTTTATACAGACAGTTTACAGTCTTAACAGAGGCATATTCATCCACCCATTTAAACTCTGTACCATTATACCTGTATAAACCACCATAGGTTCCTATCCATAGTATTCCATCATTAGTCTGTGCTATATCATTGGCACAGCCGCCTGGTATTCCGTTTTCTCTTCCGTAAACTGTCTGCAGATAAGTATTATAATCCGGTGTTTCTTCTATATTATTCTGGTTATTCCTACTGTTATCAAAAGCTGCATACACGCACTTAGGTGTATTAACTTCTATAAGCTGTACTGCTGCCATAGCAGCTATCCCGATATATATACAGGCTGTCATTATCCTTTTATCAAATCTGTTCTTTCCCTTGTCATACCTTACAAATATATAGAGTGCAAGCACAGTTATGATCTTATCAGGAAAATCAATATAAAATTGTCCTGCAACGTGACTTAATAAATCATTAAATCCTATTCCTAAAAGCGACTCAATAACTCCATCACCCCATATATTATTGGTATAACCATTAAAAAACATATAATTAAAAATCACGGAAATAGAACACGAAACAAGTGCAATATAAAAGCTTGATGTCAGTGCACCAAGCAGTGTTTTCATATAATCCTTACTTATGCAAATTCCAGCAACAACTGCTATAGAAACACTTACTATGGCATAACAGGCATATGTCCACGAATATATTATAGAATAAAGAATATTGAGAGTAACTCCAACGATAACACCGCATACCGGTCCGCATACATAAGTGGCCGCAACTGTCCCTAGTGAATCAAGCCATAATGGAAGCCTGAAATACCCAGCAATACACTTTCCTGCCAGATTCAGCAATACACATATTATTATAAACACGCTTATTGTATACCACTTATTTTTCTTCATAGGCTTTTCTCCGTTCAGTATGCTGTATTATCCGTTGGCTGTTATGTTTAATCCATCCTGACTGCTATGCATATTTTCAATACATAATCTAAGCATATCAGTAATGATTTAACTTTTACACTCTACCATAATAAAATTATAATTATTATATCAAAAAAATATATAACTGACAATGTATAAACGATTATTCTTTTGTATTGTA
>ERZ772954.1699-NODE-1699-length-16014-cov-3.980450_pt1 | contig 16014 bp, 14 predicted proteins | sample MGYA00580684_ERZ772954 | MGnify/ENA primary metagenome ERZ772954 (study PRJEB29015, sample SAMEA2737654) | human gut metagenome | biome: human gut; feature: human-associated habitat; material: faeces | place: China | collected 2012 ...
TTTACTGATTTTGAGGACCGTATTCGTGCGGAAGAGATTGAGACCGCTGCTGTACTAGCGATGGAGAAAAGTCCAAAAGACTTGTCTGAATCCGATATTATCGATTTACGTGCACAGTCACATGCTTTAGAGGTTATGTTGCAAGAGGCAGAGGGAATTGCTAGTGTGACTGGTGCTGTAGAGGTAGGGTCTGAACATGTATTGATGGCCTTCCTTCTTCATAAGGATTTGATGGTTTGTCGTCTCCTTGAAGTTGCTGGTTTTCAATATAAGGATGACAGCGATAAGCCTCGCATTATCGATTTACGACGTTCTTTGGAGCGTTACGCAGGTCTTAGTAAGCAAGATTTGAAGGCCATTCATGACCTTCGTAAGCCTAAAAAATCAAAGGCATCAGGAAATTTTGCTAATATGATGCAGCCTCCTCAATCTTCTACTGGGGAACTGTCAGATTATACCAAGGACTTAACGGCAGTAGCCGAGTCAGGTGCTCTTGATCCTGTTATTGGACGTGAGAAAGAAATTTCACGCATGATTCAGGTTTTGAGTCGTAAAACGAAGAATAACCCAGTTCTTGTGGGTGAAGCAGGTGTTGGTAAGACGGCACTTGCGCTTGGCTTAGCACAGCGTATTGCTTCAGGCGAAGTACCTTTTGAGTTGGCTGATATGCGTATCTTAGAGCTTGATATGATGAGTGTGGTTGCAGGAACACGTTTCCGTGGCGATTTCGAAGAACGTATGAATCAGATCATTGATGAGATTGAAGCTGATGGAAAAATCATTCTTTTTATTGACGAATTGCATACGATTATTGGTTCTGGTTCAGGTATTGATAGCACCTTAGATGCGGCGAATATTTTGAAACCCGCTCTAGCACGTGGAACTCTTCATATGGTTGGAGCAACTACTCAAGCTGAGTACCAGAAGCATATTGAGAAAGATGCAGCTCTTTCTCGCCGTTTTGCTAAGATTACAATCGAGGAGCCAAGTGTAGCTGAGGCGATTGATATTCTAAAAGGCCTACGTTCGTCTTATGAAGACTATCATCGTGTAACGATTACTGATGAGGCGGTTGAGACAGCAGTCAAGGCAGCCCACCGTTATTTGACGAGTAAAAACTTGCCTGACTCTGCCATTGATCTTTTAGATGAAGCGAGTGCAACTGTTCAAGGTCGTATCAAAAAAGAAGCCAAACGTGAGATAACGCCTTTGGATGAAGCGCTTCTATCTGGTGATATGAAGGCTGCTGTTAAACAATATAAAGCTAGCCAAAAAGCAAAATTACCAGAACCTGCCTTGGTAGATGCAGATCAGATTATGCAAACCCTTAGTCGTCTATCAGGTATTCCTGTTGAGAAGATGACTCAGGCAGATAGCAAGCGTTACTTGAATCTGGAAGCAGAGCTTCATAAACGTGTTATTGGTCAAGACGAAGCAGTTTCAGCGATTAGTCGTGCTATTCGTCGTAACCAGTCAGGTATTCGTACTGGAAAACGTCCGATTGGTTCCTTCATGTTCCTTGGACCTACTGGTGTTGGTAAGACAGAGTTGGCCAAGGCTTTGGCGGAAGTTCTCTTTGATGATGAGTCAGCTTTGCTTCGCTTTGACATGTCAGAATACATGGAAAAATTTGCGGCTAGCCGCCTTAATGGTGCTCCTCCAGGTTATGTTGGATATGATGAGGGTGGTGAATTAACAGAGAAAGTTCGCAATAAGCCTTACTCAGTTCTCCTCTTTGACGAGGTGGAAAAGGCTCACCCAGATATTTTCAACATCCTCTTACAGGTTTTGGATGATGGTGTCTTGACGGATAGTCGAGGTCGTAAAGTCGATTTCTCAAATACCATTATCATTATGACTTCGAACTTGGGAGCGACTGCTCTTCGTGATGATAAGACTATTGGATTTGGTGCTCAAGATATTTCTCATAATCACCAAGCAATGCAGTCACGTATCATGGAAGAACTTAAGAAGGCCTACCGTCCAGAGTTTATCAACCGTATTGATGAGAAGGTTGTCTTCCATAGTCTAGAGGAAGAGCAACTTCGTGAGATTGTCAAGATTATGATGAAACCGTTGGTATCAGCTTTGGCTGAAAAAGGGATTGACTTGAAATTCCAACCAGCTGCTCTCAAGCATTTAGCTAAAGATGGCTATGATGTTGAGATGGGTGCTCGTCCATTACGTCGCACGATTCAAACTCAAGTGGAGGACAAGTTATCTGAGCTCTTACTAGGTGGCCAAGTGGTTAGTGGACAAACCCTTAAAATCGGCTGCTCGAAAGATAAATTAACCTTTACAGTAGTGTAAAAATCAAACAAATAGACAGATTACAGGTGTAGTCTGTCTTTTTTTGTGTCAATAGGAGTCAAGATAGAGTCAATCTTTCTGTAAAGATGGGGTAAAAGAAAAAGCCGAGCAAAGCTCGACTGTAATAATTAGAGTTTTTCGTTGACAAAGTTGACAAAGTGATTCCACCAGACCTTGAGGAAGAAGCTTTTCTTAACTTCTTTACCAGCAACCAGTTCCATGCTAGGCATACCTTGGTTAGGCAAGTAACCTTCTCCTACAAGTGACTTATCTTCAAAGGTAGCAGTTCCAACCTTGTCACTTGAGTTGACAGGGGCTTGGACTTGATTTGTAGTAACTTTAATATGTTTACTATTGTTAGCATCTATTTTTTGGATGATATTAAAGTCAGACTTAGCAACAGCAGTGACTTGCTTAGATTTCCCATCAAGGACAGGGGCTTGGCTTTTACCGATGGCTTGTCCTTTTTTGGCAATGGTCTTGCTTTCCCAATGATAGACTACGTAATTAAGTAGGTCATTGGTTGCAGTGAAACGGGCGTAGTCATCAGTATCGGTATTATCAGCATTCAAAATGACTGTGATAATGCTCATGCCACTTTCATTTGAGTGGGCCACGAAGGAAGCACCGGCTAAATCAGTGGTCCCTGTTTTTAGGCCATCCACTCCTTTACGGTAACTAGGTTGTCCCTTGAGCATATAGTTGAAGGTTTTGAGTTTGTTGACACCATCAAAATCAGCTTCAGTTTTTTTAGTGATATCGAGAATTTCAGGATATTCTTTCACTACGTGTTGTGCAATGATAGCAACATCTTTAGCACTCATGGTATTTTCTTCGTCTGATTTAGAGCCTGGATAGATATTGTCACCTAAGTAAGAATTATTGAGACCAGAGGCATTGACAATCTTGGCATCAGTGATACCCCAATCTTTAAGTTGGGCTTTCATCATGTCGACAAACTTACTTTCGGTTCCTCCGATTTCCTCGGCTAGAGCAATAGATGCACTGTTGGCACTGGAAATAAGAGTTGCGTCAAGAAGTTGTTTGACAGTGTATTTGCGGGCGTCTAGTGGAATATTAGATACTCCGGTACTGACAGTTAGTTCAAAGGGGTAGTCAGAAATGTCAACTTTGCTGTTCCATTTGAGGTCTCCCTGATCTACCGCTTTATAAACCATATAGGCTGTTAGGAGCTTGGTAATAGAGCCAATCCCTGTAGAGGTAGTGGCATCTTTTTCGTATAAAATTTTGCCAGTATTAGCTTCGACAGCGATGGCATGTTTGGCTGCGGCATTATATCCTTTTTTCTTATCTGCTGCAAAAGCAGGGGCTACGCTTCCCAGACAGAGTAAGAAGGTCATCATAAGCGTAATCAGTTTTTTCATGGTTTGTTCCTTCATGTGTTTTGGATATTTATTATACCACATTTTGAGAGGAACTTAAGGTGTTGAGAAGGAGCTTTTACTTACAAGAATAATTTTTAAAGCAAGATAAAACTACCTTTTGATATCTAAAAGGTAGTTTTGTGTTTACTTGTTTCCTGTAAAGAAATTAACGATATGGTTCCACCAAACTTTTAAGAAGAAACTTTTCTTGATAGATTGGTTAGCTGTTACAGAAATTTGAGGTGGATCAGAGATGTAACCTGTTCCAACGAGATCCTTATCATCAAAGGTCGCTGTTCCAATAGTGTCATCTTTTTTGATAGGGGCTGTTATAGTTTTTGCTTTGATTTTAACAGCATCATTTTTGCTGTTTATTTTTTGAACGACTGTAAGGTCTGACTCGAGTTTAGCAGAGATGGTTTGACTGTCTCCATCGGCTACCTTAATATCATTTTTCTTGACGATTTGTCCCTTGGTGTTGAGGGTTTTGATTTTCCAGTTTTGAGTCACATAATCTAGCAACTCATTTGTGGCCGTGAATCTGGCTGCTTCATCTTCTCCGCCATTGTCCGCATTCATAACAACGGTAATTAAACTCATGCCATTTTCATTGGCGTGGGCTACAAAGGATGCCCCTGCAAGTTCAGTTGTTCCAGTCTTGAGTCCATCAACGCCTTCACGGTAGTTGTCTTGTCCCTCCAACATGTAGTTGTGCGTCGTTAATTTGTTGTCACCTTCGAAATCAGTTTCGGTTTGCTTGGTGATTTCAAGTACCTGAGGATAGTCTTTGATGAGGTGGTCTGCAATAATGGCAACATCTAGAGCGCTCATAGTATTTTCGTCATCTGCTTTAGAGCCAGGATAGCGGTTATCCCCAAGGTATTTATTGTTTAGGCCAGAAGCGTTAAATAATTTAGCATCTGTAATGCCCCATTCTTTAAGTTGGGCTGTCATAGTGTCAACAAAGGCACTCTCTGATCCTGAGATTTTTTCAGCTAGAGCAATAGCGGCACTGTTAGCGCTGGAAATGAGGGTGGCATCCAGGAGCTGTTTAACAGTGTATTTTCGGGAATCTAGTGGGACATTTGAAACTTCTGAATCAACGGTTAAGTTGAAAGGATAGTCTGAGATATCGACTTCAGTGTCCCAGGTAATTTTTCCTTGGTCAACTGCTTTATAGACCATGTAGGCTGTTAGGATTTTAGTCATTGAAGCCACACCATCAGGAGTAGTGGCGTCCTTTTCATAGAGGACTTTCCCAGTAGTTGCTTCGATAGCAATCGCATGTTTAGCAGAAACATTGAAGTTATCTGTCTGTTCTTGTGCTAGAGCAGGTGTTACTAGGCCTAGTAAGATTAAGGCAATCATAATGATGTGTTGTAATTTTTTCATAGTCATTCCTTTGTCTCTCATAAGTGTTTATTATATCACAAAACGACTTAAATATCTGAGAGAAAGGGAGACTTGGGTGCTAACTTATGCCGGAGCTCTGCCATTTTTGACTATATTATGGTAAAATGAAAGTTATATCAAATGAATGACATAAAGTTGACCGGTTCGTTTTTTTAAGGGCTGGTCATGGATAAAAAGAGGGATCAAACATGGCTAAACAAACTTTTGAGATGACCTTTGCAGGACGCCCGCTTGTCGTTGAAGTTGGGCAGGTAGCCAAGCAGGCTAATGGTGCTGTCGTCGTGCGTTATGGAGATACAACGGTATTATCAACAGCTGTTATGTCTAAAAAGATGGCAACGGCAGATTTCTTTCCTTTACAGGTTAATTATGAGGAAAAAATGTATGCAGCTGGTAAGTTCCCGGGTGGCTTTAATAAGCGTGAGGGTCGTCCTTCAACAGATGCCACTTTGACTGCTCGCCTCATCGACCGTCCTATTCGTCCTATGTTTGCGGAGGGCTTTCGTAACGAAGTTCAGGTCATTAACACGGTTCTCTCTTATGATGAGAATGCTAGTGCTCCGATGGCGGCTATGTTTGGGAGTTCTTTAGCTCTTTCTATCTCTGATATTCCTTTCAATGGTCCGATTGCTGGGGTTCAAGTGGCCTATGCTGCAGAAGATTTCATCATCAACCCAAGTGCAGCGGATAAGGAAGTTTCACTTTTAGATTTGACAGTGGCAGGTACCAAGGAAGCTATTAATATGGTAGAGTCAGGTGCCCAGGAATTGTCTGAGGATATTATGTTGCAAGCACTCTTGAAGGGACATGAGGCTATTCAAGAGTTGGTTGATTTCCAAAATTATATCGTTGCAGCTGTTGGCAAGGAAAAGGCTGAGGTTGAACTTCTACAAGTTGATGCTGATTTGAAAGTCGAAATCGAAACAGCTTATTATGATCAATTAGCTAAGGCTGTTCAGGTGGAAGAAAAACTGGCGCGTGAAGCAGCAACCCAGGCTGTAAAAGAAGAGGTCCTCGCTTCTTATCAAGAACGCTTTGCAGAAGATGAAGATAAGGAAACCATTCTGCGTGATGTAGCAGAAATCCTTGAGCAGATGGAACATGCTGAAGTGCGTCGTTTGATTACAGAAGACAAGGTTCGTCCAGATGGTCGTCGTGTGGATGAAATCCGTCCTTTGGACGCAGAGATTGACTTTCTTCCTAAGGTTCATGGTTCAGGTCTCTTTACACGTGGTCAAACTCAAGCCTTGTCAGTTTTGACTTTGGCACCTATGAGTGATACACAACTTGTTGATGGTTTGGATCCAGAGTATAAGAAACGTTTCCTTCACCACTATAATTTCCCTCAGTATTCAGTGGGTGAAACAGGGCGTTATGGTGCGCCAGGCCGACGTGAGATTGGTCACGGAGCCTTGGGTGAACGTGCCCTTGCTCAGGTTCTCCCAAGTGTTGAAGAGTTCCCTTATGCTATCCGTTTGGTAGCAGAAGTCTTGGAGTCAAATGGTTCTTCATCACAAGCTTCTATTTGTGCAGGAACCTTGGCTCTTATGGCTGGTGGTGTACCGATTAAGGCACCTGTTGCAGGTATTGCCATGGGACTTATCTCAGATGGTACTAACTACACTGTCCTAACTGATATTCAAGGTTTGGAAGATCATTTTGGAGATATGGACTTTAAGGTAGCTGGTACACGTCAAGGAATTACAGCTCTTCAGATGGATATTAAGATTTCGGGTATTACACCGGCCATTCTCGAAGAGGCTTTGGCTCAGGCAAAGGTAGCTCGTTTTGAAATTCTTGATGTTATTGAGTCAGCAATCGCTGAGCCACGTCCAGAATTGGCACCAACAGCACCTAAGATTGACAGTATTCAGATTCCTGTTGACAAGATCAAGGTTGTCATCGGTAAAGGTGGCGAAACTATTGACAAGATTATCGCTGAGACTGGTGTCACTATTGATATTGATGAAGAAGGTCTTGTTCAGATTTTCTCTAGTGATCAGGATGCTATTAACCGTGCTAAAACTATCATCTCCGATCTTGTACGTGAAGCTAAGGTTGGAGAGGTTTACACTGTACCCGTTGTGCGTATTGAAAAGTTCGGTGCCTTCGTCCACCTTTTCAATAAGACAGATGCTCTCATCCACATCTCAGAACTAGCTTGGGAACGTACTGAGCATGTCGAAGATGTGGTTAAAGTTGGGGGTACGGTAACTGTTAAAATTATCAAAATCGATGAAAAAGGACGTATCGATGCCTCAATCAAGGCCTTGCTTCCTAAGCCTGAAAAACTTGATGATGGGGAAAATGGAGGAGAGCATCGTCACCGCCGTCGTTCTCATCATAAACCACGCCACCATGATGAAAGTGGTGAAGCACCGAAAAATCCTGATAAATCAGAAACGAAAGAACAGACAGAAGAATGACAGAAAATCAAGAATTGCAAGCTTTTGATGAAACTCTAAAAGAATTTTTAAAGGAACCAGACCACTTTTTAACCAGTCTGGCTTTGGTTAATTACCTACAACGTACTCCCGTCTTGGCTGCTCAAGACCTCTACGCAGTTGAAGTGGAAGGAAAGAAGGTTGTTCCTGTCTTCACCAATGAACAGGACCTACAATCTTTCAAAGCTACTCAGGAGAGTGCTCGAGAACAAATTTGGATAGAACGTTCGAGCTTAGATGTTTTAACACAACTTGTTCAGGCAGAGCTTTTTGGTCTTGCTTTCAATTTAAAAGAGGATGGTGACTTCTCAAATACCACTCTTTTTGCAAGCAGTGAACTCATCCAGTTTATCAACTATTTCACTCAGACCCTTAATAATCTTTTGGGTGAGGAAAATCAAAAGGCAGCTCCTAAAGATAAGATTTATCTTGTTCCAGCCTTCGTTCACAAACGCGAGGAAGATGGCCAGGATGACCGTCTCTTTGCGACCATGTCGAATGCAGAGGGACAGAGTTATGTGCCTGTGTTTACGAACTTAACGAGCTTTGCAAAATGGTACGGTAACGAGACTTTTGGCCTACCTTTCCGTAAGGCTAAAGGGACGATTTTGCAATGGCCACTGTCAGAAATTTACCAGCCTTCAACAGGTGAAAATGAGTTGGATAAGGTTCAAGGTGTTGTCATCAATCCGTTTGATGAGCAGCCTGAGTTAGTCGACTGGTCTTATTTTAAAGGGGATGGCGAGTAGACCTAGTGTTAGTAGCTTTCCACTTTAAAGAATAATAGGCCACAGCAAACAATAATAACAATAATGATGTAAGGAGTGACCTAAATGGGTTGGTGGAAAGAAAGTATTGATATAGTAAAGAAAAATGACCCGGCAGCTCGGACGAGTCTAGAGGTTCTTTTAACCTACCCTGGATTAAAAGCCTTGGCTGCTCATCGTATCTCACATTTTCTCTGGCGCCACCATTGTCGACTCTTAGCGCGTATGCATAGTCAGTTTTGGCGCTTTTGGACTCAGATTGAGATTCACCCAGGGGCTCAGATTGCTGAAGGTGTCTTTATTGACCATGGCTCTGGCCTTGTCATTGGTGAAACAGCTGTTGTGGAGAAGGGTGCTATGCTTTATCACGGTGTCACTTTAGGTGGTACTGGTAAAGATGTCGGAAAACGTCACCCAACCGTTCGTGAGGGTGCCTTGGTTTCAGCCCATGCTCAGGTCATAGGCCCTATTGAGATTGGAAAGAATGCTAAGGTCGGTGCGGCAGCTGTGGTTGTTGCGGATGTCCCAGAAGATGTTACAGTCGTTGGTGTTCCTGCTAAGGTTGTGCGTGTTCATGGTCAAAAGGATGAAGAAGTTATCCACGATATTGAAGAAGGTCGTGAATACTATAGCGAAAAGCTAGAAGACCTTCTAAAAGCAGCTAGCTTTCATTCATCACGTCTATAAGGAAAGGAAACGATGAAACTCTTTAGTTCAAAGGTGACTCGATTGACGGTTGTGGGTCCTCTTGCTCTTGTTTACATTGCTTTACATAGAGCAGACTATAGTATGGCCGCCTTATGGTTTTGCATTGCTCTGTTATGGGCCGGTCTTGTTTTTAAGCAACGACACAAGTGAGATTTGAGTAATGAAAAAATTCTTCAAGGACAATCCTTTTTTGGTCTTCTATATAGTTGGGAGTTTTCTTTCAGCTATGTCTCTCTTAGCTCAAGGTCAGCTAGATGCGGCTATTTGGATTATCATTCTCGTTATACTCTTGTGTTTGTACCTAAACCATATCAAAGATAAAAAATAGTTTCCAGTTAATTGAAAGGAATCTCTAGTGATTAAAATTTATGATACGATGACGCGTTCGCTCCGTGATTTTGTACCTTTGACAGAAAATGTTGTCAATATGTATGTCTGCGGACCAACAGTTTACAATTACATTCATATCGGAAATGCCCGTTCAGCAGTAGCTTTTGATACTATTCGTCGTTATTTTGAGTATTGTGGCTACACAGTCAACTATATTTCCAACTTTACGGATGTAGATGATAAGATCATCAAGGCAGCCAATGAAGCTGGTATTTCAACTAAGGAATTGTCGGACAAGTTTATCGCGGCCTTTATGGAAGATACCGGACAACTTGGCATCAAACCAGCGACACAAAATCCACGTGTTATTAACTACATGGATGAAATCATTGCATTCGTGTCAACCTTGGTTGACAAAGGATTTGCCTATGTCTCTGAAGGTGATGTTTACTTCCGAGTAGCTAAGTCAAACAACTATGCTAAATTGGCTAACAAGACCTTGGAAGATCTTGAAATTGGTGCAAGCGGACGTACGGATGCTGAAACAGAACGTAAGGAAAATCCTCTAGATTTTGCCCTTTGGAAAGCTGCTAAAGAGGGAGAAGTTTCTTGGGATAGCCCATGGGGACCTGGTCGTCCTGGTTGGCACATCGAATGTTCTGTTATGGCGACTGAAATCCTTGGAGATACTATCGATATTCATGGTGGAGGGGCAGACCTTGAGTTTCCACACCATACCAATGAAATTGCCCAATCCGAAGCCAAAACTGGCAAGACCTTTGCTAACTACTGGATGCATAATGGTTTTGTCAATGTGGATAATGAAAAAATGTCAAAATCCTTGGGTAACTTCGTGACCGTTCATGATATGCTTCAAACGGTTGATGGTCAAGTGCTTCGCTTCTTCCTAGCAACACAACAGTATCGTAAACCAATTAACTTTACAGAAAAAGCTATCCATGATGCTGAAGTCAATCTTAAGTATTTGAAAAATACCCACAGTCTTCCGTTGACAGAACAGGTGAATCAAGCTGAGTTGCAAACTTATCTTGACGCCTTCCAAGAAGTTATGGATGATGATTTTAATACGGCAAACGGAGTGACTGTTCTGTTTGACATGGCTAAATGGATTAATTCAGGCAATTATGATCAAACCGTTAAGGATGCTTTTGAAAAAATGCTCCAAGTCTTCGGTATTGTTTTCGAAGAAGAAGTCCTTGATGAAGATATCGAAAAACTCATTGAAGAGCGTCAAGCGGCGCGTGCCAACAAGGACTTTGCGACAGCAGACCGCATTCGTGATGAGTTAGCTGCTCAAGGTATCAAACTTCTTGATACCAAGGAGGGCGTGAGGTGGACACGTGACTAAACATCTTGATGTCAACCTTATTAATGGTATTGCTCTCGCTTTTGAGGGAGATGCTGTTTATTCCTTGTACATTCGCCGTCACCTGATTTTTCAAGGTCAGACCAAGCCAAACCAACTGCACCGTCTAGCTACACGCTATGTTTCAGCTAAGGCCCAGGCTAGTCTCATTGAAAAAATGCTAGAGCAAGAGCTTTTGACTGAAAAAGAGCTAGACATCTATAAACGAGGTCGTAATGCGAATAGCCATACCAAGGCTAAAAATACAGATGTTATTACTTATAAAATGTCAACAGGCTTCGAAGCAGTCATGGGCTATCTTCATATGACAGAGGATATCGCTCGCTTAGAGGAACTGATTGCTTGGTGTATTGACGAAGTTGAAAAAGAAATCTAAAAATTCTGCCGAGAGCAGGATTTTTTGTTATTTTTTAAAGGCTATAAAAATTGTAACAGTTAGCCAGAGTTTCAAAATTTAGATTATTTGATAATCAAAGTAATTCGGCGTCTTGACAATAAAAAATAAGATGAAACTAATATTTAGCACCTTGAAAATGAGAAAGTTAAGGGATGTCTGACACGTGTAAAACCCCGATATAATAGCGTTTTTTAATAAAACTAATTTGACAGAAAGTAAAAAAAAAGTCTATAATATTAGTAAATGAGGCCATCTAAAAAATGAGGAGGTGAATGGAAATAGCTAAGAAAAAAGTTTTCTATACAACTTTTGCTGCTTTGATTTTATCTAGCTTTACGCTTCAAACAGGTAAAGCAGATGAAGTTCAGGTAAAACCTGATGAAGCTAAAATAGATTATGTTAATAGTGAGGCACCGGCTCCAGTTGCTCCTCAGGCTGATTTTTCTTCAGTAGGAGCTAAGGCAGAGTCAGCGAGTCAAGTAAGTTCAGTAGTGACCTCAACGTCACTGATGGTTGTCTCTTCAAGTGAGACAGATGAGGGGCTTCTTGAGGTACATTCTCAAGTTGATATCGTGGAGACTAGCGTTTCTACGACGACACCTCATTCAGAAGAGGCTCGTGCCCAGGCTTTTGGTGAGGATCGATCAGTAGCGGCATCTGAACGAGGAGATGCAAACCCAACATCTGATTCTGAACAAGCAAAACCAAATATTGTGCTTACTTATGATAAGTCTCATGAGGCTACAGCGACTGCAGAGTCTCAAGCTGTGACTTCAATGTATAAGAGTGAAAGCACACTATACACATCTGAACTTGCTGGAAATACACATGCAGTTATAGAAAAATCAGAGTATTCTTCACTGGATTCTCATACGACATCTGTAAGTGCGACTCCTACTAGCCAAGCTATTGCAACTTCTGAAGTCGCTTCTGAGTCTGCAAGCACTGCAAGCTCTCTTGCATCTACGGCTCCAGAAACGAGTCAGTTAAATAATAATTCAGAAGATAGCTTAACTGTCCTTACGGTTGGCTGGAAAGATTCATCATCAACTTCTGAGGTCTTTAAAACTTCTGAAGTGGTTTCTATGTTGCAAAGTGAGAGTTTGACCTATTCGTCAGAGGTAACCTTTACGGATGGACTTACTTCAGAAATCTTAGCAACTCCAATCACTTCTGAAGTTTATACCGTTGTTCCAAAACGAGACAGTACTGGAGCGCTTCTTGAAGATCAACCTGCTGTTACAGGGAATACAGATATTCTTTATTTAGCACGTGGTGAAATCTTTAACGTCAACTTTGATGTTAACAAGATGGAAGGTAAGAAGATTAAGGGCCTTAATCTAGTCCTTGATGGCAAACAAATTCATCACAGTTACTTTGTTGAAGGAACTCTGGATGAGGTCAATGCTGGTTTGAGTGCCTACCATTTGGCAGAGCAAACGACTGGTATTCATAAAATGACCTTTGAGTTGATTGATACGAATAACAATATTCATTACCTGACACAAACCTTCAGTGTCTTCAATGAAGGTGAGCGTCCAGTGACACCTGATAGTTACCGTAGGAATCAGTATTCATCAACAACGACAACAACGACTGTACCGGTTACTTATAATACCAGTGCAAATAGTTACACTGAAACCGCCAATCATATACAAGCTACGGCTGTCAATGAGTTGGCTGAGACAACTAGAGCGCTAACACAGCAATTGGCAGAACAAATTGCTGAGGTTTTGAGTGGTTGGTCTTCAGCGATTTCTGGAAATAGTTCAACAAGCACAGGTTCAATTGATATCTTCCAAGCAGCAGGTAAAACCATTACTCAAGCTGCGAGAAAGATTGCAGAATCAATCTCAGATCCAGATACAATTGGTAAGCAAGCTTTGGCTGCTGCAACTGTTGTTCTCGTTCTTCTAGTGCTTTACCTAGCAGCAATTACATTTATTTAACATGCTTTGCCCTCGTAAGAGGGCTTTTTTTATGATAGAATTAGCTTATGAAAACAACTAAAGAATCAAGTCTAGACATTGTTTATGGTGTGCATGCCGTAACAGAGAGTCTGGAAGCAAATACTGGTAATAAACTCTATATTCAAGATGATCTTCGAGGGAAAAATGTTGATGCTATTAAGGCTTTGGCAGCTGAAAAGAAGGTTTCCATCTCTTGGACACCTAAGAAAACCCTGTCTGATATGACAGGTGGAGCTGTGCATCAAGGTTTTGTTCTTCGTGTGTCAGAGTTCGCTTATTCTGAACTCTCAGTTATTATGGATAAGGCTGAACAAGAGGAGAATCCTCTAGTCCTCATTTTAGATGGACTCAACGATCCTCATAACTTTGGTTCTATCCTACGTACAGCTGATGCTACTCAGGTGACAGGAGTTATTATTCCTAAGCATCGTGCTGTGGGGGTAACACCTGTCGTTGCCAAGACATCAACAGGGGCAGTGGAACATATTCCCATTGCTCGAGTGACCAATCTTAGCCAAACTCTTGATAAACTTAAAGAAGCAGGCTTCTGGGTATTTGGGACAGATATGGATGGCACACCATCTCATAAATGGAACACAGCTGGAAAGGTTGCCCTTATCATTGGTAATGAAGGCAAGGGAATCTCTGCTAACATCAAGAAGCAAGTGGATGAGATGATTACTATTCCTATGAGTGGTCATGTGCAGAGCCTTAATGCTAGTGTGGCAGCTGCAGTTCTCATGTATGAAGTTTATCGAAACCGATTGTAACTATGAAAAAAAGAATACTTCTAGTTGATGGTTATAATATGATTGCCTTTTGGCAAGAAACCCGTCAACTCTTTAAGACCAATCAGCTTGATCAAGCTCGTGAAACATTGCTTCGTAAGCTTAATCATTATGCTAACTTTGAACATATTGATATTATCTGTGTATTTGATGCTCAGTTTGTTCCAGGGAGCCGTCAGCGTTATGATCAGTATCGTATCAGTGTTATTTTTACTGAGGAAGATGAGACAGCAGATAGCTATATTGAGCGCGCAGCGGCTGAGATGAATACTGTTCAAAATCTAGTTGAAGTGGCAACTAGTGACTTAAATGAACAGTGGGCTATCTTTTCGCAAGGGGCTTTACGTGTTTCGGCGCGTGAGTTGGAAGAGCGTGTCAATACCGTTAAGTCTGACCTAGACAAGATGTCGGCACATATTGACTTAAAGACACCAAAACTACGTCCTTGGGACGATGCACAATTAGGGAAATTACAGGACCTTTTAAATGAAATAGAATAGAGGGATATATGACATTTAATATTTTGACAGATTCCACAGCAGATCTAGATGAAAAATGGGCTCAGGAGAATAAGGTAGAGCTCGTTGGTTTGACCATTACGCTTGATGATATTGCCTATGAGACCGTTGGTCCTAACCGTTTAACGAGTGACCGTCTCTTAGAACGTATGCAAGAAGGCAGTCAGCCAACCACAAGCCAGGTGAATGTTGGTCAATTTGAAGAGGTTTTTCGTCGTCATGCTAAAAATGGTGATGCTCTTCTCTATATTGCCTTCTCATCAGTGCTTTCAGGTACTTATCAAAGTGCTGTTATGGCGCGTGACATGATTTTGGATGAATACCCAGAAGCTATCATTGAGATTGTAGATACCCTGGCGGCAGCAGGTGGGGAAGGTTATCTTTCTATTTTGGCGGCAGAAGCTCGTGACCAAGGTAAGAGCTTATCTGAAACAAAAGCCATGATTGAGGACATTCTGCCACGTTTACGGACCTATTTCTTAGTTGATGATCTCTACCATCTCATGCGTGGGGGTCGCCTTTCTAAAAGCTCAGCTATTATTGGTAGTTTGATTAATATCAAACCCCTTCTTTGGTTGGACGCTTCAGGCAAGTTGGTTCCTCTGGCCAAAATCCGTGGACGTAAAAAAGCCATTAAAGAAATGGTCCTACAAGCTACCCAGGATATTGGACATAGCACAGCAATTGTCGCTTATGCCAATGATATTGAAGCGGCGGAGAATCTAAAAGAACAATTGTTAGCAGTTGACGGCATTGAGCAAGTTCTCATTATGCCACTTGGACCAGTCATCTCTACCCACGTCGGACCAGATACCTTAGCTGTCTTTACGATTGGTAAAGAAGCTAGATAGAAAAAGTGTCAGATAGGATTTCCTATCTGATTTTTTGTTTTCTGAAATGATAGATTAATAGAATATAAAAAGATAATCTATACAAAATGAATGATATATTTGACATAGTGTAAAATAATGCTATAATTAATCTAGAAAATGGAGGAAACAAAATGAAAAAGTCAAAGAAAAAAGTAGCTAGCACGATGGATGAGCGTGCTCAGTTGATCAGCGGAGAATCTTCTGCTAGAGGTTATTGGATAGCCATGCTTGGTATATTTGTAACGATTATGGTTGCTAGTAAGACCCACTCCATCGAATTAGTGCAGTCACTATTAATCATCACTTTCTTTGGTTCTATGTGCCTAGTATTAGTTCACAGCGTATCACGTAATGGGCATCCATGGTTGCTAGACAAAAAACTTGAGAAGAAGATGCTCATATTATCCTGGGTAATGTGTCTTTTGGGAATTTTTATATCGCTAATGGGCCTTTTAAGTCTATTTCAGTCGTTTAAGATAGGGAAGAATCTTATGAGTAGTGTAGCATTTTTGACATTGGGTTTGACTCTTATTTGTGACTGCTGGGTTATCATTAAAAGAATCAAGAAGAACCGTTTGGAAGAACTAGAAGACGAAGAATAGGATTTTTGAATGAAAAATTTAAAAATGAAGTCAGCTCGTGTAGCAAAGGATCTCACTCAACAAGGTTTGGCAGATGCTATAGGAGTTTCTCGTCAGACCATCTCAGCTATTGAAAAAGGTGAT
>ERZ772954.1708-NODE-1708-length-15957-cov-3.118350_pt1 | contig 15957 bp, 14 predicted proteins | sample MGYA00580684_ERZ772954 | MGnify/ENA primary metagenome ERZ772954 (study PRJEB29015, sample SAMEA2737654) | human gut metagenome | biome: human gut; feature: human-associated habitat; material: faeces | place: China | collected 2012 ...
GGTTACAATGGTTTCAAGTGGTAGAAAGTGGTGAAAAGTGGTATAAAGTGGTTCGAAAGTGGAAGAGAATCCTTTGTACGTTTCAGGAAGGCTGCTGGGGAGCGGCCGAATGAAAGAGGGTGAGTTCCAATGACGTTGAAAGGAGAATACAGTCATAACATCGATCCAAAGGGTCGATTGATCATTCCAGCTAAGCTGCGTGACGGATTAGGGGAGCATTTCGTCATCACAAAAGGAATGGAAAACTGCCTGTACGTCTACCCGGAAGCTGAATGGAACGCCTTTGAAGAAAAACTTAACGCCTTACCAACCACCACGGATAAAAATGCCCGCAAGTTTGCATACTTTTTTCAGGGGTCTGCAACTGACGGCGAACTTGACAAACAAGGAAGAACACTGATCCCTGCGGTCTTAAGAGATTATGCGATGCTCGGCAAAGAGGTCGTATTTATCGGTATGGGGAAGCGTGCCGAGATATGGGACAAGGCCAGATGGGATGCGAAGAATGCTGAAGTGGAAGCTGATATTGAGGATATCGCATCTGAGATGGAAGCAAGCGGATTCAGTATCTAGGGGAGAAAGATATGGAATTCAAACATGTATCAGTATTATTGCAGGAAACGGTTGACGGATTGAACGTTAAACCGGATGGCATCTATGTGGATGGCACACTGGGCGGTGGAGGACACAGCTATGAAGTGTGCACCAGATTGGGTGCGAAGGGGAGTATTATAGGAATAGACCAGGATGAGGCGGCGATTGAAGCTGCGAGCATCCGATTAAAGGACTTCGGGGAGAAAGTCACAATAGTCCGAAGCAACTACTGTGATATGAAGTCCAGGCTTCATGAATTGGGAATTGACAAGGTCGATGGGATCATGCTGGATCTGGGCGTATCATCTTATCAGTTAGATACGGCAGATCGGGGATTTTCCTATCGCGAAGATGCACCTCTGGATATGAGAATGGACAGACGTCAGAAGATGACTGCCAGAGACATCGTCAATGATTACTCAGAGATGGATTTGTACCGCGTGATCAGAGACTACGGGGAGGATAAGTTTGCAAAAAATATTGCAAAACATATCGTGGCGGCACGCGGGAAAAGTCCGATTGAAACAACGGGGCAGCTGACAGAGATTATCAGAGCTTCAATACCAATGAAATATCAGAAAAAATCCGGACATCCTGCAAAGAGAACATTTCAGGCTATTCGGATTGAACTGAACAGAGAATTAGAAGTATTGAAAAATTCTCTGGATGACATGATTGAAATACTAAACCCGGGTGGAAGATTGTGTATTATTACATTCCATTCGCTGGAAGACCGGATTGTAAAGAGTGCATTTAAGAAAAATGAGAATCCATGCACCTGCCCTCCGGATTTTCCTGTGTGTGTATGTGGCAATGTTTCTAAAGGGCGTGTTGTTACCAGAAAGCCGATTCTTCCAAGTGAAGAAGAATTAGAGTATAACAGTCGTTCTAAAAGTGCGAAACTCAGAATATTTGAGCGTTCTTAATGAAGAATGATATGTGATCAGACAGAAAGGAGTGGCGTAGATGGCAGCAAGAAGATCTTATGCAAGCGATAGACGCCAGTCCGGTGGATATCGTTCCATGCAGTATGGAAGCAGACAGGCTTATATGTATGGTAATATAGTTACCAAGCCGGAATATGAACCGCGAAGAAGAAAATCATCTGCAAAACCAAAAAAGAAAGTAAGCAGACAGGTGCAGAAGAACAGAAATCGTGCACTGCATATGAATGCAGCTTATGTGATTTTTCTCGCAGTTGCAGCAACTGTTGTGCTGTTATTGTGCGTTAATTATGTACGCTTACAGTCGGAACTGACTCGAAGATCCAAACATGTCACTGCATTACAGGAAGAACTGGCGGATCTGAAAGAGGAAAATACGACAAAATATAACGCAGTAGTGGATTCTGTCAATCTTGACGAGATCCGGGAAAGAGCGATCAATCAACTTGGCATGACATATGCTGCGGCTGATCAGATTGTGGAATATGATAATCCTGCTTCAGACTATGTAAAACAGTATGAAAATATTCCGGAAAATGGTGTACTTGCTCAGTCAGACAAGAATAAGAAATAGGTGGAAATATGGCAAGAAAGAAGAAAAATTTCTTTAAGAAAAAAATTTCAGGCCTTATGCAGAGAAAGCTAGTAATGCTCTTTGGAGTAATCATACTAGCTTTTGTTTTCTTGATAGGGTGGATTACTTATATCAATGCTTCGAAAGGAGAAAAATATACCAAAGTCGTGCTGGATCAACAACAGTATAATAACCGTACGATTCCATTTAAACGTGGAGATATCGTAGACCGTAACGGTACGAAACTTGCGACAAGTGAGAGAGTATATAATGTTGTAGTCGATGCCAAAGTGATAACAAGTAACAAAAAGTATATGAATCCGACAGTAAAAGTATTGGCAGAGTGCTTCAGTTTGAAGAAGAAAGCAATCCGTACTCAGGTGAAGAAGAATCCGAACAGCCGGTATATTGTCCTGAAAAAAGGAGTCAGCTATGCAAAGGCGCAGGAATTTGAGAAGATTACAGCAGATACGAAGCATAATCCTAATGTGCAGGGCGTATGGCTGGAGGAAGATTATACAAGGCAATATCCGTATAAAACACTGGCAAGTGATGTAATCGGATTTACAACGAATGGAAATGTAGGAAGTAATGGAATAGAGGCATCATATAATTCCATTCTGAATGGAACAGATGGCAGGGAGTATGGGTATCTGGATGAAAGTTCTGGATTTGAAAGAACTGTGAAGGAACCGGATAATGGAAGCACTGTTGTATCAACAATTGATCTTCAGGTGCAGAGTATTGTAGAACAGCATATACTTGCATTTAACGAAGAACACAAGGATGAAGAGACAGAGGGAGAAGGAAGTAAGAATACCGGAGTGATCGTGATGAATCCTCAGAATGGAGAGATTCTTGCAGAAGCTTCGTATCCGAATTATGATCTGAATCATCCAAGAGATCTGACAAAGTATTATACAAAAGCACAGCTGAAAAAGATGACGGATAAAGAAAAGCTGAATATACTGAATGATCTTTGGAATAATTATTGTGTCAGCAATACGTATGAACCGGGATCGACATTCAAACCATTTACCATATCGGCAGGTCTTGAACTTGGAGATCTTACAGGAAATGAGAATTATGTCTGCGGCGGTGTATTGCACGTGGGAGATCATGACATTCACTGTAGTAACAGATCAGGACACGGGCCGGAGACGTTGAAACAGGCTTTGGAGAATTCGTGCAACGTTGCACTGATGCAGATCGGTGCAAGTATCGGAACAGAAGAATTCTGCAGGTATCAAAGATTGTTTGGGTTCGGAGAATATACAGGAATCGATCTTCCGGGAGAGGGAGAGACGAGCGGACTGTTGTATACACCGGCGACTATGGATCCGGCCAGTCTGGCGACAAATGCATTTGGGCAGAATTTTAATGTTACAATGACTCAGATGGCGGCATCTTTCTGTTCGCTGCTCAATGGCGGCAATTATTATGAGCCGCATGTTGTAAAGCAGATTCAGGATGAAAATGGAAATGTTACAGAGAACAAAGATCCGGTGCTGGTTAAAAAAACAATTTCAAAAGAGACCAGTGATATCATTAAGGATTATATGCAGGGAGTTGTTGAGGAAGGAACCGGTGCGAGTGCGGCGGTAGAGGGGTATGCTGTCGGAGGTAAGACCGGTACAGCCGAGAAGCTGCCTCGTGGAAATGGAAAATATCTTGTTTCTTTCATCGGCTATGCACCACAGGAAAATCCACAGGTCATGGTGTATGTTGTCATTGATGAGCCAAACTCGGCTGTTCAGGCAAACAGTGGTTATGCAACACAGCTTGCATCACAGATCATGACAGATATATTCCCTTATCTTGGAGTAGAGAAAAAAGACGGTGCGTCTGATACTATAGAAACATCCGCAGAAGAGACAACAACACAGACAGCACAGGAATAACTGTAAAAGTATATGGAATTCATAACCTCATAGAAGTTTTCATAAATTATAAGAAAAACTTCTATGAGGGTTTTTATTATGAAAAACAAAACATTTCATAAAAGAAAAATACTGGTGGTATTCGCCGGAGCCTTTGCGATGATATTTGTTTTGATCGGAAGACTGACCTATCTTATGGTATTTGATGCAGAATATTATCAGAAAAAAGCGGAAGATCTGCATGAGAGGGAACGTGACATTAAGGCTGCGAGAGGAGAAATCCTTGACAGGAATGGGAAAGTTTTGGCAACAAACCGGACGGTGTGTACAATTTCTGTGATACATAGTCAGATCAGGGAAGCGGAAACAGTCATTGATAACTTATCGGAACTTCTTGAAATGAGTAGCAGTGAGGTGCGCAAACGTGTGGAAAAGATATCATCCATAGAAAGGATAAAATCAAATGTGGATAAAAAAACGGGAGATAAGATCCGAAATCTGGGGATGGCAGGAGTAAAAGTAGATGAAGATTTTAAAAGATTTTATCCATATGATGCGCTTGCCTCTAAAGTATTGGGGTTTACCGGAGCTGACAATCAGGGCATCATCGGACTTGAGGTAAAATATGATAAATATCTGAAAGGTGTTGACGGTAAGATCCTGACAACAACAGATGCAAGAGGAATCGAACTGGATGGTGTCGCAGAAGACAGAAAAGAGCCAGTGGCAGGGAATACATTAAAGATCAGTTTGGATTATAATATGCAGAAGTATGCTATGCAGATGGCGGAAAAAGTGCGGCAGGAAAAGCAGGCGGAAAAAACGGCAATTCTTCTTATGAATCCTCAGAACGGGGAAATATATGCGATGGTAAACGTTCCGGAATTCAATCTGAACCGGCCGTTTGAGCTGAATACGGAAGAAGAGTCGGATGAAAATATGACGGATGAGCAGAAGCAGGATGCTCTGAATCAGATGTGGAGAAACGGATGTATCAACGATACCTATGAGCCGGGGAGCACATTTAAGATCATTACAGCATCTGCAGGTCTGGAAGAAGGGGTAGTCCGTCTTACAGATCAGTTTCAATGTCCCGGATATAAAATGGTAGAAGACCGCAGAATACGCTGTCATAAGGTGGGAGGGCATGGTACGGAGAACTTTGTGCAGGGCATACAGAATTCATGCAATCCGGTATTTATAGAACTGGGACTTCGTATCGGAGTCGATAGATTTTGCGATTATTTTCATAAGTTTGGTCTGATGAATCTGACGGGGGTAGATATCCCGGGAGAAGCAGGGACGATCATGCATAAAAAGGAAAATATCGGACAGGTAGAACTGGCTACGATCAGTTTTGGACAGTCGTTCCAGATTACACCAATCCAGCTTGCAGCGACAGTAAGTGCACTGATCAATGGGGGAAAGAGAGTGACGCCGCACTTTGGAACGGAGATCCTGAATGAAGACGGGAAAGTAACGAAAGAATTTCACTATAGTGAAAAAAAGCATATTGTTTCGGAAAAGACATCTGAGACTATGAGGATACTTCTGGAAAGTGTCGTTTCTGAAGGATCCGGAAAGAATGCGTATGTGGAAGGATACAGAATCGGAGGCAAGACGGCGACCTCCCAGACATTACCGAGAAGTGCGAACAAGTACATATCTTCTTTTGTGGGATTTGCCCCGGCAGATGATCCGGAGATCCTGGGAATGTGTGTGATCTATGATCCGCAGGGAATCTATTACGGAGGTACGATCGCAGCTCCGGTAATCGGTAATATTTTCGAAAATATATTGCCTTATCTTGGCATTGAAAAACAATTGGAAATGCAGTATACTAGGTAAAGTTAGAGATTAACTGAATAACAAAAGAATTAAAGAGGTGGATTATGGATTATAAGGTGTTTATTCCGGTATTGATTTCATTTGTGTTAAGTGTGATTCTTGGTCCTCTTGTGATACCTGTACTCAGAAGACTTAAGATGGATCAGACGGAGAGAGAAGATGGAGTGCAGTCTCATTTGAAGAAAGCAGGAACTCCGACGATGGGAGGCGTAATGATCCTGTTGGCGGTTGTGATTACTTCCGTTATTTATATCGGACGTTATCCGAAGATCATTCCGATCCTGTTTTTGACACTTGGATTTGGTCTGATCGGATTTTTGGATGATTATCTGAAAGTTGTAATGAAACGTTCGGACGGATTATATCCAAAGCAGAAGATGGCACTTCAGATCGTGGTAACAGCAATCTTTGCATTTTATATGGTGAAATTTGCAGGGGTTCCACTTACAATGCTGATTCCTTTTAGTGGGGGAAGATATCTGAACATTGGATGGCTGGCAATTCCATTGATGTTCTTTGTAGTGATCGGAACCGTAAATGGTGTGAATTTTACAGATGGACTGGACGGCCTGGCATCCAGTGTTACGGTTTTGGTTGCAACATTCTTTACGGTTGTCGCAATTGGAACAAAAAGCGGAATTGAGCCGATTACCTGTGCGGTGGTGGGAGCACTCCTTGGATTTCTGCTGTTTAATGTATATCCGGCAAGTGTGTTTATGGGGGATACGGGTTCCCTGGCACTGGGAGGATTTGTAGCATCCGCAGCATACATGCTCCAGATGCCGATTTTCATCATCATTGTTGGATTTATCTATCTGGTAGAAGTATTATCCGTTATGATCCAGGTAACATATTTTAAAAAGACCGGCGGTAAAAGAATCTTTAAGATGGCGCCGATACATCATCATTTTGAACTGTGCGGATGGTCAGAGACAAGAGTTGTTGCAGTATTTTCGATTATCACAGCAATTTTATGCCTGATCGCACTGATGGCTATGTAGGAGGATAACATGGAAGTAAAAGGAAAAAAAGTACTTGTATTTGGTCTTGGGATCAGTGGAATCGGAGCTGGAAAGATTCTGGAAAGACAGGGAGCGGAAGTCGTATTGTATGATGGAAATAAGCAGCTTATGGAAGAAAAAGTAAGACAGCAGTCCGGTGCAGACAGCAATGCAAAGATCATAATCGGTGAGTTTCCTGAAGAAATCCTTGCAGAACTTGATATGACTGTATTAAGTCCGGGAGTTCCGACAGACCTTCCGGTGATCGAAAAGATGCGTAAGCAGGGAATTACGGTTATCGGAGAGGTGGAGCTTGCTTATCAGTTTGGAAAAGGCGATGTTCTTGCTATTACAGGAACGAACGGCAAGACGACTACAACTACACTTCTTGGTGAGATTATGAAGAATTATCAGGATGATGTATTTGTTGTTGGAAACATTGGAACACCGTACACAACTGCAGTAGAAGATATGACAGAGAATTCGATTACGGTTGCAGAGATGAGCAGTTTCCAGTTGGAAAGTATTGTTGAATTCCGTCCGAGGGTCAGTGCAATTCTTAATTTTACACCGGATCATCTGAACCGGCATCATACGATGGAAGCGTATGTGAATGCAAAGAAGAATATTGCAAAGAATCAGACAGAAGAAGACTACTGTATCCTGAATTATGAAGACAAACTGACAAGGGAATTTGGCAATGAAGTAAAAGCTAGAGTTCTATATTTCAGCAGTCAGCGTAAACTGGAAGAGGGAATATATCTGGAAGAGGGAAATATCATCTACAATTATGAAGGTGTAAAAGAGACGATCTGCCATGTAGATGAACTGCAGATTCTTGGAACACACAATCACGAGAATGTTATGGCGGCATGTGCGATGGCAGCAGTTTACGGAGTTCCTGTAGGAGTGATCCGTGAAAGTGTGAAAGCGTTTGGTGGTGTGGAGCATCGTATTGAATATGTAACAGAGAAGAATGGAGTTACATATTATAACGATTCAAAAGGAACCAATCCAGATGCTGCGATCAAAGGAATCCAGGCAATGAAGCGTCCGACTGTTCTGATTGGCGGCGGATATGATAAAGGCTCTGAATATACAGAGTGGATAGAAAGTTTTGACGGAAAAGTAAAAAAACTGATTCTTCTTGGGGATACCAGAGAAAAAATTGCTGCTGACGCTGAAAAGTGCGGATTTACTGATTATATGTTTGTAGATTCATTTGAAGAAGCAGTGCTCACGGCAGCGAAGATTGCAAAAGAGGGAGAAGCGGTTCTGCTTTCACCGGCATGTGCAAGCTGGGATATGTTCCCAAGTTACGAAGTACGCGGAGAGAAGTTCAAAGAGATTGTAAATTCCTTATAAGGAGTGAACGGGTTGAAGTATTCGTGGCAGTCAGAACAAACGGAACAGAAAAAATGTGACAGAGTTCTGATATTAGTACTGGCAATCATTATCGTAACTGGTCTTGTGATTCTCTACAGCACAAGTGCATATAATGGAGAGATAAAATTCCAGGATACGTTTTATTATCTGAAAAAACAGGTATTTGCAACGCTTCTCGGGATTATGGGTATGTGGTGTATAGCAAATATAGACTATCATATCTGGAAAAAGTGGGCAGTTCCGGGATATCTGTTATCTATTTTACTCGGAGTACTGGTAATGTTGTTCGGAGAAGAATACAATGGGTCCAAAAGATGGTTGTCTTTTGGACCATTTTCTTTTCAGCCATCGGAATTTGCAAAGGTTGCGGTGATTCTGTTCCTGACATATATCATACTAAGAAATGCAGAAAAAATGTGGAAATTTTCAACAGTCTGCAAGATTGTTATCAGTGTGCTGCCAATTGTAGGTCTGGTTGGGGCGAGCAATTTGAGCACAGCGGTTATTATTCTGGGAATAGCAGTCATCCTGGTATTTGTCGCAAGTCCGAAGTATGGGCAATTTGCGTGGATGGTGTGTCTGGGGTGTGCATTTATGGGGATATTTCTTGCTATGGAAAGTTACCGGCTTGAACGGCTGCAGATCTGGCAGCATCCGGAAAAATATGAGAAAGGCTATCAGACACTTCAGGGGCTGTATGCAATCGGATCAGGAGGATTGTTTGGCAGGGGACTTGGAAGCAGTATCCAGAAACTCGGATTTGTACCGGAAGCGCAGAATGATATGATATTTTCTATTATCTGTGAGGAAATGGGATTGATCGGGGCAGTATTTGTAATGTTATTATTTTTCATCCTGATATGGCGCTTTTTTATTATTGCATCTCATGCACCCGATCTGGAGGGAGCTTTGATTGCATCCGGCGCAATGGCACACATGATGATACAGGTAATTCTTAATATTGCGGTTGTGACAAATACCATACCGAATACGGGAATTACATTGCCATTCATCAGTTATGGAGGAACTTCGGTTATGTTCCTGCTTTTTGAAATGGGGCTTGTGTTGAATGTGTCATGTTTGGTAAAATAATATACATGTGGATGAAAGGAAGTTTGAATCATATATGGGAAACCAGAGGCCAAAGAAAAAACAAGGGAACAAGAAGAATGGAAAAAAGCATCATGTATATGCAGTGATTGTTCTGCTGCTGGCAGCAGCGATCATCATTATCGGAGGTATTTTGCTGTTCTATATTCAAGAAATAGAAGTAAGCGGAAATGAGTACTGTGACAGTCAGGAGATTGTGAATTGCGTGCAGAATGATAAGCTGTCGGATAATTCTTTATATGTAGTTGCAAAATATTCTATAGGAAAAGGAACCGTACCGAAATGTCTGGATTCTTTAAAAGTCAGAATGAAAAATCCGTGGACACTGCAGATTACGGTAAAAGAAAAGGCAATTACCGGGTGCGTGAAAACCGGAACAACCTATAGTTATTTTGATCAGAGTGGACTTGTGGTAAAACAATCTTCGGTAAAAGATGTGCAGATACCGGTTGTAGAGGGAGTGAAGATAAAATCAGGCAAACTGTATAAGCAGATCCGAACATCAAATCAGACAAAATTTAATGAAATACTGGAAGCATGTGCAGAAAGTCAGAAATATGGGATATATCCGGAAAATGTGACGGTAAAACAGCAGCAGATCTATATGAAATTTGGAAATGTAAGTGCCTGTCTGGGAAGCCAGGTATCTGGTGAACAGATTGCTCAGATCAAGCCGATCTTAAAAAAGCTTGGTGATAAAGAGGGAATCCTGCATTTGGAGACCTATTCAGAGAATAACACTACGATTACTTTTGAGATGAAAGAAATTTCACAAGAAAATTAGAAAAATTAGAGAAATTCTATTGATATTTTACACGAAAGTCTATATTATATACTATATATAGCAAACTGAGTTCATCTCACTTGCTCTATCAATGGGATGTATAATATATAATAAGGATAACAAAGGAGGAGAAACCCTTGCTAGAAATTAAAACAAATGAATCAGAAGCAGCGGCAAAAATAATTGTTGTTGGAGTCGGTGGAGGCGGTAATAACGCAGTAAACCGAATGATTGATGAGCAGATTGCCGGTGTTGAATTTATAGCGATCAATACAGATAAACAGGCACTTCAGCTGTGTAAAGCTCCGACATTGATGCAAATCGGTGATAAGATCACAAAAGGTCTGGGAGCTGGTGCAAGACCAGAGATTGGTGAGAAAGCTGCAGAAGAAAGTGCAGAAGAAGTATCAGCAGCACTGAAAGGTGCTGACATGGTATTTGTAACTTGTGGTATGGGCGGCGGAACAGGAACAGGTGCTACACCGGTTGTTGCCCGCATTGCAAAAGAACAGGGAGCATTAACAGTTGGTGTTGTAACAAAGCCTTTCCGTTTTGAGTCAAAGACACGTATGAACAATGCCCTTGCAGGAATTGAAAAATTAAAAGAAAGTGTAGATACACTGATCGTAATCCCGAATGATAAACTGCTGGAAGTTGTAGACAGACGTACAACAATGCCGGAAGCTTTGAAGAAAGCTGACGAAGTGTTACAGCAGGGTATTCAGGGAATCACAGACCTGATCAATGTACCTTCACTGATTAACCTTGACTTTGCAGATGTACAGACAGTTATGACAGATAAGGGAATTGCCCACATTGGTATCGGTCAGGGACGTGGTGATGATAAAGCACTGGAAGCTGTAAAACAGGCTGTTGCCAGTCCGCTTCTGGAGACAACTATTGCCGGAGCATCTCATGTCATCATCAATGTATCCGGTGATATCACACTTATGGATGCATCCGATGCAGCAGAATATGTACAGGAACTTGCCGGAGAAGATGCGAACATCATTTTTGGTGCAATGTATGATGATTCCAGAGCAGACGAAGCTACAATTACTGTAATTGCTACAGGACTTCATAATGTTGGCGGAAGTGCTTCAAAATTAAAATCAAGACTGGAAAATCAAGGAAGAACATCTGCGATGCCACATGGTCAGCAAGGACATGCATCTGCATATGAGAGACCAGTACGTCAGAGCAGTGCAATGTATGGACAGCAGCAAGCAGTACGTACACCGCAGGCAGAACGTCCGGTATCACCAAGACTTGATTTCGGAACAACAACACAGAGAGAGACAACGGGAACTGCAACAAGACGTCCAATGGGTGGAACCACTCCTACACTGGATACACCTAGAACACCTACAAGCAAGGTGAAAGAACAGTCAATTAAAATTCCTGATTTCTTTAAAAAATAATCACATAAAGAATAGTACTACTTAGAATACAGAGAATATGCCGCAGGCAGTTTCTCTTACATACATTACTATATAAGAAAGATCGTACACAGGTTGGCGTGAGCTGACTTGTATACGGTCTTTTTTTGTGTATCTTAGTTTTACTAATATGTTCGCAGGGTTACGAGAGCTGTCGAACGAAAAACGGAATCACATACAGTATCTGACAAAATCCTTTTGAAAAAATTTATATAATGTTACTTGTTTAAAACAACAAATTTATTTCTGTGCACGGAAAGAGAAAGAAGGCCTGATGTGTACTATGAATTATATGTAGATGTGTTTTTTATGGTGAATTTTACAATGGATGCGATTCTTTTGATCCTTCTGAAGAAATTACTTGCCTGTCCGGCGGGGTATGGAAGGGTTTTTGCAGGAGCAGCAACTGGAGCCGCGATGACATGTATTGCAATTGTCATATTCAGGAAAACACCGGTATTAAGATTTGTAGTATTTCATGGAGTCATTAATGTAGTAATGATGAAGGCCGGCCTTGGAATAAAATGGGGCCGGGAATTGTTCAGAGGATGGGTGCTCTTGTATATAGAGTCATTTCTGCTGGGAGGTGTGTTCCAGTTCGTTCAACAGTATATAAGGCGGGGAAGTATGTTCTTTTTACTGGCTGTAATCAGTTACTACCTCGTGTCGGTAATCTGGAAAATCATTTTATTCTTTTCAGAGAAAGGAAATCGTTACTGTGAAGTCGAAGTGTTTTTTGGAGAAAAAAATGACAGACTGAGAGGACTGATAGATACAGGGAATACATTGAGTGATACGATCAGTAATGATCCTGTCAGTATTATAGACAGGGCATCTGTAAGAAGACTGACAGAGGAAAAGAAACCGGAACGATTCAGATATATTTCTTATCATTCCATTGGGAAAAAAGAGGGTGTGATGCCGGCGTTCCGGCTGGATAAGATGCAGATCATACGGGATGGAAACAAGATAAATGTGGAACATCCATTAGTGGCAGTAAGTGAAGAAGAATTAGGTTCAGAAAATTATCAGATGATTATCAATCCAGATATATTGACAGGAGGAAAGAAAAATGGTGATAAAAGTGGCAGTTCCACATCAGTTTAAATTGAAAGTTATTCCGGATTTCCGGTCTCTCTTTTTTTCGGACAAAAAAGACATTCATTATATAGGAGGATCAGATATTCTTCCGGCACCATTGGAAACAGAGGAAGAAAGAAAAGCAATACGGGGACTGGGGACAGAGAATGATGAACAGGCAAGAAAAATGCTGATTGAACACAATCTTCGTCTGGTTGTGTATATTGCAAAGAAATTTGATAATACCGGAGTAGGAGTTGAGGATTTGATTTCTATAGGTACAATTGGGTTGATAAAAGCAATTAATACGTTTGATCCAGATAAGAATATCAAACTTGCAACGTATGCATCCAGATGTATTGAAAATGAGATTCTGATGTATCTGAGGAGAAATAGTAAGACCAAGATGGAAGTGTCGATTGATGAGCCTTTAAACGTCGACTGGGATGGAAATGAACTGCTGTTGTCGGACATTTTGGGAACAGAGGAAGATGCTGTCTATAAGGATCTGGAAAATGATGCAGAGAAGAAAGTACTGATCAAAGCAATCAGCCGCCTGTCAGGAAGGGAACAGATGATCATCCGGATGAGGTTCGGTCTGGGGACAGCCGACGGAGAAGAAAAGACACAGAAAGAGGTGGCAGATATGCTTGGTATTTCCCAGTCTTACATATCCAGATTAGAGAAAAAGATTATGCAAAGATTGCGCCGAGAAATGGTGAAGTATTCCTGAAAATGTGCTACAATAAAAAGAAAAAGGGGTTGGTCATATGAGGCTTAGTTTTTTTGGAGCAGCCCATGAAGTGACTGGAAGCTGTCATCTTCTTGAAGCATGCGGAAAGAATATCTTGATTGACTGTGGAATGGAGCAGGGACCGGATCTTTACGAGAATCAGGAACTTCCGGTTGCACCGGGAGATGTAGATTACATTCTTCTGACACATGCACATATTGATCATTCCGGAAATATTCCGCTTCTGGTGAAAAAAGGATTTTCCGGGGAGATCATCACCACATTTGCAACGGCAGATCTTTGTGATATTATGCTTCGTGACAGCGCACATATTCAGGAATTTGAAGCGGAATGGAGAAACAGGAAGGCAAGAAGAAGCGGAGAACCGGAATACGAACCGATTTATACGGTTGCAGACGCAGATGCCGCAACGAAGCTTCTGGCACCGGTAGATTACGGACAGAAGATTACGTTGTGTGACGGAATTGAAGTAAGATTCAATGATGTGGGGCATCTGCTTGGATCGGCAAGCATTGAAGTATGGATAACCGAAGGAGATGTCTCAAAGAAGGTTGTATTTTCCGGAGATGTGGGAAATGTCAATCAGCCGATCATTAAAGATCCCCAGTTAGTAAAAGAGGCAGACTATCTGGTGATCGAATCTACATACGGAGACCGTACACATGGTGAGGATATTCCAGATTATGTGGGAGAGTTTACAAGGATTTTGAGAGAGACATTCCAAAAAGGCGGCAATGTGGTGATTCCTTCTTTTGCGGTTGGACGTACGCAGGAGATTTTGTACTTTATCCGTGAGATCAAAGAAAAGAATCTGCTTCCGGAATTTCCGGGATTTGAAGTATATGTGGACAGTCCGCTTGCAATCGAAGCTACGAATGTGTTTAATAAAAATGTCAAAGGATGTTTTGATGAGGAAGCAATGGAATTGGTAAATCAGGGGATCAATCCTCTGCTGTTCCGGGGGCTGAAGACGACGATTACCAGTGATGAGTCCAGACAGATCAACTTTGATACAAAACCGAAAGTTATCCTGTCTGCATCCGGTATGTGCGAAGCAGGACGGATCCGGCATCATTTGAAGCACAATCTGTGGCGTCCGGAATGCACGATCTGTTTTGTGGGATATCAGGCAGTCGGAACGCTTGGAAGAAAACTGATTGAGGGTGCAGAGAGTGTAAAGCTGTTTGGAGAGAATATCACGGTCAATGCCAGAATCGAGGTATTGAAAGGAATCAGCGGACATGCAGATATGAATGGTCTTTTGGACTGGATCAGGGGATTTGAAAAAATACCAGACCGCGTAATGGTTGTGCATGGGGAAGATACAGTGACAGATCATTTTGCAAAATTGGTAGAAGATACATTCGGTTGTCCGGCATTCGCACCATATTCAGGTGGAACGGTAGACCTCGCAGCAAATGAGATTATAACGATCGGACAGAAGATTCCGAAAAAATCAGATGAGAAACCGAGTAAGCTTAAGAGTGCATCCGCATTTAATCGTCTGGTGGCAGCTGCAAAGCGTTTGCTGAACGTTGTGTATAAGAATGAAGGCCTGGCGAATAAAGATATGGCCAAGTTCGAGACCCAGATCCAGAATCTGGCAGATAAGTGGGATAGATAACGCAGAATCTGCCAGATGTCAAGGAGTAAAATTTTTTTTATTTGATAAGAAACCGCATAAGCCTGTGCGATAAGGAGCATCATCTTAATAGAAACTGATGGATGAGATTCTGACAGGAGGTCTGTAATGGCACAGGGAAAGGTAGAAATATGTGGTGTGAATACGGCAAAGCTTCCTATCCTGAATGAAGAGGAGAAGGAAGCTTTGTTTGTACGCATCAAAGAAGGAGACCGGGAAGCGAAAGAAGAGTACATTAAAGGAAATTTACGACTTGTCCTGAGCGTGATAAGACGATTTGGGGCAAGCGGGGAGAACCCGGATGATCTGTTCCAGATTGGGTGTATCGGACTGATTAAGGCGGTTAATAATTTTAACACAGAATTAGAGGTAAAATTTTCCACCTATGCAGTACCAATGATCATTGGAGAGATCAGAAGGTACATGAGAGATAACAATTCCATTCGTGTCAGCCGGTCACTCAGAGATACGGCATATAAAGCAATCTACGCCAAAGAAGGATTTGTGAAGAAATATTCCAAAGAGCCTACGGTGCAGGAAATTGCTGAGGAGATCGGGATATCCAAGGAAGATATCGTGTTTGCACTGGATGCAATCCAGATGCCGGTCAGTCTTCATGAACCGGTATACAGCGACGGAGGCGATACGCTGTACATCATGGATCAGGTGAGTGATAAAAAAAACCGGGAAGAAAACTGGGTAGAAGAGCTGTCGCTGGAGGCAGCGATGGAACGCCTCAATGAACGGGAACGTTTTATCATCCAGCTTCGATTTTTTGAAGGAAAGACACAGATGGAGGTGGCAGAACAGATTCAGATTTCGCAGGCGCAGGTGAGCCGGCTGGAAAAAAATGCATTGAAAATAATGAAACAATATCTGTTGGGCTAAAGGCTGTTATTCTTTCCAGTTACAAAATTTCTG
>ERZ772954.1743-NODE-1743-length-15739-cov-6.809934_pt1 | contig 15739 bp, 15 predicted proteins | sample MGYA00580684_ERZ772954 | MGnify/ENA primary metagenome ERZ772954 (study PRJEB29015, sample SAMEA2737654) | human gut metagenome | biome: human gut; feature: human-associated habitat; material: faeces | place: China | collected 2012 ...
AAAGCTTGGTGGACTTGCCGCTCTGTCCGGAAATAATCAGAGGTGTACGTGCCTCATCGATCAGGACAGAGTCGATCTCATCGATGATACAGTAGTGAAGATCTCTCTGAACAAGCTGTTCTTTATAGATGACCATGTTGTCACGAAGATAATCAAATCCAAGTTCGTTGTTTGTTACGTATGTGATGTCACATCCGTATGCCGCACGACGCTCTTCCGGCTTCATGTCGTTAAGTACCACGCCTACAGTCAGGCCAAGGAACTCGTGAACCTTACCCATCCACTCAGCATCTCGTTTTGCCAGGTAGTCGTTGACGGTTACGATGTGGACACCTTTACCCTCAAGGGCATTCAGATATGCAGGAAGTGTGGAAACAAGAGTTTTACCTTCACCTGTTTTCATCTCGGCGATACGGCCCTGGTGAAGGATGATACCACCGATGATCTGTACACGGTAATGCTCCATTCCAAGTACACGCTTGGCTGCCTCACGTACGGTGGCAAATGCCTCCGGAAGAAGATCATCCAGTGTTGCACCTTCTGCAAGACGTTTCTTATATTCTCTTGTCTTGTCTCGTAACTGCTCATCCGTAAGCTGCTGCATCTGAGACTGATAGCTCTCGGTTTTTTCAACCAGCGGCATGATACGTTTTACCTCACGCTGGCTGCGGGTTCCAAATACTTTTGAAAAAACATTCATGTTTCTGCTCCAATCATTTTATTCGAATAAGACTGCTGTCTCTGATCTGTCCAATTTTGGATCATTCCAGTTCTCTGTTGATATCCGTTATACTGGATCACATATGGTATATATTCTACCACTTTCCTGTTATAAAAACAATGAACAATTATTTAACAAATCATGTCAGGAACAACAGAGTTATTGTTCACTCCGTTCTCAGTAACACAATAGAAAATATCCCGCATAGGACCCAGTTTTCGAGGATCCCGCGGGATATTACAGATCTTATTTTCTTACTTTTACATTTTTCACACTGCTCCAGGCACCGTAATATGTCTTTCCGCTCGCTTTTTTGTATGCACGGATACGAACATGATAAGTGCTTCCCTTTTTCAAACCGGAAAGTGTTCGGGTCAGTGCACTGGCGGACACTGTCCTGGACCCTCTCATGGACCTTGATGCCGCATACTGGATCTGATAGCCGGAAGCACCAGCTGCTTTTTTCCAGCGGACAGTCAGCTTCCCGGAAGCCTTGCTGGACGGTTTGTACTGCACCGGAGCTGTCAGGCGGACGATCCTGCTGCCGTTTTTGTTATAAGCACTTAAAGCAGAGCCCTTGTATGCGCGGACTGTATAAGTATACATGGTTCCTGCTTTTACTGATCCGTCTGTGTAGACCAGCGTATTGCTTCCGCTTACGGTAGCGATATTGACCCACTTGCTGCTGTTTCCGGTCCTTCGATAGATCTTATAGCCGGAAGCATTTGCAGCTTTTTTCCATTTGAAGACGATGCCGGCAGGGCTGTTGGAAGTGCCGGATAACCCGGGCGTGGTAAGCTTTACCGTTGTAAGGGCCGCGGACCGAAACTGGTATACGGCTGACTGTACTTCATCAGTCTTTTTCCATTCAGATTTCTGATAAACATACTTCTGGAAAAAGATATACATGTTATAAGTTGCGGCTTTGTTTATTCCTTTGGCAGATCCGATCCGCCATGTAGTATTCTTCCTGTTATCGGTTGGATTTGGTGAAGTACTCCAGTAAACTGGCACCCACTTCACATCTCCAGGCCCGGGATTTGAATTTGTAGTTCCCGCACCGGTCACGGTAAAATTATAATATTTATTCGGAGTAAATTTCAGCGGAGAATCCAACCCTCTTACAAAACTATCTTTGACATCTGGTATAGAAGGTATATAGGTCGGTGTCGGCGTCACATCATATTTCGGGCGGGTTCCCCTGTAATTCAACTTTAATTTTTTCAGGTTGCTGGTTCTTCCGTCTGAACCCAATACTTTAAGATACAGATCAAATTCTTTCTCTGTATCCAGATTCTTAAGATATATCACAAAGCTTCTGTTTGCAGTAACCGCCACACGAGAGTTTCCCGTATCGACCCTCGGAACATCAGAAGTTCCGTCCTTTTTTCTCGCTACAGCTTTGTAGTAGCAGGCTCCGTTTGCATCAACTTTAAGTGTCACATTTACAGAACTGCGGCTTACCCATTTTTCTCCGGTCCATTTTACGTTTATTTTTGGCACCGGTGTTGGTGTCACTGTCAGTTCAGGATCCGCTGTCGGTGTCACTGTCGGTTCCGGACCCGCTGTCGGTGTCACTGTCAGCTCCGAAGCTGACGCTGACATAGCTTCTGCGTTTTCTTCTTCCATACTGTCTCCTGCTTCTTCAGGTATCAGTTCTGTCAATAATACTTCCGGATCATCCTCACTGGAGATCTCTTCTGAAACTCCTTCCTCAGCTCCGCCGAAAGCATCCTCGCTGTTCTCCGCATTTTCCGCGTTTTCCACATCTTCCATGGTTGCATCAGAAGAATTATCCACCATTTTCTCAGAAATATCCTCACTGTCTTCTGCAGGCTGCTCAGTCTCTCCCCTAGACTCTGTAGTTTCCTCTGCGGAAAACAGCTCCTGGCTGTCCCCAACATTTTCTGTGATTTCTGCATCACCGCTGCCAAACTCTGCAGCCACACCGGTTGCCGGAAACACCGTCACACAAAGCGCGGCACTTAAAAAAAGTGCCAGAACTTTTTTCTTCATTTACCTTCCTCCTTTTCTCCGTGAGTTACATATTTGTTATGTCAAGGAGATATTCGCACTCCACACAGTATTATTTTTCAGAAAGTGGGGCTGACTGAAACTTGTACTGTACAGACTGTATCTTATCCGTAGACTGCCATTTGGAATCCCTGCAGGTATATTTGCGGAAGAAAACATACAGATTAAAAGTTCCCTCCTGGTCGATTCCTTCCTTGGAACCGATCTTCCAGGTGCTTCGGATCCGGTTGGAATTCGGATTCGCAGATGTGCTCCAGTAAACAGGCACCCACTTAATGTCTCCGTTTTCCGGATCCTCATTATCGGTACCGGCACCGATAACCTTAAAATCATAAAATGTATCCGGATAGAATTCCAGAGGAGAATCCAGCCCCTCTACCGTACTGTCCTCTGCCTTTGGTTTGGATGCTTTATGTTTTTTCTCAGAATCTGTTTTTTTCGCCGGGCGGCTGTCCTGATCCAGCTCCATCCGCTTCAGATCACTTAATTTCCCATTCTCATCCTCAATCTGGATATACAGATCAACTGCCTGGTCTGTATCCAGGTCTGCAAGTGTGATCCCGAACTCTTCATCCTCACTGATCAAAACCTCATCATTCACGGTATTTCCGGTCTCGATCTGAGGCACCTGGGGATTTCCGTCTTCCCCCCGCTCTGCCCATTTATAATAGCAAACGCCGTTAACGGCTGACGTAAGCGTTATCTCTGCCTGGGAATAGCTGTCCCATTTAAATCCTGTCCATTGTATTTCTGACTTTTGGGAATCCTTTGTATTGTTTTCTCCGGAACTCAGTTCCAGATCCTCCACAGTCTGTTCTTTTATGGTGTCACCACTGTTAAATTCCGCTGCCATACAGGTAACCGGTATCATGGTCATACCAAGAGCTGCACTTAAAATCACCACAGGAAGCTTCTTTTTCATTTTTCCTTCCTCCTTTCGCATATGTCTTCATTATATAATTCTCCCCTATTGCTTGCAACAGAAAAGAAGCCTGATTTTGCTGTGACATAAAAGGCTCCGGAAACCTGCCGATTTCTCACACAGATTCCCGGAGCCTTCCATTCAATATTCAGTTGTGATAATAAAATCCCCTATCAGAACTCTGGTTCGATCAGTCCGTAAGTATTTCCTTTACGTTTATAAACTACGTTAACCTGCTCTGTCTCAGCATTAAAGAATACAAAGAAATTATGTCCGAGAAGCTCCATCTGTACGCATGCATCTTCCGGATACATTGGTTTGATTCCGAATTTCTTGGTACGGATGATCTTAACTTCCTCATCCTCTTCATAATCCTTATCAAGGTATGCCTTCTGGAAGTTTGTGGATTCCTGCTGCTTGTCAACGATCTTGTTCTTGTATTTACGAAGCTGACGCTCAATTACCTCTTCAACCAGATCGATGGATACATACATATCATTGCTTACCTGCTCGGAACGGATAATGTTACCTTTCACAGGGATCGTTACCTCGATCTTCTGGCGATCCTTCTCAACGCTTAAGGTTACTGAAATCTCAGTTTCAGGAGTGAAATACCTTTCAAGTTTACCAAGCTTGTCCTCAACAGCTGTTTTAAGTCCTTCGGTTACTGCTATATTCTTTCCACTAATAATAAATTTCATGACTTCCATCCCCTTTGCTGTTTTATGTTGCTATTATAACATATTAAATTGAATTTTAACATCACTTTTCAAAAATTTCATAAATTTTTTCCAAATTTATTCGATATATTCCTTCAAAATGTTTTTTTTGTCGTGAATGCGCAACTATTAGAGTATTTCATCTAATTAATTCATTACAAATGTATATCTGCACACCAGTGCCAGAAGATTGATGGGACAAAAGCATCTGCTTCACTATTTGTATATACTATTTCATTTTAGCCAGAGCTTCAAAGGGTATACTTCCGCCAAAAATATCCAAAGCACTGCCAACAGTCACATCCAGTCTGCCCTGACCTGCTTTTCGAAGCTCTTCAATATCTGCCATAGAACCCACACCGCCTGCATAGGTCACCGGATGGGCTGTATACTGTCCCAGAAGCTTTGCAAGCTCTGTTTCCACACCTCGGGCCTTTCCTTCCACATCCACTGCATGGACCAGAAATTCGTCGCAGAAGCTTCCAAGCCTTTCCATCAGCTCCGGTGTCACGATCTCTTCTGTAAATTTCTGCCATCGGTCTGTGACAATATAATATTTGCCATCTTTTTTGCGGCAGCTCAGGTCAAGTACAAGATGTTCTTTCCCTACAGCATCACGGATCTTCTCCAGATTTTCCCAGGATATCACTCCGTTTTTAAACACATAGGAGGTTACGATCACGTGGCTGGCGCCAGCCTCCAGATATTCTGCCGCATTCTCCGGGCAGATGCCGCCTCCGATCTGAAGCCCTCCGGGATATTTTCCCAGAGCCAGAAGTGCCTGGGCTTTCGTCGCTTCATAGTTCGGAGAATCCTTTCCGTTCAGAAGGATCACATGACCGCCCTTTAACCCTGCCTTCTTATAAAGCTCTGCATAGAATGCCGCATCCTGCTCTGACACAAAATTTTCTGCCGCCTGATCCCCCTGATCCTTCAGGCTTCCTCCTACGATCTGTTTTACCTTTCCGTTATGTATATCAATGCATGGTCTGAATTTCATAATCCTGTCCTCCATTTTCTTTCCATGCACTGATAATAGCATCTGAAACAGTTTTATGCAATGCTGTGGTAAAATATCTGTTATCTTCCTTCTACCGCATTTCCCACTGCGTTTCCGATATCATCCACTGCATTACCTACGCCGTCGCCAAGGTCCTTTACACTGTCACCCAGCTCACCGGATACAGTTCCGTCATTTTCGTTTCTGTCAGCATCCGCAGCTCCGGGTGCTGCTGTCCCGTTATTTCCATTTCCTGCAGGCGTCACGGTAATATTTCCATCGGACATCTCATTGTTATCCGTGCCGGAATCCTTAATGCTCTCTCCATTGTCCTTCACACCGTCATTGTCTGCTTTTTCTTCCATAGTTTCATCTTCTGCGGCAGTATTTTCGTTTGTATCTTTTTCCTTATCCTTCGTGTTTTTATCTTTTTCATCCACTGTTTCATCCGCATTGTTTACCGCTGTGCCGCAGGCTGTAAATGTACACAGTGACAGGGTAAGCAAAGTACCAAAAAGAATCGCCTTCCATTTTTTCATATGATCTTCTCCTTTTTCTGAAAAATTCTGTATTCCTAATATGGCACTTTTTCCGCTATCCTATTCTGGGAAAAATTTCAAAAGCCGCAATTTCATCCAAAAAAGACGGGGTCCGATCTTACACGAACCCCGTCTGTATTACCTGTAATTTTATTCTGTTGCGGCTCAATCTGTCAGGATCAGCCGATCACGTCACTCATATCATAACGTCCTGCCGGTTTGCCGGCAAGGAATTTGGCTGCTTCTACAGCACCTTTTCCAAAAATAGCCTTGGAATATGCAGTATGCTTGAACTCGATCACTTCGTCCTGACCTGCAAAAATTATCTCATGCTCACCTACGATAGTTCCGCCGCGAACTGCGGAGATACCGATCTCCTTATCATCGCGTTTTTCACGTTTCTGGCTGCGGTCATATACATAATGATACTGGTTATCCATAGCTTCATTAATGCTGTCTGCCAGCGCAAGTGCAGTACCACTTGGTGCGTCTAATTTCAGGCGGTGATGCTTCTCTACGATCTCCATATCAAAGCCTGCAGCTGCAAGAACCTTAGCTGCGTCCTGAACCAGCTTCAGAAGTGTGTTGATACCAAGAGACATGTTTGCGGATTTCAGCACTGCTACCTTTCGGGATGTTTCTTCCACTTTTGCAAGCTGCTCCTGGCTTAAACCGGTACTGCACAGAACAACCGGGATCTGGCGTGCCGCGCTGTACTCAAGAAGCTTGTCTGTTGCCTTTGCGGAAGAAAAATCAATGATCGCATCTGCCTCTACCTGACATGCGTCAATATCGGTGAATACCGGATAGCTGTTTTTTCCCTGATCTGCAATATCAATACCTGCTACGATCTCAGCATCCGGATCTTTCTCCACAATGCCGCTGATGACCTGGCCCATATGTCCGTTGCAGCCGTGCATGATGATTTTTACCATAGTATATTCTCCTTTACCTTTCGCTTACAGTCAGATCATTTAGCAAGCTTAAGGCCGAATTTCTCGATCTCTTTTGCAAGAGCTGCCTTTGTGTCCTCTTCCATCTCGCAGAGCGGCATACGAAGCGGCCCTACGTTCATTCCCATAAGGTTCATAGCTGTCTTAACAGGAATCGGGTTTACTTCGCTGAACAGCGCATTGATCAGCGGAAGAGCTTTCAGCTGATCCTCTGTTGCTCCCTTGGTGTCGCCGTCGAAATATTTCATGACCATGTCATGTGTAAACTTCGGTGCAACGTTGGAAAGCACGGAGATAACTCCAAGTCCGCCAAGAGAAAGAATCGGAAGTACCTGATCATCATTTCCGGAATAAAGCTCAAGCTGTCCGTCTGCCAGAGACATCATCTTGGCGATCTGGGAAAGATCTCCTGTTGCTTCCTTGATTCCGACAATGTTCTTTACATTCTTTGCAAGGTAAGCTGCTGTAGCCGGCTGGATGTTGCAGCCTGTACGGCTCGGTACGTTGTACATGATGAGCGGAGTTTCCGGAACTGCATTGGCAATTGCTGTGTAGTGAGCGATAAGCCCCTTCTGTGTAGCCTTGTTATAGTAAGGTGTTACAATAAGAAGAGCGTCTGCGCCATAGGAAGCTGCTTCCTTGGACATCATGATCGCTGTCTCTGTACAATTGGAACCTGTTCCTGCGATAACAGGCACACGTTTGTTAACTTTATCAATTGTGAACTTAATTGTCTGAAGATGCTCTCCGTGTGTCAGAGTAGAAGATTCTCCTGTTGTTCCACAGATAACGATGGCGTCTGTGCTGTTCGCGATCTGATCCTCAAGGATCTCCTCAAGTTTCTCAAAATTCACTTTACCGTCTTCATGCATAGGTGTTACGATTGCAACGCCTGTTCCTTTAAAAATTGCCATTTGTCTTCCTCCTTCTTTCTTCTGTGAAATATTGCTTATTCCCGTTCCTGGTCAGTCAGCTCTGTTGTTATCGTGGTAATACTATCCACATAGGGCTTCAAAGCATCCGGAAGCCAGCGTCCGGTCATAATTATATGCATACTTTCATCCTTCTGCTTAAGCATATCGATGATCGTCTCAACTGGAGCGATTCCTTTATCCATAAGCCCGAGGATCTCATCCAGCAGCAGAAAATCACACTCTCTGGTAGCAATTACCTTCCGTGCGAAATTAAGGCCATTGAGAATATTAGTTCTCTCTTCTGCCTTTTCCTGCTCACTTAGGTCATTATAGCAGGTGTCCATTTTTTCGAAACGGAAAATCTTGAAATCAAAATTATCCAGTTCCTCAAGGAAATCCAGTTCTCTGCGTTCCCTGCCCTTGAGGAACTGTATGATGATCACACTTTTTCCCTGTGTAGCAAAGCGCAGCCCCCGGCCTACAGCCAGAGTTGTCTTTCCTTTCCCGTTCCCGCAATAAACCTCTGTTATTTCTCTTTCCATGATTTTTCCTCTTACTGTTAGTGAAACCGGTAATTCCCCATTTTTCTGATTTTTTTAATATTACCGCAGATTGGCTGGAAATGCAAGTGTTACCTTAATGTTCTCACCACTATTCCAAAATATATCCAATGTTACTCAACATATTCCAATTTACTCACCGAAACTTCATAGGCAATCCTTTTTTCTGTTTCGTTTTCACTAATCCGTTTCATGTACTCCCTGCTCTGGATCCTGCCCCAGATCAGTACATGCCCGCCTACTTCAAAAGCAGAAGCATATCTGGCATTTCTTCCCCAGCATATACATGGTATGTAATCGGATTTTCCGTAAGGTCGATTGACTGCCATCAGAAGATCTGCGATTTCTCTTCCCAACGGTGTTTTTCTGTATACAGGCGGTTTACAGATATATCCGTCCAGAAAGATCTGATTGACCGGTACAGTTTCTTCTTCCTCCCCCACAAACTTCACTTCCCGGGCAAAGACTGAAAGCACAAGCCGGTTTCTCTTTTCTTCATGACGGTTATAGGATCGGAACTGTCCGTGGATCTCGATATATTCTCCCACATAATCCTGTGTGATATCGATCAGCCGCTCAGACACCATCACCGGGATCCTGTCCTCCGAATCGCTGAGACGTTTTACCAGGATATCCATCATGTAAAATCCTTCTCCAAAGACCTGATGGCTGAAAGTAAACCCCGTAGCGATCCGTCCCATAACGGATACCTGATTGTTTTCAATAATTTTATCTGCCATAATAAGTAGCTCTCCTTCCTCTTCGTGTATTTCGTCTATATCAATCTATGTGTATTTGCGGTATAATATGCCTGAAAAATGAAAAACCAAAAATATTTTTTTATGTCTTGTAATCTCACAAAAATGTGATAGACTATAAATTTGGACATCATTTTTAACAAAAAAGATTACTTATATATGGAAAGAAAGGATTTGGATTATATGAAGACCAAGCGTGAAGATGTTCGTAACGTGGCCATTATCGCCCATGTCGATCACGGTAAAACAACACTTGTTGACGAGCTTTTGAAACAGAGCGGTGTTTTCCGTGAGAACCAGGAAGTCCAGGAACGTGTCATGGACTCCAACGATATTGAGCGTGAGCGCGGCATTACGATTCTCTCCAAAAACACCGCAGTTCATTATAAGGATGTAAAAATCAATATCATCGATACTCCAGGTCATGCGGACTTCGGCGGCGAGGTAGAGCGTGTGCTGAAGATGGTAGACGGCGTTATTCTTCTTGTGGATGCCTTCGAGGGTGCCATGCCTCAGACTAAATTTGTACTTCGTAAAGCTCTCGAACTGAACCTGCATGTTATTGTCTGCATCAATAAGATCGACCGTCCGGAAGCACGTCCGGAGGAGGTTGTCGACGAGGTGCTGGAGCTTCTCATGGATCTGGACGCATCTGACGAACAGCTGGACTGCCCGTTCCTGTATGCCTCCGCAAAGGCCGGCTACGCAGTTCGTAACCTCGATGATAAGCCTGAGAATATGGCTCCTCTTTTTGAGACTATCCTTGATGCGATCCCTGCTCCGGAGGGAGATCCGGACGGAGATACACAGGTTCTTATCAGCACCATCGACTACAATGAATATGTAGGACGTATCGGTGTAGGTAAAGTAGAGAACGGTAAGATCGCAGTAAACCAGGAACTTACCCTTCTGAACCATCACGACCTTGACAAACGCAAGAAAGTCAAGATCAGCAAACTTTATGAATTCGACGGACTGAACAAAGTTGAAGTTAAAGAAGCATCTGTAGGTTCCATCGTAGCGATCTCCGGTATCGAAGATATCCATATCGGTGATACTCTCTGCGGCGGCGACAACCCGGAGGCAATTCCATTCCAGAAGATCTCCGAGCCTACGATCTCCATGAACTTCCTCGTAAACGACAGTCCGCTTGCAGGACAGGAAGGTAAATACATCACTTCCCGTCATCTGCGTGACCGTCTGTACCGTGAGCTCAATACAGATGTCAGCCTTCGTGTAGAAGATACTGAAACTACCGAATGTTTCAAGGTTTCCGGACGTGGTGAACTTCACCTTTCTGTCCTGATCGAGAACATGCGCCGTGAGGGTTATGAATTCGCAGTAAGTAAACCGGAAGTTCTGTATCACACAGACGAACGCGGCAAGAAACTTGAACCAATGGAAATCGCTTACGTTGATGTTCCGGAAGAATTCTCCGGTACCGTTATCCAGAAACTGAGCGAGCGTAAAGGTGAACTCCAGGGAATGAGCACAGCCAGCGATGGTTCTGTCCGCCTGGAATTCCATATCCCGTCCCGTGGACTGATCGGTTTCCGTGGAGAGTTCCTTACTTCCACCAAGGGTACCGGTATCCTGAATACAACCTTCGATGGATATGCTCCATACAAAGGAGATTTCCAGTACCGTAAACAGGGCTCCCTGATCGCATTCGAAGCAGGTGAAGCTGTTGCATATGGTCTGTTCTCCGCACAGGACCGTGGGACACTTTTCGTTGGACCTGGCGAAAAAGTATACAGCGGTATGGTCATCGGACAGAATGGTAAAGCTGAAGACATCGAACTGAATGTCTGCAAGACCAAACATCTGACCAACACACGTTCCTCTTCCGCCGATGAAGCTCTGAAACTGACACCGCCTAAGGTTCTCAGTCTTGAGCAGGCGATCGAGTTTATCGACCAGGATGAGCTTCTTGAGGTTACACCATCAAGCCTTCGTATCCGCAAGAGAATTCTTGATCCCAGAGAAAGAAAACGTGCTGCATTCCGTAAGCAGTAAGAGTAAATCACAGGACACGCCGCTGGCGTTCCCTGATATACAGAGCAATAAAAGAATCGCCCTGAGTCGTAACATTTTAACGGCTCAGGGCGGTTTTATTTGTAAAAATTCAATTATCGGCAGTCACACCTGAAATTTACCGGATTCCCAGTTTCCGGTACAGTGCTGCTTTCACCTCATCTGCTGCAAAAGCTGTGTCCACTGCATTCTTCATCAGGAGCGGAAGTTCTTCATCACGGATCCCGTAGGTTCTCTGGATGAAATCCAGTTCTTTGGTCAGATTTGTATTGCTGACTGTCCGGTTGTCGGTGTTGATCGATACCTTCAGTCCTGCATCCAGGAATTCACGGAGCGGATATTCTGCGGTACTGTTGACTGCTTTTGTCTGGAGATTGCTGATCGGGCACATTTCGATTCCTATGTTTTTCTCTGCAAGTGCTCTCTCAAGTTCTTTATGACCACGCATGGCGATACCATGTCCGATCCTCTTTGCTCCGACCTGCACAGAATCTATGATATTCTGAGGATTTCCACATTCTCCTGCATGGAGAGTAAAAGGTATCCCCAGTTTCCCCGCTTTTGTAAACAGTTCCATGAACTCCGACATTGGATATACTGCCTCTGCTCCAGCAAGGTCTGCTCCGCATACACCGGAACCGAGATATTCCCTTGCCGCCTTGAGCATACGATAATTCTCTTCCTCGCTATGATGGCGCATTGCACAGGTGAGTACTCCGTACTCTACTCCAAAATCTTTCCTGCCGCGTTCCAGACCACTAAGAAGTGCTTCGATCACTTTGCTGCAGTTCATATCCTCTGTCTCTGAGAACAGCGGAGCGAAACGGATCTCTGCATAGCAGACATTTTCCTGGCTCATGCTGCGAAGTACATCATAACCGGCTTCCGCAAGTCCCTGTTCGTCCATGAGGCATCGGCCCGGGATGTCAAATTTCTCAAGATATTCGGCAAGACTCGTACAGTCGTCAGAAACTGTAAGTTCTTCCTGGCTGACCTGTCTTCCAAGTCTTTTCTCTATAAATTCTCTGCTGAGTGAACCGTCCAGATGACAGTGCAGCTCTACTTTTGGCAGTTGTTTCAGTTCTTCTTTCGTCATATTCATTCTCCTTTTCCTTCCATTTCTGAAAAGAACTGATCCGGCGGGCATCACGAGACTGCACCTGAATCAGTTCTTAATTACTTTGAATCAATGTTTCTGTTGTTTCTTTTTCTTCAGAAGCTGAACCTTTGCCTCAAGAAGTTTCTCTCTGGAAAGTTTCGGCTCGGAAGATTTTTCCTTCAGTGGTTCCGGCTTGTGGAAGCTATTATCGTATTCTTCTCTCATGTCTTCTTTGTGGTTCTTCTGAAGTCCTCTGTTTGTCAGTTTCCTGATAATATCATAGAGTACGCCAAAAAGCGGAACCGCAATGACCATTCCCACAAGTCCCCATAATCCGCCAAACAGAAGAATGGAAAACAGCACCCAGAAGCTGGAAACGCCTGTTGTGTTTCCGAGGATCTTCGGTCCAATGATATTTCCATCTACCTGCTGAAGAATCACGATAAAGATGAGGAAATACAATGCCTGCCACGGGTTGTCAAGAAGAAGAAGTAATGCACACGGGATTGCACCGATAAAAGGTCCGAAAAACGGTATGATGTTCGTCACACCGATGACAACGCTGATAAACGCTGCAGATTCAAATCCCAACAACGTTGTCCCTGCAAAACAGATCACACCGATGATTGCAGAGTCGATGATCTTGCCAACAAAGAATCCATTGAACATCTTGTCTGTGTAATGGACTTCTTCCTCGATGATCTGTGCCCATTTGTTCGGGAATATACCATACAGGAGAAGTTTCGCCTGTGCGCCAAACAGTTTGCGGCTGGCAAGGAGATATACTGCAATCAAAAATCCGAGGAACATATTCTTGAATACACTCAGGACTTCAATCAACTGTACGGTAAGATTCCCTATAATCCCCTGAATTGTCTGCATCATACTGGAATTCGCACTCAGAATGTCATTCAGACCACTTTCAATCTGTGAAGAAAAATGATTAAAATATGCCTGAAGCTGCGGCTGATCCTGGAGCACCTGATCTATCATACGATTGCAGTATGCAAGCCGTGCCGGAAGGATACGGATGATTTTGATCGTACTGTCCCATACCTGCGGTAAGATCAGCAGGATCAGCAGAACTACGAGAGTCACTGCACATATGATCGCTATTGCAATGGAAAGAAACTTCATTCCCTTTTTCTGTTTCTCAGTTGCATTTGGACACCATTTCAGGAATCTGTCATCCATCCGGTTGCACATCGGTGCAAGGATATAGGCGATCAGTGCGCCATACAGGAATGGTTTCAGGATATTAAAGATCACGCGGATTCCTGCTGCGATACTCTGGCTCTGGTTCAGGATATACATGATCGCAAATCCAAACGCCAGGACTGCTGCACCTGTAATTCCAAGTTTCACGTATTTTGTGTTTTCATTCTGTTTCAATAATCATGCCCCCTGAAGCTTAACGCTTCCTTTGTTCCACATAAGATGTATGTGGTTTTTGTTTGATTTTACCATATCTGTTGGTGTTTATTGTAACATTCGTGTTCTTTCTTTTCAACACACAAAGTCTTAAATTTGTCCGCGCAAATCTTAAACAAATCTTAACTGCCATAAAGCAACTGCCCCGGCACTACGTTCCTGTAATGCCGGGGCAATCGCCGCTTATATTATTTATATTTTATGGAAGAAAATATATCGTTTTAATTATTTACCATAGTAAGCTTTCAGGTAGATTTCTTTGAGTTCTGCGATGAGTGGGTATCTCGGGTTTGCACCAGTACACTGGTCGTTGAATGCCTGCTCGCTCATCTCATCAAGAGTCTCAAGGAAGTATTTCTCGTCTACACCGTAATCTTTGATGGTAGGTTTGATCTCGATGATCTTCTTGAGTTCTTCGAGTTTCTCCAGAAGTTTCTCAAATACTTCTTTGTCATCTTTTCCTGTCATTGCAAAGATTCCTGTTAAAATCTTTGTCAGGGTTAACTGATCAAGGTCTGCTTTATAATCGCTTACCTGTGCCGCTACATTATCCATAAAGCTGACACCGCCTGTTACATCCTCGGAGAAGTCACGCTCTGTCCAACCTTTCATACGGCCAATAACGACAACCCCTCTTTCAAATGTCTCTGTTCCTTCGGATTCAAGGTCTGTTTCACCATCATAGTTCTGTGCAGTACCACCAATAAGTCCATGCATTGGAAGAACTGCATAAACGGTTCCTGTCTGAGAATTAAAGGTACGCTTGATATCCTGATTGCCTTTTAAAGCTTTTGATTTAATCAGTTCGTTTCTCTTTAAGTTCGGAATCCTCTCTGTATAGGCTCCAAAAGCCTGAGGATTAAAACTTTTTGAATCAAATTTCTCTCCTGCCATTTTCTACTCCTTTTTTAAATCTCTGCTCCCGGATTCTGTGCCATATAGTCACACAATTCGGTATATGTCATTTCACTCGGTTTCTTTCCTCCGACACTGCCAGAACCACCGTTTGTCCCTTTTACAAACTCTGGTGCCGGCTCATCGCTTTCAAACAGATAATCATTATCTGCCTTAATCTGAGCAAGCTGCTCATCCAGTCCAACAATTTTTCCATCGTTGAATTTCAGTCCATCCATATCGAGAAGTGCTTTGACAGCTTTGGCATTCTTGGCTTTTGCTCCAGTTAATGCTGCGGATAATGCATAATCAAATTTCATCTGGGAAATCTGTTTATCCGCATCGGCCTTTGCCTTTTCTGCCGTCTCTTTCCAGTCATCCGCTGCTTTTTTAATTCCATCAATATCCATGTCTTTAAACTTCTGGATTTCGGTATTGGCATCGTTTACCTGTGTTTCAAGAGATTCTGCCTTTAACTTATAGCTGTCTCTTTCCTGGATAACTTTTTCTGCTTTTTTCTGTTCTACCGCAATGTCTTTCCCGTTCTCGGCCATAATCTTATCAATTACTTCCTGCGAAAGATTAAGGCTCTTTAAAAATTCTGTTTTCATGTCTCCTGCTCCTTTCGTATTAGGTTGTTTTAGGCGTGTAACCAACCGCCACGAACCGACTGTTTAAGGTCTCATCTTCTGACCAATATCCAGCTTAACCCTGCTGGTGGGAGATATTTGGATCACCTCCTATGATTCAATACTTTTAATTCCATATGCAATTGCACAATCATGCTCAATCTTGCATCCCCGCGCTTCTTCCCATCCGCTTGCAAAATATGCAATATCTGCATTAGATAAAAGTTCGAGTGACTTTCCCAAGAACCACAATGGCTTAGCGTCTACTGGAGCTGACTGAAAAAAGGAATCAATTACTTCTACTGGTCCACCTACGAGTTTCTCAGCACTCTTGATTGCCGTTTCTCTTTCTCTTAAAATTTCCTGATCTGATTTGCCTCTCATCGGCTGACTAATAAATAATTTCTTCATGTTCTCTTACCTTCCTTTTCTTAAAAATTATAAATAACCTTGCAGCCATTGACGTTTCCGTTTGCCAACTGATACTCAATCACTGCAGGATATCCGTTTTCTTCTAACCATTCTCTCACTT
>ERZ772954.1744-NODE-1744-length-15736-cov-12.387348_pt1 | contig 15736 bp, 13 predicted proteins | sample MGYA00580684_ERZ772954 | MGnify/ENA primary metagenome ERZ772954 (study PRJEB29015, sample SAMEA2737654) | human gut metagenome | biome: human gut; feature: human-associated habitat; material: faeces | place: China | collected 2012 ...
GAGCAAAGAATGTTGGGCTTCGCCCAAAAGTGTTTCGCCGTCTGCGGACGGCGACCAAAGGCTCTGCCTTTGGAAACCGCAAGCCTTTAAAAAGGCTTGACCTAAATTTTAATTGTCTAAGGGTTGTTTGCTAGCTAATTACTTTGTTGCTCTTGCTGCGATGATGTGTGCCATTTCGCCGACATTCTTCATAGAGGAGATTTCGCCCATCTTGAACTTCATACCAAATTCCTTCTCAACTGCTGAGATAAGTGTGATATGCTCAAGGCTATCCCAATCTTCAATATCGTCTGCTGTTGTTGCAGGCTTTACAACGATACTGTCATCATCAAATACATCTCTGAAAACCTCATTAAGTCTTGCGAAAATTTCATTTCCTGTCATAGCTATTATCTCCTTTGTTAGTTTAAATATATTTACTCGTTATCGGAAACCTCAATATAACGGTTCTGATTTTCATAGCCCTCTATTGGAAGCTCCCAAACGGTATTACCATTTTCATCTTCGCTTATCTTTGCAAAGCCAAATGTTCCGTAAAGCTCACGAACCATTCCGTTTTTCTTTGTTGGATAATAATATCCTCTGATTTTAGAAATGCCATTCTGACGGCATTTTTCTACGAGAGTATCGAGCATAGCCTGTTCCATATCTCTCTTTAATACTCGACAGCTCATCAACCAAAGGTCGATATGAAGTGTATCTTCACGCTTTTCGCCAATAACTACTGAAACAACGCCATTATCACCGAATTTATCAATAAGCTTTCCGTAAAGTCTGATATAATTCGGGCTGTGCCAGACTTCTTCCATTTCAGTCTGTGTGTAACGCTTTGTAGTAAGATTGAACTGGTTGCTCTTATTAGTAAGCTGTGTAATTCTTGCTATATATACAGGAATAAAATCGCCGATAGTTGCCTTCATATCAAGGCTCTTGAGATATTCGCCGTAATCAGCGAAAGAGGCTTGCTGTGCATTTCGCATAGCATTTTCCTTGTACATTTCATTACGCTTGAGGTCGTCCTCATTAAATGTAGTAACCTCGAAAAATCCGCTTCTGTCTATTGTAGTGATGTAGTTTTCGACAGAATCCATCACAGGAGCTTGTACACCCTTTAACTGTGCCTTGACAATTTCTCTTTCGGCTGGGTTATCATCAACAAAAACAATAGCTTCAGGCAGAATATTAAGCTCTGCGGCGGTTTCTGCAATGTTTCTGTCTTTGTTTTCCCAGTTTGCCTTGATGATTATAAAGTCATCTGGCTTGAGTACGCCCTCAGGGTGATTAAGTCCTGCGATAGCGTTTTCGTGGTCATTCTTTGAGCATACAGTGAGGATTATTCCGAGAGATTTAAGCTGTTTGATGTAGCTTTGGAATTCATAATAAGATTGTGAAACGCCATTTTCTTGACCGATTTCTATTCCGTCTACGCCGTCATCACCGACAACTCCGCCCCAAAGGGTGTTATCGAGGTCGAGAGCAAGAGCCTTTTTATTCTTGCCAAAAATAGACTTAATGATATTAGACACAGAGAAAGCCAAGTATGGAATAGCCTCAAAGCACATAGCGTACTTATACATATTCCAGAAGCTTGGATTCGACCATTCTTTCAAGCCATAATCGGCAGAAAGATAGTTAATATCATTGATATAAAAGCCCTCAGTCTTTTCTGCGAAATCGTAAAAAGCCTGATTAAGACGGCTTATAAAATTCGTTCTGCCACGATAATCTGAGCAATCCTTGTTGCCCATAAGGCGATAGAATGGCATTTCAAAGTTATTTTGAATGATAGGACAATGAAACTTATCTCTTATGCTGTTCCAGATATTCTCGAAACGGGCAAATTCAGCCTTTAGCTTTTCATCAACAATTTCTTTGCTGTCTGTAACCTCAGGAAGATTGCGGATATTACGGTTTGTTGTATGAACAAAGACAATATCGGGCTTAAAGCAGATAAGCTCCTCACTTGGAAAAACTGCGTCCTGTTCATACTGTGCATATTCTGACTCATAAAATTCAGCTTCTATGCCAGCATTTAGCAGAAAAAGCTCAAGAGTATTTATAATTTCGTTTGTTGTAGAACCACCAAAAACGACGATTTTCTTTTTGATTCTTGCCGAGCCATCTGCAAGTAATTCACGCTTAATAGACTTGCGTTTCTTAATGATATATGACGGGTCGAATGGATAATTCAATTCCTGCATTTTATTTACCTCCTTATATTGCGATGAACACCTATCTAAATAAATAGTTTTTGATAGTCTTATGCACCCACAGCTAAGTACTTGAGCTGTGGGTGCATAAACTTTGTGATTAGTCGGTGCCTTCCTCTTTTTTAGCGACCTGTTCATCAACTATTGTGCTTGATGAATCCTGAGTTATAAGATTTGCAATATTGTCTGCATTATCACCGACAACTGAATATGCCGACATTGTGAAGAGAACATCTGTTGCTCCAACTGTCTTAATGAAGTTTACAAGATTTCTCTCGAAGTATCTTACATCAACTACATAAATTTCCTCAAAGGAACTTGTGTAGAATGGAATTTCAGCGTTGCCGTAGCTATCCTTAATGACAACCAATTTTCTGCCATTATTTACAGCAGTTTTAACCTTGACAACATAGCTGTCACCGCCCATATATCTGAGGTAAGAGTTTGCAACATCAACCTCATTGAGCAATGCCCAACTGCCTTGGTAATTAAAGCTTTGGTCGTAATAGTAGGTTGTATACTTAGCTGATGGCTCATAGTAGGTGAAGGTTTCAGGGTCGTTGAGAAGTCTTGAATCGCCTGAGAACGCATAAAGAGTACCAACATAACCTTCAGTATCGACCTTTTTATACTTGCTTATATCAGCGAAATCTACACCAGCAGCCTTTGCAAAAGCCTCTGAAGCATAGTATGCACCAAGTGCCTGCCAGTGATGGTCTGTACGGCAGTAAATCGGCTCTTCTGTATGCTTTCTGAGAACACTTGAAATATTAACCGAAGTTATGCCTTCATCAAGCTTAGAGGCGATATTATTAAAGCAATCCTCTTGGCTTGCAGAATAGTCTGCAAAGTTAGCAGGAGTATAGAATTCACTTGCAAGAGGTGCGGGCATAGAATAAACCTTAACCTTGCCACCAAGCTGTTTATTAAGCTCATTAAGGCTTGAGGCATAATTGTTTCCAGAACCATTGCCGAAAAGCTCAAGTCCACGCCAATGACCGTCTTGGTTTATAATGAGCATACCGTTTTCATAACCGCCCTCAGCCTCTTCTTGTCGGAAGTCCTTCTGGTCTTTTTCAGAAGTTTCCTCACTCTGGCTTGCTGTAGAGGTATCACTCTTGCTTGTTGTGTCTGATTTTGAGGCTTCAGGCTTGCTTGAACTACTGTTATTCTTAACAGGCTTAACGGGTTTACCTATAATAATAGCAGTATCATTGGTTGTAATGCCAAAAAGTCCCTTGATATTGTTGCCCATATTTTTGAAATCATCACGATATGGAACAGTGTCATCATACCATTTTGTTACGCCAGCAGTAAACTCCCCACTAAAGTAGCTGGCAAAGGAGAAGCTCGGAAAAGTTGTCAATTCACGCTTTTCAATAACAGATTGCTTAGAGCGTGGAAAGAATATTAAAAAACCTACACCAATAACCATAAGAAGCATCAGAATAAGTACGGATATGGTCGAAAAGCCATTTTCTAAGGCTCGTCTGCTCATACCGTTCTGTCTTCGTGCAGGCTGTGGTCTTTGTCTGTCATCTTGCATATTAACAGTCCTTTCAGTATGTCACAAATCGAGGTTTAAATCAGAATCTCCAGTAGAGGAATGGGTTATTTGTAGAATCAACAAGCAAAATACTTGATATTACAAGGAGTACGCCGCAGCATACAGTTGAACCCATTCTGCCAAGAGCATAGATTGTGTTGTTTCTGTTCTCGAAGAAGAATTTCTTGATAGCAGGAAGAACAGGCATACAAGCAACCATTGCAAAGATAATAAGGAAGCAGTTATTTACAAAGGAGTTCCAAGTGAGCTGGTCTGCAAATGGACTTCCGTTTGAAATCATGCTTATACCAGTGATATTGAGGAAGAACTGTCCAAGCTGTCCCATATCCTCAAAGTAGAATATGCCGAAGCCGATTATAATAACAAGCTTGCTATAAATGTGCTTCCACCATAGTGGCCACTTCTTTATTCGTTTTTTGCCGAGCTTTTGCTCAAAGAAAATGAAGAAGCCGAAGTAAAGTCCCCATAGAATGAAGTTCCATGCAGCACCATGCCACATACCTGTGCAGAACCATACAAGGAAAAGGCTGAAATATTTTCTATTCTTGCCGAAAATAGGAACATAGAGGAGATAATCCCTAAAGAATGAACCAAGGGAAATATGCCATCTCTGCCAGAATTCTGCGATGGTCTTGCAGGCAAATGGATACTTGAAGTTTTCGTCAAAATGGAAGCCGAACATTCTGCCAAGACCGATAGCCATATCTGAATATCCACTAAAATCAAAATATACATACATTGAATATACTATAACAGTATACCAGGTTCCAAGAGTGGAAAGTGTAGAAATATCTTGACCAAAGAATTGTGTTACGATAGCATAGAGGTTATTTGCAATAATAACTTTCTTTGCTAAACCAACAATAATTCTCAATGCACCTTCGCTGAGGTCGGTTGCAGTAACTCTACGCTTAGAAACCTCTTGCTCAACAACACTATATCGAACAATAGGACCAGCGATAAGCTGTGGGAAAAGTGATAGATAAAGTAGGAATTTACTGAATTGTCTTTGAGGCTTAACATTCTCCCAATAACAATCGAGAACATATGAGATTGCCTGGAAGGTATAGAAGCTTATACCTATCGGTAAGGCAATCTGTGGAACAGGAATTGATGCGTGGAAAATACCGTTAAAGGTTTCTGCGAAGAAGCCAGTATACTTGAATATCAAAAGAAGAAGTATATCGACAGATATAGCTGCAGCTATAAATATCTTACCTCTTGGTTTATTTCGGTTAGCACCTATGTGCATACCCATTATCCAGTTGAACGCCGCACTAAATAAGAGAAGAATTATCCAGATAGGCTCTCCCCATGCATAGAAGATGAGAGAAAATACTATTAGCACCTTGTTTCTTGTTTCGAGCTTTTTAGCCGCGAAATAGCAAATAAGGCACAAGGGCAGAAAAAAGTAGATAAAGAACAAATCTGCAAATACCATTTGTGCAACTCCTTAAAAATTTTTTATTCCTGAACATTATATATCCATCACTAAGTATTGTAGATTAATTATAATCATACGATTTTAGTATAACATACCCAATGCGATTTTGGAATATATTTTTCAAAAAATTAACTTTGCTTTTCTGATGAATTTTTCTTTTTATTTTCAATATTTTTTGTAGTAGATTTTTGCATAAAAGCTATGTTAAAAATCGGCAAAATCACTAACGCTCTTTGCTTGACAAATATTATTGAGAAAATTATAATTAGAATCGTAGTATTATATAAAAAATACTATGATTATATATTTAGGAGTTGATTTTTGATGTTTTGCGAAAATTGTGGAGCAAAAATAGCAGATAACGATATGTTTTGCCAAAACTGTGGCAAAAGAGTTGAGTTCCCTGCTACACAGCCTATACCTGAACAAAATGTAAGCCAAGCAGAGCCAGAAGCTTCTGCACAAAATTCAGAGCAAGCTGCTCAGGCAGAAACGGTTGCTGCACAACAAACAGCAGCTGCAGTTGCTGAGCCTCAGCAGCCACAGGCAAATCCATACACTCAGCAAGCCCAACAGCCTCAAGTGAACCCATACTCACAACAGCCTCAGCAGAATCCATATGCACAGCAGTCACAGACAAATCAATATTTACAGCAAAATCCTTATGCTATGCCAAATGGACAGCAGATGGCACAACAGCCTAAGAAATCCAATTTTAAAATTAACAAAAAGATGATTATAATTGGCTCTGTCGTTTTAGCAGTAATTATTGCGGCGGTAATCGTTATATGTATATTGGTTTCTAATGCAAATAACCCAGTTAATAAGATGATTAATGCTATTAATAATGGTGAATATAAGACGGCAAATGAACTTTATTACAATAACTATAACGCACTTTCTGATAATAAAGCTGTCATAGATGCTATTCAGGCTCAGGTTGACGCTGTTAAAAAAGCTTATGACGATGGTTCTATGGACTATGATACTGCAATGGATAAGCTTGATGATATTTCTGATTTACCGATGTCTTATGAAACATCACTTAGCGAAGTAAGGTCAGAAATAAGAGAACTCGAGTCATCAGCAGATTACCTCAAACAAGGTGACGAGTATCTTAAAAAGAAGGAATATAGTAATGCAATCTATTACTATGACGAAGTATTAGAAAAGGATACAGCTAACTATAAAAAGGCTCAGGAGCAAAGGGCAAAGGCTATTGATGGTATTCGTCAGGACTATCTTGATGAGGCAAAAGAAGAATTTGATAATGGCGAGTATAAATATGCAATTTCAGACCTTCAAAATGCTTTAGATGATAATTATCTCACAAATGACGAGAAAATCAATGCACAAATAGCTACATATGTAGATGAGATTATCAAGAAATCAGACGAGTATTTCAACAATAAAGATTATGAAAATGCACTTGATCTGATTGTCAATATTAAGAATATGTTCGATGAGGGCAGTGATAACTATACTAAACTCAATGCTCAGCTTGAAAAGCTGAATAAAGAAATTCCTGTTAAGCTTCAGGATATTAGTTTCAGTAGCTCAAATTCAGATTATTTCTATAGATACCAGAGTGGTTCTAAGGATATTTCAGGCAATGAGTATAATAGCGATAATGTCTGCACAATGTCTGTTTCTAAATATCACGAAAATGCGTATGCAGAGATGTATGTTAATAAGGGCTATAAGAAGATTAAAGGCATAATAGCAGTTAAGGATAATAATTATAGCAGTATTTCGAGCGACACAAGAGCATATTTTGAAGTTGTAGGCGATAAGAAGACACTTTATAAGAGTGAAGTTCTTACAAATAAATCTGAGCCTATTAACTTTGCGGTTAATATAAAAGATGTAGACACACTTACAATTAAGCTTGTTTATTCTAAGGGTAGCGGAAGTTCAGGTATGGATGTCATTCTTTCAGATGTAGAGATTTATTCAGTAGATTCAAGCGAGCCTGATGCACCTGCAAATGAAACAAGCGAAGTTTCAAAGGTAGAATCAAGTAAGGAAGAAAGCTCAAAGGCAGAGTCAAGTAAGCCAGAGAGTTCAAAAGCTGAATCAAGCAAAGCGGCCTAAGAGAAATTAGAATAATTAAATATTCATAAAGAAATCCCACAGCTCCATATGATTGAAGCTGTGGGATTTTTGTAGCTGAAAATATTTGATTTATATATTAGGTACGCTTTTTCTTAAATATAATTGTTGAGATAGCGGTAATTGCACCGGTAAGCATTGCTGCTATAGCAAATAAGTTGTTGCTGTCACCAGTTTCTACACCATTTTTGCCTGTTTCGCTTGTGGTTTTATTACTATCTGTATTATTTGTATCACTATTTGATTTGCTTGAATCACTTATAGTATTGCTTTGTTCATTACTTGATTCATTACTTGGCCCATTGCTTGGCTCATTGCTTGGCTCATTGCTTGGCTCATTGCTTGGCTCATTGCTTGGCTCACTTGTATCAGCAATCAAAGCATAGATAGAAAGATGGTCAGTAGTAAATTCATAGTTACCATTATTATAGGTTGCATTCATATCAACTTTTGTGCCGTCTTCCTTTATCAAATATACCTTGCAGTTTGCTTTATCGCTTGGAATTGAAACTGTTATTGTTCCGTTTGGCTGAATAGTGTTGCCGTTCTCATCTTTTAGAGTTATGTTATAAGCTTTTACAGCATTTTTAACAGTGGCTTCTTCTACATTGAGTGTTACACCGTCATCAAAAGTACCATTAACGGATATGTTATCAACCTTGCTTGTTAATGTTGTAATTTTTTTGTTAATATCTACAAATGGTATAACATTTGTATTAGCATAGCTCTCAGCGTAGCTTCCGATATTGCCATATATGGTAAGATTTCCACATCCCAACAATGCATAAACGCCTATACCTATTACACTGCTTGGAATCTCTATAGCTGTAAGATTTGGACAACTAAAAAAAGCCCATGCTCCGATGATTGTTACACTGTCTGGAATTTTTATGTTTGTAAGATTGGTACAATAACTAAATGCATTATCAGCAATTCCAGAAGTATCATTTTTTAAAGTGATTTTTGTATTTTCAGGCATTTCACCTTTGTATAAATATAAAACTTTTCCAGCATATAACAATCCATCAGGTTGATTGTTATACCACAGTGTGTCATTAAACGCTCCAAGCTCAATGGTTGTTACACTATCTGGTATTTTTATATTTTTCAAATTTTTGCAATGAGCAAATGCATCCATTCCTATACTTATAAGACTATTTGAGATATCTATATTTGAAAGGCTTTGACAGTTATAAAATGTTTCACTTTCTATACTTGTTACGCCGTCGGGTATTGTTATATTTGTTAAGCTACTACAATTATAAAAGGCTTCACATCCTATGCTTGTTACACTGTCAGGTATTGTTATATCTGTTAAGCTTCTGCAACAAGAAAAGGCGCTATCTCCTATGCTTGTTACACCGTCAGGTATTGTTATATCTGTTAAGCTTCTGCAACCAGAAAAGGCGCTATCTCCTATGCTTGTTACGCCGTCAGGTATTGTTATACTTTTAATATTTTCCTTGTTTGAAAGATTAAATCCTTTTATACCCGTAACCTTTCTACCATCAATCTCACTTGGAATAATAATTACCTCATCACAACCATAATAATATATAATTTCAATTGTGCCATCATCAAGGATTTGATAGTCATACTCACTCCAGCTTTCGGTGTCTGAAGAAGAATATGCAACCGCAGTGTCTTCCTCCGCCGAAACCGTAACAGCCATTGCTGCTGAACTGCTTACCGCAAGCATAGTTGCTAAAATAAGTGCTGCCATTTTTTTACTTTTTTCCATAAATAATACCTCCTAAAAAATTTTTTGTTTTGGACTGAAAACAGCCTATATTATTACCGTATGATTAACGGATAATATCCTTTGGCTTGCTTTATGAGATTGTATCATAAAAAATTAACTATTTCAATTATTAGTTGATAAAATGTACCAAATGAATACTATATAAAAATATAATTTCAGTGAGAGGCGGTGTCAGATTGGTGAATTTTGGAAACAGATTGAAAACACTCAGAATAAAAAAAGCTTACTCAACAACAGCTCGCAGACCTTTTAGGGCTTACAAAATCTGTAATAAGTGCCTATGAAAACGGACTGCGTTATCCTGCATATGATGTTTTAATAAAAATCGCAAGAATATTTAAAGTTTCAACAGACTTTCTCTTAGGTGTTGAGATAAAAAGAGAAATAGATACATCAGGACTGACAGATGAACAGGTTGAAGCGTTAATTGTACTAATTGATACTATAAGAAACAGTAATTAAAATTTGCCGAAATTTAATGATTTTACTTGATAATTATAAAACTGTACTCCTTAAAAATATAAAATCTGTGCATTGTAATAGTGACAGTTTCAGTTATAATGAGCTTATGTAAACATTTCGTAGGTCATGTGCACAGGCTTTAGATGTTATTTAATAAAACATAAGGGAGTTCTAATATTATGTCAGAAAACAGATACGGTCTTAATAAAAATCTTGCTCAAATGCTCAAGGGTGGCGTTATTATGGATGTTACTACCCCTGAACAGGCTAAAATTGCAGAGGCAGCAGGTGCTTGTGCAGTTATGGCTCTCGAAAGAATCCCAGCTGACATCAGAGCAGCAGGTGGCGTTTCAAGAATGAGCGACCCTAAGATGATTAAGGGTATTCAAAAAGCAATTTCTATTCCTGTTATGGCTAAGGCAAGAATTGGCCATTTCGTTGAGGCTCAGATTCTCGAGGCTCTCGAAATCGACTATATAGATGAAAGTGAAGTTCTTTCTCCAGCTGATGACACATATCATATTGACAAAACAAAGTTCAAGGTTCCTTTCGTTTGCGGTGCAAGAAATCTTGGCGAGGCTCTCAGAAGAATTGCTGAGGGTGCATCTATGATTCGTACAAAGGGTGAAGCTGGTACAGGTGATGTTATTCAAGCTGTTCGTCATATGAGAACTATCCAGAGCGAGATGAGAAAGATTCAGTCTATGCGTGAGGACGAGCTTTTCAATACAGCTAAAGAGCTTGCTGTTCCTTATGACCTCGTTAAGTTCGTACACGAAAATGGCAAGCTTCCAGTTGTCAACTTCTCTGCTGGTGGCGTTGCAACTCCTGCTGACGCTGCACTTATGATGCAGCTTGGTGCAGAGGGCGTATTCGTTGGTTCAGGTATCTTTAAGTCAGGCAACCCAGAGAAGCGTGCAGCAGCTATCGTAAAGGCTGTTACAAACTACAACAATCCTGCTGTTCTTGCAGAGCTTTCTGAGGACCTCGGCGAAGCTATGGTTGGTATCAATCCTGATGAAATCAAAGTAATAATGGAGAGCAGATAATGGTTATTGCAGTTCTTGCAGTTCAAGGCTCTTTCTTTGAGCATGAGCAGATACTGGAAAAGCTTGGTGTCGAATACTTTGAGATTCGCCGAAAAGCTGATTTAGATAAGCATTTTGATGGTCTTATTCTTCCGGGCGGAGAAAGCACAACTATGGGCAAGCTTTTGAAAGAGCTTGATATATTTGATACTCTCCAAAAGAAAATTGCTGACGGGCTTCCTGTCTATGGAACCTGCGCAGGTATGATTCTTCTTGCGAATAATCTTTCTAACGATAAGAATGTATACTTTGGCACCATGGATATTACTGTTAAGCGAAATGCCTATGGCAGACAGCTTGGAAGCTTTGAAACAGTTTCTGATGTTAAGGGTATCGGTGAAGTACCTATGGTATTCATTCGTGCTCCATATATCGAAAGCGTTGGAGAAGGTGTTGATGTTCTCGCAACAGTAAACGGAAATATAGTTGCGGCTCGTCAAGACAATCAGCTTGCTACATCTTTCCACCCAGAGCTTACTGATGACACAAGCGTTCACCAGTATTTCTTAGATATGATTAAATAAAGTAAAACCTCGGTCAATCAATCTGACCGAGGTTTTGTTTTAATATGCTTCTGTTATTTTAACGACCTTCCATTCAAAGCCGTCCTTTTTTATTTCCCACCTTGCAACGGCATCGTGACAGCCACAAATTATTTCGCCTGCTTTGTCATAGTAGTCAACAGAGTATTTAATCCATATATAACCACTGTCGCTATCTTGCTTAGTATTCATATATTCAATAGAAAGGTCTATGTTTTCACTTCTTTTTAAAACAGATTCATCTGGACAATAAGTTGAGCAAGCTCCAAAATCATAATTAGACGCTTCCTGTAAGCTTGTTTTAAATGCTTTTTCGGAGTTTTTAATTATTTTCTTTGCTATTTCAATCTGCTCTTTGTCCTCGCATTTTGACTGTAATTCCTCGTGACTTTCATTATTCATATACGCATAATCCGTATTTTCTACTATATATTCCTGAGAAGGCTTAGAACAAGCGGAAAACATACAGATTGAAAACAAAAGAAGAATAGGAAACACAAGCTTTTTCATATAATCCCCCTTGTGATAGATATAGCCACTATTATTCCTGTTTTTTTCATAGCAAACACACCTAAAAATCTTTTTATTTATTATATCGTGTGTATTTGTATCTGTCTATAATTATAGCAAGTAATTAACAACTCTCTTACAAAACTTTTGCATTTTTTAATGAATAAAAAAATAGTGAAACAGCTAAATATATGTAAAAAAATTCTACCCTAAACGAGATAATTGTTTAGGGTAGAATTATATTATGACCTAAGTATATCCCAAGGGGTTATCATTCCGAGAAGTCTTCCGCCTTGACTGCCGTTATCCGTTATGAAAAGGGCAACAAGTCTGCGTGAACGCTGTTGTGGTTGCTCAAAGGCGGTTTTTGCTTCGATTACGGTTGTAGATTCGGAAATAAATCTGAACCTCTCAGTAGTATGAGCCTCGAACGGAAGGTATTTTCTAAAATCACCAATTTCCATTTTTTCTATATTTTCGATTGCGTTGCCACCTAAGATATACATAAATATCGTACCTACACTAAATACCCCAATAAATTTTCCACCGTCGAGAACTGGAACATGAGAGAATCCTCTGCGCTCCATTTTTTTCATAATAGTAAGAGCATTGTTGTTTAAAGATGCTTTTAAGAGATTCTCAAAAGGTGTTGCATAGCTTATTGCGAGTGGTGGACGCTTTACATAGTTTATAACCTCGTTGAGAATATCCAGCATAGCTTGTGAGGGTTCAATTATTTTTTCGCCATTCACCTCTGGGTGATGGGAAAGAAGATTGCGGATTTCCCGACAAAGATTAAGCTTATCCTTGAATTGTCTGCCTTCGACATCATTCATAAATTGTACAACAACACTGCCATAGTTGCGTGTTCTGTCGCTGTATTTTTCGCTAAGAACTTCTTCAAGAGTTCTGTATAAGTTCAAAAATTCATCTGATTTCATAATTTCACCCCATAGACTTGCTTGCGGATTCCAAAGGCAGAGCCTTTGGCGGGCTTTAAGTGCGGATTTTGTCCGCACTTATTGACTAATGTTGCCGATAAACTATCGAGTTTAAATAAAATTCGCCAAACAGTAAACCCTCTTGCACTTAGCTTGTAATTGGGCTATGGCGATTTCTATTAGAATAATTCATACATTAAAATCTAAGCTTATTTCTTTTATGCTTGTTTCTATTCTGCGAATAGTAACACCAGCTGATGCCAACATTCTCTTTGATGCAAGAGTTGCCGGAGATTCAGCATATTTATCAGAGAGGTAGACAACCTCCTTTATTCCCGATTGAATGATAGCCTTTGCACACTCGTTGCAAGGGAATAATGCTACATATATTGTCGCGCCCTTTAGCGATTTACCTTGAGAATTGAGAATCGCATTAAGCTCAGCGTGTACAACGAAAGGATACTTTGTATTATTCTGAAAATCGCCCTCTCTTTCCCAAGGATATTCATCATCGGAGCAACCATAAGGAAAGCCATTATATCCTGTTGAGAGTATTACATTATTATGTACTATACACGCTCCAACCTGTGTATTTGGGTCTTTACTACGCTTTGCTGCAAGTAAAGCTACTCCCATAAAATATTCATCCCAACTAATATAACCTTTTCTTTTCATAATATTCCTCCTGAATTTTATTAGATATAGTAAATTAAGCCTTGCCCTTCTTACATAAATAATCTTCGCTTTTTAGCCTTCATATGTATAGGCAAAATCTCTGTAAATACTGCATAATTCCTGCCCGAAATTCTTCTATCAAAATGCACACTGCCAAAATACCAACATTTATACTTAACATTCTTGGCAATTTCATCTAAAAACGAACCTATTGCACTGATTTCCGACATTGAATCTATCAGACCTCTTGCATTTCCTGATGGCTCATGAGTTATAAGATAATCAACATTATAATCATATCTATTCAGATTTTCGACCGCATAGGTCATCTCATCAACTGTCGGCATTTCTTGCTTATACCATGTTCCCGCCGCAATACGAATTTCACGGTCAGGACTATCTCCACCACCAAAGGCGAAATAGGTTTCGCCGTCTATTGTGAATATCTCTCCCCTAATCATATGATAAAGGTTTCCCGAAATATGATGAGCTCTTCCACCAAAAAGCTCCTCAATCGGATATTTCTCTAAAAGCTCGAAATTCTCGTGCGTTCCGTCTACAAACATCGTCTTATATGGCTTTTCTCCTATTTCCTCAAGAAATTTCTTTTCTTGCTCTGAACCATTCCATATAAAGCCAAAATCTCCGCATATCATTAGCACATCTTCCTCCGAAAGTCGTTTCAGCTTTCGGTCGGAAAAGCGTTTAAGCTCTCCATGCATATCTCCCGTAATATATACCATAAAATCCCCCGACAAAGTCTGAAAAATTATAAATAATTTGGTTTGTAATAAACCAAAAAATAATGTAAAATAATTGTTGAATACATAGCTATTTTCATTAAAATAATTATAACACAGGAGATTGATTTTTTCTATGAAATTAAAAAGCTTTTTTATTTTCTCGTTGGTTTTTTGTATATTATTTTCATCAATTCCTATGAATAAGGCAAGTGCTATTTCTTATAGCATTGATTTTGATATAAACTCAAAATCAGTCTATCTTGTAAATCTTGATACTGGCATTTCTGTCTATGAAAAAGATAAGGATAAAAAGTGCTATCCGGCATCTACTACTAAAATTATGACCTATATCATTGTTACTGAGAATATCAAGGATTTGGACAACACTAAAGTTACTGTAAAACAGAGCATACTCAATAGGCTTAATGGTACAGGAAGCTCTACCGCCGGACTTATTGGTGGAGAAACTCTTACTGTCACCCAGCTCTTGAACTGCCTTATGATTCCATCTGGCAATGATGCGGCTTTGGTTCTTGCGGACTATGTCGGCGGAGGAAGTATAACTAATTTCGTCAAGATGATGAATAAAAAAGCAAAGGAGCTTGGCTGCGAAAATACGCATTTTATGAACCCTCACGGACTTCACGACCCAGACCACTACACCACAGCATCTGACCTTGCAAAAATCACAGAGTATGCAATGACCTTGCCGAAATTTACTGAAATCACAAGTACAACAGTTTCTGATTGTCTTGGCGAGGATAGACCGCTTATTACAACAAACTCCCTCATTGACGAGATTCGTGGAGGAGATTACTTTTATAAGTATGCAACAGGCACAAAAACAGGCTGTACAGGTGATGATTCAGGCTATTGTCTTGTTTCAACAGCAGTTTATGAGGGCTATTCATATTTATGCGTTACGCTCGGTGCAGACTATTCAAAAAACGGCGAACAGCTCGAAAACGGTGCTATGAAAGATGCAAAAAATCTTTTCCGCTGGGCATTTACAAGCTTACAGCTTACAACTGTAATTGACGAAAAAACGATAGTTGATGAAGTAAACATCAATTTTGCTTGGGGCAAGGATAGATTAAAGCTTTCTCCTGCAACAAGCTACTCAACAATTCTTCCGTCAGATATTAAGGCATCAAGCATAGATAAAGTTTATCACCTACCTGAAAGTGTAAATGCACCAGTCAAGGCTGGTGATAAAATCGGCACAGTCACGCTAAAATACGCAAATAATGAACTTGCGACCGTAGATTTAGTAGCCGCAGAAACAATCGACCAAAGTGACTTGCTTGTTGCTATGGACGGTATCAGCAAAGTAGTATCTAACCCTTGGTTTATTGTATGTGCGTCATTGCTTGTATTATTAGTAATTATTTACATAATCATTTTAACAATTTACAGCAAACGCTGTCGCAACAGACGCAAGGTCAAAACCTACCGCCGTATGTAGTGTGGGTGCCGACCCACGGCGAAGACGCGGAATCGCTCGGCTTTGCCTCGCTCGTGGTGAATAACAGAAGTTTGTTGCCGCGATTGAAGTAACTACCGTAGCTGAACTGGCTACGCCGTTCAGCTCTACCGATTAGCTAATAAACCTTCCCAAGACACTCAAAAGTTTTGCTCAAGCTTTTTCAAAAGCTTGCGGTTTCCAAAGGCAGAGCCTTT
>ERZ772954.1756-NODE-1756-length-15626-cov-10.185537_pt1 | contig 15626 bp, 18 predicted proteins | sample MGYA00580684_ERZ772954 | MGnify/ENA primary metagenome ERZ772954 (study PRJEB29015, sample SAMEA2737654) | human gut metagenome | biome: human gut; feature: human-associated habitat; material: faeces | place: China | collected 2012 ...
GGAAGAACAGTTGAAAGATCCCAATGCAGATCTGAACACTTTTATGGAACGCATGACAGCAATGGTTGATGCAGAATGGCAGGCGCGGGCAGATAAACGTTTTAATCGTCTAATGAAAGAAGCGCATCTGCGATACCCGGCGGCAGATCTTGACGAAACCATTTACCGTCCGGAACGTCAGCTTGACACCCAGACAATAGAACGGCTGAGCACCTGCCATTGGATAGAGGAAGGAAAAAATCTCATTGTAACAGGCTCTTCTGCCAGCGGAAAAACTTATCTTATCAATGCTTTTTGCGTAACTGCAATGAAGCAGTCTAAAAGTGTAAAGTATATAAAGGCAAACACCCTTATGAGTGAAATGGAACAGGCACGCATCAAATCCACAAATCTGGATTACCTGAATAAACTGACCAAACTGGATCTGCTTGTGATCGATGATTTCGGTCTTATGGATCTCGACCTTGATAAATGTCGGGATCTCTTTGAAGTCCTTGATACCAGGGATGGAAGAAAATCAACTGTAGTTATCTCGCAATTTCCAGTCAGTACATGGTTTGATATGTTTGCCGATAACACCTACGCTGATGCATGCCTTACACGAATCACAGATAAACATCATACATATCGTTTGGAGATGAACGGTATAAATATGCGTGAAACGGAATGATATCATCTAGCGGTACTTCGTACCGTTAAAAATGGAATAGCCGTTCCGCAGTAGCGGAACTGGCATTCCGTTTGAGCGTAATTTGCAATTTTTATTTATTATAATAAAATGGAAGAAAAATTTTGGTGGTAGTGCCGCAGTTTTTTTCTGATTCTACAATTATATATCCATCATGCAAAGAGATTATTTCTTTACATAAATATAGACCTAAGCCATTACCATCTGTTACAATTCGGTTTTCACGCCAAGAGCGATTAAATATATTGTTTAAATTATATTTAGATATACCTATACCTGTATCAGAAATACATATGCCAAGTTGATCTTCAGTGTTAAATATTGATATAGAAATTTCTCCGTTTGTAGGAGTATATTTAATTGAATTATCTAAAATATTAAAAATAGCCTCACTTAGCCACCTGCTATCATGCGGGATTAAGTAATCTTTTGAATTATTATAAGTGATTTTTATATTTTTTTTATCAGCAGATAAAAGTATTTCTTCTATGGAAGAAAGTATGGTATTGTTAATTGGAAGGTATTCACGATGTAAGTGTATAATACCATTCTCTAATTGGGAAGATTTCAAAAGCGCATGAATCAAAAAATTCAATTTTTGAAGTTGCTTTTTTTGAATATTTAAGTAAGTTATTTTTTTACTATCTGATATATCTTGTTGAACAAGGGGTTCTTGTACTAGATTTAGATTAGTTAAAGGAGTTTTAATTTGGTGGGAAATATCGGATATAAAGGATTGAAGTTTATCTCTTTCTGCTCCTATCCTCTGTTGTTTTGACTGCAATATGTTATACAGTTTGTATAGTTTATGGTACACTTGGGAGATGAAAGTATCTTCTAAGGTTTCCTGCTCGTCAATAGTATAACCATCTATCATCTGATCCATGTATATAAGAAGATCTTTGAATATTTTTTGCATGGCTTTTTTGTGTGCAAAGTAGTATAAAGTTCCACTGAAAAAAACTTATTTGGCAAAGGAGTAACATTAATGTACATATTGGTGAAATCCTATATGTGAAACAAATACATATAAAATTGATTAAACAAAGTACTAAAGGTAACAAGATGTTTAATTTATTCATAGTCTCTCGAAATTTCCTCTCTATCATTGATTCATCCACATATATCCAGTTCCGTAAATGGTTTTTATATAATGAAATTCTTTAGTATCAATTCGATTTCTAATTCTACAGATCATGCTATTTAGTGATGATTCATCTACATAATTTCCTCTCTTATCCCAAATAACATCCAGAATACGTTGGCGGGTAACAATGTGACCTTTGTTTTGAATCAATAGTTCCAAAAGTTGAAATTCAAGCGGTGTGAATTCGACAAGTTTATTCTCAACGTATGCAGTATATGAAGAGAAATTTAACTGGAGCCGATGGTCTGAATATGTTTTGGAAGGTTCATGTAACTCAATTCGATTAAGGATAGCGTTCAATTTTTTTTCTAATATAAGAATAGAAAAGGGTTTTGTTATATAGTCATCAGCACCTAAATTGTATCCTTTAAGGATATCTTGTTCGATATCATCTGCAGTTAAAAAGATAATCGCTGTGTTTAAATTGATAGTTTGACGTATGTTACGGCATATAGAGAAACCATTACCATCCGGCAAAGAAACATCAAGAAGAACCGCGTCAAAGAGTACACTTTTTAATTTTATTAAAGCTTCTTTTTGGTTTTGGGCAGATTGAGTAATATATCCTTTTTGTTGTAGATTGAAGGACAGTGTTTCGTTCAGTATAGTATCATCTTCTACAATTAAAATATGTTTCATGTGAATACCTCCCTAATTTATTTTGTAGTGTCAAATGCTATTTCTAGCAGAAATGGTGACGGCATTTTTGCCTTTTGGCGGGGATAGGTTTGGGCGGCGTCTCCGGTATTGGTTCATCCATAACTGCAATTTTTAAGGTTCGATTGAAATTTTCTTTTGACTCGGTTTTGATTGCTTACTTGACGTTACCTTTATTTTAAGTAAATATACTAGAAAATATAGATTTTTTGCTTAGAACGCCATAAATTTTGCTTAAATGGGAGTTAGTGGTTACAACTAAAATACAACGAATAGTAGTAAATATACCACTAATAAAAGTGAATACAAGGCGTGAAAGAGTGTAATATTGATGTATTGGAGGTGAGACAGGTGAATCGAATTGCGGAACTCAGAAAAAAGATAGGACTTAGCCAAAGTGCGCTTGGTGAGATACTTGGAGTAAGTCAACAAACAATTAGTAAATATGAAAAATCGGATTTGAATGTACCTGCCGATATATTGGCAAAAATGTCTAGGGTGTTTAAAGTATCTATTGAGTATATTTTAAGAAATGAATTAAATGAAAAGGAAGAAGATGTAAAATCTGAGATTATGAGGCTTTATAGAAGCTTGGATCGGTATAATAGGGAGACCTGGGTGATTCTAGGTAAGAGGCTTTTGGGCGGACAAATACAGGATTACACGGAAATTATAGAAAAGAGTTAATAGATGTAGAAAAAGAAGCATTGTGTTATGCTTCTTTTTTGCTTTATTGGTTATATTTTAGCAATAATTGCATGAGAAAATATAAATACAGAGAGCTATAATAATGAAACGCAAATATTGGGATATTTTGGAATAATAAAAATGAAGCAGGAGATTCAATATGAAAAAAATATTATTAGTTGATGATGATAGTAACTATATATGGTTATTAAAAAATTTTTTGCAGCGAAAAGGCTATGAAGTAATAACAGCGTGTTCTGTAGAAGATGCCTCACATATTATAGAAGAAAAGGAACTATTATATATAACCTCTGACTTAGATTTGCCGGATGGGGATGGTTTTAAATTATTGGAGATAATGCGTTTAAAAAAAATTCAAGTACCATTTCTTTTTTTGTCATGTCATGAAAAGGAAGAATATGAAACAAGGGCATTAGAGAAAGGTGCAAATTTGTGCATGAATAAGCTTAGCTCAGAGTTAGTTAAGGAAACTCTTTTAGAGTATGCATATAAGGAATCATGTGGGGAAGGTGCAGCCTTTCATAAAATACTTCTTGTAAAGAAAAATTCAGAAACATCTAGCGTGATGCAGACAGAGCTACTAAAAAAAGGTGTATATACTATTACAGCGGAAAGCATAGGAGAGGCAAAAAATAAATTATTAGAACATCGGGATATTGAATTGATTCTGTGTGATTTGTTTATGGAGGATGGAATTGCTATGGATTTTCTTCATTCTATGCGAAAAGTAGCAGGGATTTTTAAGGACATGAAGAATCCAAGATTCAGAGAGTTGCCGTTTTTTATATTCACAGATAATAGGGATTTATCATTAGAATATCGATATCGCCATGAGGGTGTAAGCGACTATATAACCAGTCCTGTTAATATTCCAGAATTAATCAGACGGATATGTTATTTCGTAGAAGGATAGCAAAGTTATTTGGTTTGAAGACAAAACCAACCGGACAGAAAAAAGTACAATGTAGACAAAAAGTATAGTAATCATAGTAAAGATATTTTATGTTATTGACAAATATGAAATATTGATACAAAGGAGAATTTACTATGGAGAAAAGATTATTTACCTCAGAATCAGTAACAGAAGGACATCCGGACAAAATTTGTGATGCCATATCAGACGCCATATTGGATGCTCTTATGGAGAAGGATCCGATGAGCAGAGTGGCCTGTGAGACTGCAATTACAACGGGTATGGTATTAGTGATGGGAGAAATCACGACCAATGCGTATATAGATATGCAGCAGGTGGTAAGAGAAACGATTAAAGAAATTGGTTATGACAATGGAGATTATGGATTTGATGCACATACCTGTGCTGTCTTAACGGTAATTGATGAGCAGTCAGCAGATATTGCTTTGGGCGTGAATAAGGCATTGGAAGCAAAAGAACACAAAATGTCAGAAGAAGAGCTTGATGCAATTGGTGCTGGGGATCAGGGTATGATGTTTGGTTACGCATGTGACGAAACGAATGAATTTATGCCATATCCAATTTCACTGGCACACAAATTGACTCGGCAGCTTACCCAGGTCCGTAAAGATGGTTTGTTGAATTATTTAAGACCGGACGGTAAGAGCCAGGTTACTGTAGAATATGATGAAGCAGGTATTCCGCACCGGCTGGATGCAGTGGTTCTGTCAACACAGCATGATCCAGATGTGACACAGGAGCAGATCCACGATGATATAAAAAAATATGTATTGGAACCGATTATTCCAACAGAACTGGTAGATGAGAATACAAAATTTTTCATCAATCCAACAGGGCGTTTTGTCATCGGTGGTCCTCACGGAGATAGTGGTGTAACAGGACGCAAGATTATTGTAGATACCTATGGTGGTATGGCACGGCATGGCGGCGGGGCTTTTTCTGGAAAAGACTGTACGAAAGTAGATCGTTCTGCATCTTATGCTGCTCGTTATGTTGCGAAGAATATTGTGGCCGCAGGTCTGGCAAAAAAATGTGAAATTCAGTTGTCTTACGCAATTGGGGTAGCGCATCCGACCTCTATTATGGTAGACACATTTGGAACCGGAAAAATTTCAGATGAGAGTCTGGTAGAGATCATAAGAAGAGAATTCGATCTGCGACCAGCAGGAATCATTCAGATGTTGGATCTACGCCGTCCAATCTATAAACAGACGGCAGCCTATGGACATTTTGGGAGAGATGATATTAACCTTCCATTGGAAAGATTAGATAGGGTAGAAGAACTGAAAAAATATTTGGAATAATTTACTTAGGGGGAAGCGTATGAGAAGATACAAAAATAGAATCTCAAGAATTGTGACGGTTGTGATGCTGTTTGTATTTCTGATAGGAAATTCTAATATGGTACATGCTATGGAAAAGACACAAGTTGGGTATGCGAGTAAATATATCACAGTGAAAGGGAATGATATGCATCTTGCTTTGTATGGAAAATTGGATGCAAGTGGAGAAACATTTGCAGATGAAGGAAAAACCACATTGGTGATGATGCCGGCACTGGGAGTTCCATCACCGCATATCTACTTCAAACCTCTGGCACAATCTTTAGATAAGAGTTTTAACATAGTGATTGTAGAGCCGTTTGGATATGGACTTAGTGATGGTGCATCGACTAACCGAACTGTAGATAATATCAATAGTGAATTGAATGCTGCACTGGACACCATGGGAATTAAGCAGTGTGTATTGCTGGTACATTCGATTTCTGGAGTATATGGACTCAACTTTGTACAGAATTATCCGGAAAAAGTAAAAGGATTCATTGCCGTTGATAATACAGTATATGATGAAGAACTGGCAGAGGCTATGGAAGTGGAAAAGAAATATATGCTGCAGGGCATTGATGAATTTCAGAAAATCAAGAATTCTTTTTCTTCTTTGGAAGAATTTCAGACGGTACTGAAAGCAGATCCGGAGAAATATGGAGCAGCATTACCACAGGTTTCCGGGTACACCTATACGGAGACTGATAGGGAGGAATACATTCAGGCATATTCTTTAAGCAGTAACGATACGGTTAGAAACGAAGTGAACGGGATGGATCAGTCATTACTCTCTATAAAGAATAAAAAATTCCCATCGGCACTTCCTGTATTAACCATGATTTCTTCAGAGAATGTACAAAATGTTCCAGCATGGGAGACTGCTCATAGAAACCAACTGGATTTAGAATCTGGTAATCACCAGTTATATATTGTAAATGGAGGACATTATATCTGGTATACCAATTTAACGAAGGTTGTACAGCTTATCGATGAATGGAGACTGGAGAATCATTTTTAAAAGGAATCTGTGTGTTGAGATTTCCAAATAAGAGAAAACAGAAGGGAAGTGTAGCTTGGGGAAAGTAACTATTTCAACTGTATTGGGATACAAAGAATATGTGGCGGAAAATATAAAAAGCATTCTGGGAGAGGATGAAGAAAATTCCGATTTTAGGATTTATCCGGATTATCATAAGATTTATAGAGGGCAGACGGAGATCGTCTTAACGAAAGCAGAATATGAATTGTTTATGCTTTTGTCAGGGAGACCAGGTGTGATATTTACTAAAGAAAAAATTTTTGAGATTCTTTATAACGAGGAGCTGCCGGAAAGCATTGATAATATTGTGTACTGTCTGGTATCCAGTATGAGAAAGAAAATCGAACCGGAGCTAAAGCGATGCCGCTATATTAAAACAGTGAGAGGTGTAGGATATAAGTTTGAAGGAAAAAAGATGGACATCTTTCCAGAATAGTTGATCTGAAGACAGAGGGAATTTTTTAAAACCTCTGTCTTTTTTTGTTGCTTTTTTATGCCATCTTGCGTACAGAAGTAGTGAAAGTCACCTCCCAAAAAGTATGCTTTTTGATGGGAGATGTAATAGGCTATTTTTTTATTTCCAAAAAGTATATAAGAAAGTTTTGAGATATGCCAAAATATTTTAAGACTTTTTGGGAATGTATAAAGGGGGATACGTATGGCATATTATGGGTATCACAGAATCAGTACTAAGGAACAACACTTGGACCGAGGTATTATAGAAATAAAGAGGTTCTGTGAAAATCAGAAAATTAAACTGGAAAGTATTTTTACAGATAAGATAACCGGTAAAAATTTTGACAGACCACGTTATACCGTTCTTGTGGAAGATGTTTTACGGGTAGGGGATACCCTGATTATTACAGAGCTGGACAGACTTGGCAGGAACAAGCAGGAGATTTTAAAGCAGCTACGTTTTTTAGAAGAAAAAGGGGTTCGGGTAATGGTATTGGAACTTCCTACCACGTTGTTTGACCTGTCTCAGATGGAAAATAATCTGGCAAAGATGATGATAGAAACAATCAATAATATGATGATTGAACTCTATGCATCCATGGCACAGGCAGAGATGGAGAAAAAGGAGAAGCGACAAAAGGAAGGTATGGAGGCAAAAAGGCTTCGGGGTGAATGGGATGAAGTAGGAAGACCACGGGCTATAGAACAGGAAAAGTTTAACCAGGAATTTATGAGGGTGGTACAAAAGAAGGTAACACCGACACAACTGCAGCGGGAGTTGGGGTTAACTTCTTCTACCTATTATCGGTATCGGAAAAACTTTTATGAAATTTTTCCGGAATTTCTTCAATCTGTATAGAGATGAGGTAATTACTAAGTAAAAGAAAAATTTAAGGAGGCAGATGTTATGAGTGAACACAGAGAAGGAACATTGTTTTATGATACTGAAACAGGGAGGTATGATATACGTTTTGATTTGGAATCTTTTTATGGAGGACTACATTGCGGGGAATGTTTCGATGTAAAGGTGAAAGATGTTTGGATTCCGGTCCGAATTGAAATGGGAGATGACTGGTATCTGGTTGGACTGAACGTGTCGAGATTAGATGGACTGAGAGTACGTATGTAAATAGGAGGATAAGCCTGATGAGGGGAAGCACAATGAGAGAAAGTGTTACGGATGTTCGCATTATACTGGAATGCTTACAGGAAGCATATCAAATGGAAGGAGATATGGTACGGTCCGGGAAAAATATTCATGCGACTATGATATATCCATTTGTCCGTATGCTGCAGGAAAAGTGTAGAGATTTAACAGAGGAACAGATACATAAGACACTTTGGAAAGAATATGAGATTTCAGGGGCAGACAGGATGTTTGTGGAGAGGGCTTCAAAGATTTTGGAGCCATACGAAGGAGAAACAGAAGATGAAAAATAGTACAATGGAGTATAAAGTAAATCAAGCCTATGAAGAACTAAAGCGTTTAATACAGTGGCATCCAGATAGCGAAGGAAAGTTTTTACAGAAAATGGTATGCTTCTTGTTACCTGAACAAAGAAAATATTGGCCAGAGGCTATAGGTGTTTTGAGGCAATCTTTAGAAACTGAACATGGAATGATATTTATTGAAAAATACAGAGAAAAATTGGAATGGTTGGATGATGTTTCGCTGTTGGAACTGGAAAGAAAGATAGGAGCAATTTATTTTTTTTGATCATTATAAAATGATAGCAGACGAATTTCTATATAAAAAGGATTTTGAAACTGCCTTATTTTTGCGAATTACAATGGAAACAGGGATAAGAAGTATAGACATTCCATATATAGAATGGTCCTGCATACATGGAAAGGCTATTTATTTAGAAGAAAGTAAAGGCGGAGATTTGTATAAAAAAGTTAATGGAACGTTTCCTAAGATTTCAACTCAGTCGTTACGGATTATGAAGTTATTGCACAGGAAGCAAGGGAAAATATTTACAAAATCAAACGCGTATTATGTTCGCAAAATTTCTTGTGCTTGGGGAATGCCTGGGTTTCGTATCCATAGTTTTCGGGATTATAGGAGAAAGATAGAAATGGGAATTACAGTAGGGATACAAGTTTCAAGGATCATTCCATTATAAAGAATATGCTGGATTGGAAAACGTTATAGGATGCTATATGAGCTGCTGTTGCAGTTCTAGTGAGTTTCAATAAAAATACGCAAATATAGTATTTGCGTATTTTTTATTGAAATTACAAATATATTTGCAAATAGATTGAATTATAAATAAAAACAATAAAATAAACGCAAATATAAACTTTGCGTTTATTTTATTGAATTTATAGGTGCTATGTGATATACTACGAAAAGAAAGTAGGTGTAGTATGAATAGCAAAACAGCATTAGAAAAAAAATACGAGATAATCAAACAAAATCTTGGGAATCAAACTACCTTTTATACAGATGAAGTAATTCCCCTTTTCCCGGAGTTAAAAAAGTCTACTTTATATTGGAATCTTTCTAAATTAGTAGAGGCGGGTTACATTAAGAGAGTGCGAAACGGTGTATTTTCCTTCAATGATTTGAAAGGCAGACAGGGAATTATTTTATGTGAAACAGCCCAAAAATTGAAAAATTACATGGATGAGCTGGGATTTTATTATTATATATCCGGTTTGGATATTTTGGCAAAATATATGTTACACATACCAGAACAATATCCTGTCATTGCATTTATTGAAAAAGCAGCAAAAGAGGAAATATATAACAATTTATTAGCAGAAGGATTTGAGGTGATAGAACCACAATACACGAAAAAAATGTATGAAGATGCTATGTTTTCAGGTAGCCATAATATGCAGGTGATTTTATACACAACGGAGGATTTTCAGTACAGTAGTGAAGGTCTGGCAAGTATAGAGAAGGCTTTTGCAGATCTTTATTTTGCAATAACGAGAAATGGATATCCACTATCATTGCAAGAATTGGTAAGAATTTATCAGAATCTCAGCAGATTGGGAAATATAGATAAAAAGAAGCTGATAACAGTAGCATCAAGAAGGAATATACAATATGATATTCGCTTTATCGTTGAAAATCGGTTTATTACAGATTCGGCAATAGAGTTTGGAAAAATACTTAGAAGGGAAGAATAAAATTTGGATTACAAAAAGTTATTTCATAAAGAGGAAGCATTTCAGAGAGAAACCTTTCAGAAGAGAATGGAAGAATTTGGGTTTAAAAATATGGCGAGAATGGAACTGTTTTTATGGGATCTTGAATTATTCTTGCATATTCAGAAAATACTAGGAGATAAAATAATATTGAAAGGTGGTGCAGCCACGCAGTTTTATCTGCCAAGGGATGCTCAAAGAACAAGTGTAGACATTGATATGTTATTTTTTGGAACAGAAGAGGAAATAAAGGAAACATTGAGGAAAATCGAAGAATATTTGGGGACAGAAGACGAATTGTTTTACTTTCATAAACATAGCCCTAAGAATCCGAAAACAAATCTTCCATTACATACATATTACACGAAAGTTCCTTCTGTACTATCCAATGCAGAACGTAATATGGATAGAGAGAGTATTCCCTATCAGGAATTAAAAATAGAATTTATTCTCCAGCCAGAAAAATGGGAATATGAAAGAAGAACGGGAGAAAACATATTTGCAGTAAACAGTTCATGGAACTATCAGATCCTTCCATTGAATTATTTATTTGCGGATAAGCTCACCACATTAGGTTGTAATACGATTGGCGTACAAAATGAAAGGCTGGATGAACAGGTGAAGCAGTTCTATGATATTATGATGTTGTCCAGAAACTGTATATCCGAGATGCAATGCTCTGTTGTGAAAGAAAAGTATTTAAAACGGGCAGAACAAGAATGGAATACAAGGAAGATTACACTGGGGAGCACGCTGGAGGGAAGAGATTATGAACCTAAATATATCGTAGAAGATGTTGAGAAACAGCTTTTGCGTTATCAACAAGCCGATAGCGGTGAAGATGCAGAATTGAAAAAGTTTATTAATGATTTTCATTCGTTATATTTAAACAGGAAAGTGCAGTATGATCCCAAAACGGTTGCCTGCGGAGCATCACTGGTTCGCTTGATGTATGAACTGATGATTTCAGGCATGGGTTGGGATAAAGTAAAACAGGCATTAGAGATTGAAAAAAAATTAGGTATGGAGCATTTATCGGGACCAGAAAAAGGACAAAAAATTCGTGAACTCAGAAATCAGTTTATTCAGGAATTTGGTAAAGATTCGGTAATCCCGGCATCAACTTTGAAAGGGAAAGATTTAAAAAGAGTGTTCTGGGCAATTGTAAATATTGATAATTTAAACAAGATTGAGGGAATGATATAAAATGAGATATTATATTGCAGATTTACATTTCTTTCATGAAAATTTGAATACAAAAATGGATAAACGTGGATTTGCAAATGTAAATGCAATGAATGATTATATGCTGAAACAGTGGAATAGTAAAGTGCGTAATAGGGATGAAGTTGTTATCTTAGGGGATTTATCATGGGGGAAATCTGAAGAAACAAACCAGTTGCTTCAGAAATTGAACGGACGTCTATATCTGATACAGGGAAACCATGACCACTATGTCAAGGATCCAAACTTCGACAGTTCACGCTTTGAGTGGATTAAAATGTATGAGGAACTTAGCGATAATAAGAGAAAAGTGATACTTTGTCATTATCCTATTATGTGTTATAACGGACAGTATAAATTGAATGCAGAAGGAAACCCAAAAACCTATATGTTGTATGGACATGTACACGATACGCAGGATCAGAGATTGCTGGAAAGATTTCAAGGAATCACATCTGAAACAACATTTCTGAATACACAGGGGGAAACACAGCATATTCCATGTAATATGATTAACTGTTTTTGTATGTATTCAAATTATCAGCCGCTTACTTTGGATGAATGGATTGCGTGTGATAAGAACAGGAAACAAAAGAGCTGCCAGAATGTAAAGTGATATGAAAAAGAGCCGTCCAAAACTGGTCGGCTCAAAGTATTTATAGTTGTTTATGATTTCTTAGGAATGTCAACAGTTCCTAGTGTTTCAATTAAGGATAGGATTGCATCTGAATTTTGCTGAAATTGCGTTTGAAAATCTTCTGTAATATCATAGTTCAGATACAGAGTTATCAAAGTAGCATTCCATATTGAAATCATGGTCTTTTCTGATATGTGTTCTTCCAGAAATTGTAGATGTTTGCAGAGTGTTGCCTGTGTTCTTGTCCATGTAAAGAAATAGTCATCTTTTAGTGGAATGTTAAAACTACGAAACCATTCTCGGACGGTATGTGTTTCGATTCCGTCTCCGCACTCAGGATTATTAAAGATATATCCAACAGACAGTTCTTCTGGATTTTTCGGAAAACTATCATCCGCAGAAAGGGTAAGATACCGACCAATCGGAAACATGGCACAGACAGTCGGTTTTACATCATGAACCAAACATTTCTGATCCTTTAATAAAGGGCAGCGTTTGACACTTCCTTGTGGTCTCAGGCGGACTATCGGGAAACGGGAGTTACATCCAATATAAGTTTCACAATATTGTTCCAAGGCTTCCGCTGGTGTAATTTGAAATTTTTTTGCTATGTTAAACAGATCTTTCGGGGATAAGAGAATATCCTCCCGGTGGATGCAGCACTTTCCGCATTGGGTACAGTGAAATGTAAATGTATCATCGAGACCGATTTCTTCATATCCTAATTGTTCTTTTAGTTCTTTTATTGAATTCATAATCATTCTCCTTAAAAAAAATATTTTTATGGCGGTTCTATTATTTTGTGTCTGAACACATTGCTTTTTCGTATTCTAGGATTTGTTTCCATGTCAACCATTCTGGTTTCCCATCATCCGGAAATTCATTCCAGAGTTTTTTCATGGCGGCAATTTGTTTGCTTTCATTGTGATAGTACAGATGTCCAGTACAACGGTTTCCGTAATTCAAGTAATACTCACAGTCGCTTTGTAAACGACTAAGCATCACGTACTGAAATTCATAAGGATTTTTCGGTTTATCTGTTAAAATTCTAAATGGTTTCCGGATAGGCATATCCGGTTCTCCATCAAATTCATTTCCGACTGCAGAGTGCAGATGAGGAATTTCAAAGTCACCAAGTTCTACATCTTTCCACAACTTCCCATATTGATCCTGGTATACCGGGCGAGCCCATTCGTCTGTACCAATATAATGAAGAAGACGAGAGGGTTCTTCTGGAATAGAAATCAGTTCATCCGGGGACATAATCACTTCATCCAAAGCAAGCTCATCCAGTTTTTTTGGCATATTGTAAAGAGAAGAAAAGCGTTCCTCTAGTTTCCGAATGTCTGCTTCAGACTCAGGAAAATCAAAGCAACAGTGAATATCAGGAGTCAGATTGTCGGTTTCTTTATCTTCGCCGGTATGAATTTCCAAAATAACACCTTCCAATCCTGCATAATCGCTGGCATCGGTTGTCCGCACACGTTGTCTAGGTTTGAAGATGACATCTCCCCATTGTAATTCAGTTGTTGTATTGTTCATGTAATTCTTCCTTTCTTGATGGGAATTGGCATTGACAAAAGAGGGAATAGAATAAATCCATACCCCTTGTCCGTAACATCACATCTATGCCAATTCTCATAAATTCATAAATTTTCACTAATTCAGTGCTGTGTTTTTCGTGATCCTTCTAAATAAAAAGAGACCACTCGCAAGTAGTCTCTTCGTAAACATAAATTTAATTAAACTTGTATTGTTCCAATAAATAAATAGGCAGTGTTTCTGTTTTTCCGTCTATCCCTCCTTTGGTTGCCCCTTTTAAATAAAGAAGCTTATCTGCTTTTCCCTGAGCCAGAGCTTTCTGGGCAGTGGAAGCAGTCCCTTTTCCGGCTTTTACTTCTATTAAATATCGGGTGGAAGAAGATAGGCTTTGTGCCACAAAATCAATTTCTCCGCCTCGGTAAGTAGCAAAAGCTGGGGTTTCAAAGGAAATTTCCGGTGGAAAATCCTGGCGTTTCTTCAGGTTGATATAGACATAATTTTCATTTAATGTGCCTGCAAGTACACGGGAATCGGTACCGGTACGTGTCAGATAATAATTTGCCAGCCCCATATCCATGAAGTAGCAGCGGCTTGCAGACTTAAAATCCAGAATATCCATTTCTGTTATTTTTGCACAGAATCCAATGATTCCAGAAAAGTATAACCAGCTAATGGCACGGTTGCAGGTAGCCTTTGAAATATTACTGGAGTAGTCTTTGGTTACCAACTTTTGCAATTCTTCGCTGATACTGTCTTCTGAAAATCCTTTCTTTTCACGGTTTAAAATACGGCAGATGGAAAAGAAAATATGAGTAAACACTTTGGTATCCAAAATATCTGTAAAATAGCGAATGGACTCATTGGTAAAGGTATCAATGATTTTTACGAGTTCGCCCTGTGCCTTTACGATATTCCGGTTCTCCAGATAGTTTTCTACCACTTTGGGATAGCCACCAATTTGACAGTACAGATCATAGGTTTCCTTTAAGCGATTATAGACTTCTGCTTCAGAGGAAACAAGAGATATTTTTTTGTAATCGTCATACAGATTCTGATCATAGGCCATCAAAAACTCTTCAAAAGAAAGCGTATAGATGGTGAGTTTGGTGACATCACCGCTGGAATAGCGAAACTCCGGATCATAAATTCTTCCAAGATAACTACCTGTAACGATAAAATGGGCTTTAAACTGTCGGGTGAACTCCCGGATGCGGTTATAAATTTCCGATGATTCCTGAATTTCATCAATAATGATGACGGTATCATCGGAATCAATAAAGTCCGGCTCATATAACTGGAAGGCATCATGGAGAGGATGCTCCCGCCGTTTTGTTCCAGGTGTCCAATTGGTTGCCTGTTTATAACATTCCATAAACTGTTTACCACTTAATTCAAACAGGTTAATATAAATTTTGTGTTTGTAGTTTTCGTCAGCAAATTTCTGTATCAGGTAGGTTTTTCCAACCTGACGGGCTCCACCGACTTCCAGGGTACTATGACCTCCTTCATTTTTCCAATCCAGAAGACGGTCATAGACAAAACGCATCAGATACATAAGCACAAATCCTTTCTTTAAAATCTATCTTCCATTATAGCAAAATATTTGCAGTTCATACAGTGCAAAATGGGTAAATGATTATTTTAACGTTCAAATTGAAGCTTTGCACGTATGTCCATAAGAATTTCACCTAAATGATTTTCGCCATGACCATTTACAGAACCCCAAAAATAATCTCCCCAGTTGTTTCCTTCAACAAGGTGACAATTCCCAGTAGCAAGTAATGCTTTACATAGGGTAGGATTCTGCATGAATTTGCACATACAAATTTCATACATGTACATAAGCTTTACACGTTCCCAGTCTGAACGGAGCTGTACTTCTCTTCCCAGTTTTTTGGCATCTTTTGGATTCCTTAATTTGGTAAATTGAAGCTGTTCTTTAGGTGAAAGGGTCTTTTGTGCCTGGAAAGCAGCCTCATTATTTGCATACCAGTAGCCCCGGTAATATATCCGGGAAGGATAGAAGTTACTAAGAAAAGCGTATGCTCCATGAAAGTGGTCAATTGTTTGCTGGTAATGATTCGAATAGGTATTAATAAACATGTAATCC
>ERZ772954.1775-NODE-1775-length-15509-cov-15.625922_pt1 | contig 15509 bp, 10 predicted proteins | sample MGYA00580684_ERZ772954 | MGnify/ENA primary metagenome ERZ772954 (study PRJEB29015, sample SAMEA2737654) | human gut metagenome | biome: human gut; feature: human-associated habitat; material: faeces | place: China | collected 2012 ...
CTGTCATATGAGGATACAGAGCGTAGTTCTGGAATACCATTGCGATATCACGGTCCTTCGGCTCTACATCGTTCATAACTTTGTCACCGATCTTTAAGGTACCGCTGGAGATCTCTTCCAGTCCGGCTACCATACGAAGTGTAGTAGATTTACCACATCCAGATGGTCCTACAAAGATGATAAATTCTTTATCTTCGATTTCAAGGTTGAAATCTTTAACGGCTTCGAAACCGTTCGGATATGTCTTGTTGATATGCTGTAAAGATAAACTTGCCATTTCTTATTCCTCCAAAATAATTGTAGTAGTTTTTGCTTTCGTTTTGAACTGTTATCAGTATAGCGAAAACAAAAGACGCTTACCAGTGAAGATTTTTACAAAGATTTTGGTGGTTTCTTGACAGATTGACGAAAAGGGGGAAAAGCTTCGTCAATCCGTCAGATCCGGCGTTCATTTATGAACATACCTTCCAGTGGATGTGCATGGAACTGACGCTGGAACCATTCACATTTACACAGAAAAAGATAATAAATATTGAGACCGCATTCATGCAGTGTTTCATAGTTGCCCTGGCCCTTGGCGATGATGAGATCTGCTGTTTCAAGCAGTTTCCGTGCTTCCTCGCTGATATGCGGAAGCCAGGTGCCGCCGACATCATTGCCATTGCCGATGACTCTGGTAATCTCTGTAAGCCCGATCTCCTCGGCATCTTCCATTGTCGCATCGTTGATAGCAGGGAAACCGCGGACGATCACAGTGATGGCAAGCTCAGGATAGAATTCTTTCAGCAGTTTGACGACAAGCTTATCAAGTACAACTTCACCACAGTTATCTGTCAGGTAAACAAGCCTGGAGGCAGAGGCGAGTTCTTCGCGGAAGCGGCGGTATTCATTTTCGTCAAGTGGATCCTTATTTTCTTCATTAAGAAGAGAGAGGACAGTGGCGGAATCCACATTTGCAAGTGCGGCAAAATCAATATAGTTGCCGATACGTGCATAGAGAAGTGCCGTTTTCAGCGGATCGTCAGAGTTCCGGATCGTTTCCTCAAGAGATGGTTCCAGATCTAGCATGAGCTGATTGAATTCTTTCTTGATGGAAGAGTAATCTTCCATGGGCTGCTCCCAGAAATCGCTGAACATTTTTTTCAGATCAATGGAAATACTCGGGGCACAGTCGTCTTCGCCGGCATTTGCCATAAGCTCCATGACTTTTTTCATATATTCGGTTTTTCGGTCTGCGTCATCAAAATCACGGATCTTTTTTTCCTGCTTGTTGATGGCACAGCACATACAGAATGGATTCAGTTTCATGAGTTTCCTCCTTGGAACATAAAGTTTTGATACAGATATTTCCTATTATAAGGCTTCGGACAGAATAAGACAAGAAATATGGCAGAAGGCGTGTTTTTTGTTGAATATATTTAGCAATTACTTATCGAAAACCGCATGAATCGGGCAAATATCTATTTCTTTTCCTGTTGATTTTGTGTAGAATAAATAGAAGTAGAAAATCGCAGACTGGGAGATCATGCGGAACAGGGGGAATTGTGAGAAAGTGAATGAGATTGCAGATTTGCTGACAATACTTGGAAATTACTTTCCGCTGGTGGCAATTGGAAGCGTAGAAGCACTGGCGGCTGTATTTTTGCTTGCAAAAAGAGGGCGAAACAAGAATAAACAAAAAAACAGTTCCACACTTCGGGGTGGAGAGAGCGTATTTCTTAAGGAAATAAATTTCAGAGAAAATGAAGTCTGTGTTGTGATACGGCAAAGTGACAGAATGCCGGTTTATGCAACAGAAGGGACAGAGAAACTTCTTGGAGTTGGTTTACAGGAACTTCAGAATGATGTGACCTGCCTGGATCATAACCTCCAGACCGGAGAACACCGGAATGGCATCTGGGAACATTACCGAAAATGGGATGGTACACACACAGAAATTTTTGAATTTCCTATGAAAAATGATATCTGGCTTACGATGTCCATGAGCAGTGCATCTGACGGCAGATACAGTCTTCTTTCTTTTACAGACACCACGAAGCAGCATAACCAGATTGAACAGTACGAGGAACTGCTTCGCAAAGCCGAAGAAGAAAGTCAGTCCAAAACAACATTCCTGAATCGTATGTCCCATGAGATCCGGACACCGATGAATGGAATCATGGGTATGCTTACGCTGGCAGAAAGCAGTCTTGAGAGCAATGCTCCTTCGCGCACCTATCTGACCAAGGCGGAAGAACTTTCCGGGCATCTGCTGGCACTGATCAATGACATTCTGGATATGTCCAGGATCGAGGCCGGCAAGGTAGAACTTGAACACAAGAGTTTCAGCCTCAGAAATCTTGGCAGGCGGCTCTACGATATGTTCGCAAAGAATCTGGAAGCAGAGGGAATTCACTATGAGATCAAATTTGAGGATATGACCATAGATCATGTGATCGGAGATGAACTCAGAATCAGCCAGGTCATCATTAACTTCCTTTCCAATGCAATCAAGTTTACCCGCAGGGGAGAAATCACAGTTACGTTCCGCCAGATGATGCTTCAGGATGGAATGGCAGATCTTATGATCTGTGTCCATGATACAGGTATCGGAATGGAACCGGAATTTATCAACCGTATTTTCCGTCCATTTGAGCAGGAGAGTAGTGATACTGCAAGGAAATACGGTGGTTCCGGTCTTGGTATGGCGATCACCGATAATCTGGTCAGACTGATGGGCGGAGAGATCGTGGTAAGAAGCACTCCGGGAAAAGGGTCAGATTTCTCTGTATTTCTGCATCTTCCGGCAGCAGAAGAAGCTCTGGGCGATACAGGAACACAGAATTCAGAGCACAAGGCAGAACCGGAAGAAGACACCAATGCTTTTGCCGGACGCCGTATACTTGTTGCGGAGGATAATGATATCAACGCCATGATCGCAACGGAGATTCTGGAACAGATGGGTGCAGAAGTCGATCTGGCACAGAATGGTCAGGAAGCAGTTGACCGTTTTGCTGCACATCCGGAAGAGTATTATGATTTTATCCTTATGGATGTGCAGATGCCTGTCATGGATGGACGGACAGCAGCGAAACAGATTCGCCAGATGAACAGGGCGGATGCAAAGAGTGTACTGATCTTTGCACTTTCTGCAGATGCTTTTGTGGAGGACGAACGTCGTTCCATCGAGAGTGGTATGAATGGACATTATGCAAAACCGGTGGATTTCACCGCATTGCAGCATAATATAGGAGTATTCCTCAGAGAAAAAGAGAAGGGACTATCATGAACAAGAAAAAAATCGGACTTGCTGTTACAATAGTACCGGTTCTTGCAGCCGGCACCGTTGCCATAGCATCAGCTTATAAGTCAGGAACAGATTTCAAACCGTTTCAGAATGACCAGGAGATCCAGACGAATCAGGTCGTATTTGACGGTGACGAATCTGGCGTAGACCGTAAGAAGAAAGACGATAGCAAAGAAAGCAGTCTTCTCAAAGATAAACAGGACGATCAGGAAAAAGAAAGCACCGAGCTCAAAGACCAGGCGGACTATCTGTTTGAGAATGAACAGGTGAGTACAAAGGCAGTAGGACTTCTGGACGGAGAGAATACAGGAAGTGATATTCCAAAGCAGGATCAGCAGGAGGAAGAACAGCAGAAACCGGAAGAAACCTATAGCATAGTCAAAGATCCTTCCAAAGCGGATACAGAATTAAATGGTACCACGCAGAATGGAGGAAATGGAAGCAGCAGTAGTAATTCTTCAGGTACAGATAAGTCGGGAAGTTCCTCAGAAACTAAGAAGAATAACAGCAAAACAGACAACAACAGCCCTTCACCGACCAAAACTCCTGGTTCCAGTTCCGGAAACAATACAACAAAGACAACGCCGACTCCGGTGCCAACTTCAGCACCGGCACCGACTACGGCACCAGCACCAACAACTACACCTTCAAGACCATCCAGTTCAATCAAGGATCCGGAATCCACGAAATCAAATCCGACAATTGGAGGAGGTACCGGTCTGATCACATTCAAACCTTATGTAGAAGGGGTGACACCGGCATCTGATGATAAAGAAGACGGAAGTAATACAAGTATTGTAATTGAACAGTCCAGCTATAACAGCGGAAGTGTCCTTTATGAAGACCAGAAAGTGACAAAAAGGGATGTCTATAATTCACTGGATACGCTGGTATATGGCAAGGACGGCAACGGTTATCTGTGGGGAGCAGATGCACTGGATAAGTATATCCGTATTGAAGCAGTTTCGTTTGACGGCGGCCAGAGCTGGAAGACAGATTTCCCGTTAACGATTCCGGAAGGCCTCGAAGAAGGAAAGATGCTCATCCGTGTATCATACCGAATGTCAGCCAAAGATTCCAACTGGAAAAAGAAACTGGTTTCTTACATTCCAAAGGGAAACCGTATCTTTGTTCTCGCTAATCGGGTTGATGAAGAAGAACAGGTGATTCTTGAAGATGATATTCTGAATACAGAACAGCATCCGGAACTGGGAGAAATTTTCAACCTTTTCCGTTATCAGGACAATATTATATCCGGTAATCAGCTCACCAGCCTGTTTCCGGGATGGGAAGAAGACGGGGAACTGGTGCCGTGGCTTTATAAAGTCACAAAAGGTCGTCACATTCTGGAACCGGCAGACAAAATTCCATTGGATTCCAGATATACTGCCAAACTTGTCTATGAGTGGATGTCGGATAACTATGAGGTGGGCGACCAGTACATGAACCTCTGTTATCTTCAGACTCTCACAGGATTTACGGACAAGGCACAGGAAGCGTATTATATTGGAACTGATAAACGTCAGTACCGCAAGGTGAGTGTTCCGGAATACATACAGGCAGTTATTATTGATGCAGGTGCCGGGCTGAATACAGATTACCTTGAAATTCCGGATACGGTTCTGTACATTGAGGACACAGAAGGCGGACTGGATGTAGACCAGGGATATCTGGTAAGCTCCGGAAACCGTAATTATTCTGCTACAAAAGAAGGGGTTCTGACCAATAAAGATCAGACCAGCTACCTGGCAATTCCACATAAAATGGAAAAACTGACTGTGCCGGAAACCGTAACAAAGGTAAGCCTGACTGCTGACAACAATCTGAGTGAACTGTATCTTGAGGCAAGGACACTGGATCTGATGCCGGAGATCAGCTATCAGAATCTTCATGGATGCAAGACGATCATAGATGATAATCTTCTGAATGCTTTTCTTGAACAGAATTACAAGGCAGCAGAGGGAAATGATAATACAGTGGCAGCAGAAGAAAATCCTGAAATTACTTATACGGTACAGAATGAGGGAATTGTAAGTAATGAGAGAAAACTCCGCAAGATCCTTAATACAGGAAGAACGTCTTATGTTCTGCCAAACAGTGTAAAAGTCATTCAGAATGGAGCATTTGAGGGTGTGGAAGGGACTTCGACCCTTATTATGCCAGGAAACGGCAGTACAGTGGAGCTGGAGGCAGAATGTCTGTCCGACAGTCGGATAGAGATAATCCGCTGTTACTCTCAGGAACAGTATGATTCTGTGAAGGAACAGCTTCAGAAAGCCGGCGCGTCACCGGAAATTTCTGTAGAACTGCTTGGAACTTCTACAGAAGGCTATATCTACAGCAGCATGATCCGGAATGATAAAGAAGAGACAGTTCTGATCGAGGCACCAAAGGATATTACATATTTTGACGGTACAGTGACTGCTGCGGACGGAACAGTACTGACAATTAATGCGATTGATGATAATGCATTTGAAAACTGTACAGAGCTTATCTGGGCGATCCTTCCGGAAAGTGTCGACAATATCGGATATCAGGCATTTAAAGGATGTACATCACTTCAGGGCGCGCTGATCAATAACAAGGATACAATTACGATTGGGAATATGGCATTTGAAAACTGTGATTCGCTCAGATTTCTTGCATCCAATGCAATGACGGGTTATCTGGAAGATGACTCAGTACCGGAACTTCATGATTCTGCCGGGAACAGCATGGTATATGTACCGACGAATGCTGATGGATATTCTGCAAGATGCGTAAACTTTACGGAAGATTCCGGTGTTTATGGATACGATATCGTGGATATTGGCGGCGAAGGCAGAATGCTGTATGGCCTGAATGAATACGGAAGTCCGTGGCTTGCTATTCGAAGCGGACTCACGATGGCAGATCAGGTAGAACTGCCATGGACGACACAGGAGATTTTTTCCTATGCCATGGAAAAGACATGTTCCGAGAGTGGAAGTTTTACACTGAACTGGGAGGAACTTTGGGGACTCTGGGCATTTGACCCGGGGGCATTTGCGAATTCACAGCTTGGAGGAGATGTTATTCTCCAGGATAATCCGTTTGTCAGTTCTGACGTATTTGCCGGCTGTAAGAACATTACATCAGCAGTGGTACCGGGATACAGTATTCAGTTTGCGGAAGGCATTTTTGCAGGATGCAGTTCTCTTACCTCTGTGACATTAGGAGAGTTTGGATTAAACAGTTATCTGTATGCGAATGTTTTTGATGGATGTTCTTCTCTGACAGATATCACATTTACCGGAGGAGAACCGGAACTTTCCATTTATGGAACACAGCCGTTCCAGTTTAACAGTTACTGGACCAGAGAGGAAGAAGTGGAACACATTAAGCTTCATGTGATGGCGGGCAATGAGGCTGCTTTTGCCAAAAAGTGGCGTTATCTGTTCTGCGGATATTATGAGCTGGGCAGCGACACCGCTTATCTTCGTATGTGGTCCGACCTTCAGTGGGAATTTATTGACTGGGATACATGGGAGTTCCTGCCGGATGAACAGATTGACAGTATTCTGGAGCAGAGACTTCTCGAATCCGAGAATAATATCCGTACCATGCTCGGAGCAGAACAGGTGACAGAGCCAACAGATTTTTACCCGTATCGTTACAATTCCGGTGATTATGAGGTGACACTGATCGGTGCACCGTCCTATATACAGAATCTGGACATTGCAGCCGAAAAAGAGAAAATGGAACTTCCACTGGCAACTTCCGTAAATTACATTGCGTCAGGAGCGTTTTCAAAATGCAGCAACCTGAGTTCTGTAACGATTCCGTCTACTGTCATCGGAATCAGCGAAAATACTTTCTCTGGTGTGAATTCAGAGAAACTGGTTCTTAATTTCCAGAGTGAGACACCGCTTAAGCTTCAGAGAAGTTCAGATGATACAGAATACAGTTTTGGTGTGGATGACAGTAAGCTTGAAATCCATGTACCGGCAGGCTGTGAGGCAAACTATATTGAGGAATGGCGTTATGCGCTGGCTGGTTATGCAGATCTGGATGCGGTAAAACAGGCTGTCATAAATGATCTGACAGGCGAGGATGGAACAGCTCCGACAGATGAAGAAATCGACAAAGAAATATCCAGGCGTCTCCTTCCGGCAGAAAACAGGATTCGCGTGATGATGGGACTTGATCCGAAAGAAGAGAAGAAAGAGTCTGATACTTCGGGTGAAGAACTGTCCGGTAACGAAATCCCGAACGTTGAGGAAGAAGCAGAAGAAACACAGGAAACAGAGGAAACAGACGACAGTATATCCTTCGAAATTCCAGCAGAAGATGAGACTGTATCAGATCCGGAGCAGGATAATTCAGAAGATGACGGACCAGAAGACATAGAAGATACATCAGAAGATGAAGAACCAGAAGCAGAGACTGACGTAGAAGGATCTGTGGAAAATGAGGAGGAAATACAGGAATGATCGTTGAACAATCCAGAGAAATCATAGAAGAAGTAAACAAAGCGTTCATTGGCAAGAATAATATCATCGAAAAAGTGCTGATGACGATCTACGCGGGTGGACATGTCCTTCTGGAAGACTGTCCCGGTGTAGGCAAAACAACCCTGGCCCTGGCGTTTGCCAAGGTTCTGGGACTGAGTAATAAGCGTATTCAGTTTACCACAGATACGCTGCCGTCAGATATCACAGGCTTTAATATGTACAACAGAGAAAAGAATCAGTTTGAATACAGAGAAGGAGCTGCAAACTGCCAGCTTCTTCTTGCTGATGAGATCAACCGAACTTCTCCAAAGACTCAGGCGGCACTTCTTGAGGTTATGGAAGAGCATACGATCAGCCTTGATGGTGTGACGCATGAACTTCCGGTTCCATTTGTATGTATTGCGACGGAGAACCCGCTTGGTTTTGCCGGAACACAGCCGCTTCCGGAATCACAGCTTGACCGCTTTATGGTGTGCCTTTCCATTGGATATCCGACACTCGAGAACCAGATGAAGATCATCAACGCGCAGCGCTACAGTAATCCGCTTCTGGATCTCAGGACTGTGACAAGTGCACAGAATATCCTGGAAGTCCAGAATTATCTTACTTCTGTCCGTATGACAGACAGCGTGCTGAAATATGCAATTCTTCTCTGCGAAGAGACGAGAGAACATCCGCTGGTAGAACTGGGTATCTCACCGCGAGGTGTTTCTGCTCTGGTGAAGATGGCAAAGGCAAGTGCTGTCCTGAACGAAAGAAATTATGTGATCCCGGAGGATGTGCAGAATGTATTTGCAGATGTCTGTGCCCACAGACTGGTCATGCGTCCACAGGCACAGGTGGAGGGAGTCACAGCAAGGGCGCTTCTGGAAGATATCCTTACCAAAGTCAGACCTGCATCAGCAGAAGAAAGGTAAGCAGATATGTGGAAAAATCGGTTAGGTTATATCCTTGCTTTTTCAGGATGTATGATACTGCTGTTTGCTTACAGCAGACCTTTTATGCTTTATTCGGTCGTTCTGCTTATGACGCTTGCTGTGGCAATGTATCTGTTCCTTCGAAGGGATATCCGGAGTATCGAGACAGTGTTGACAATTGCGCCGACAGTTAAGGAAGGACAGGAAGTTTTTCTGTCTGTGGATATCAGTTCTGAACATTTTTTTCATGCGGCGGGTTATGTAATGGCAGAACTGGAGATCAGGAATGAAATGTTTGATACAGTAGAACACAAGAAGTTTCTGATGAGTCTCAGTGGCCGCAGAAACCATTTTGAGATTCCGGCAGAAACAGATTTCTGTGGAGAAACCTGTATAGAATGTCAGAATATCTGGATTTTTGACCTGTTCAAACTGTTCAGGGCCGGAGGGAAAAAGCCCAGGGCAATTCGGACAGTCATTTATCCGGAAACGATGGATATCCGTGTGGAACTGGACAAAAACATGGCGGGTGCACCGCAGGAGGAAGGAATGATCCAGAACCGCAAGGGAAATGATCTGAGCGAGATCTTTGATATCCGTGAATATGTGCCAGGAGATGATATACGCTCGATCCACTGGAAACTTTCCAGTAAGACCGACACACTGATCCTTAAGGAAGCCAGCGATCCTTCTCACTACAATGTTGTAATCCTTCCGGATTTTGGACGTAAACAGCTTGGAGAGACAGTTTCAGCCAGGGAAGTGAATGCGGCAGTCGGGATTGGAGTGGCAGTCGGACAGCAGTTTATCATGAAAGGAGTTCCTTTCTGTATTGCTTTTCCAGGTCCAAATGGTCTACATCTGACGGAGATCAGGAATAAAAGTGACTATCAGAAGATGCTGACACAGTGGCTTGCCTGCCGGATCCAGGATAACGGTGGAGACGGATTGAAATATTTGGCGACAGGGCATATGGAGAAATATTTTACAAGGCTTTTGATCCTTTCCGCAGGGAAATATGATCAGAATTTAAGTCTTCTGGATGGAAAGATCAGTATTACTGTCCTGAATGCGGTTCAGGACAGCACTACTGTGAATGCCAGCAAAAATGGAACCTGTCAGATTGTGGAGATTCCGGCAGACAATAAAAAAGATACGTATCGTATCATATGTTAAGGATCAGAAGAGAGAATGAGAAATAAAAAAGAACAGATTCCTGTTCAGAGACTTTATATGGACCGGAATCAAAACAGATACAAAAATATCATATGGATCACATTTCTGGCACTTCTTCTGACGGGCGGAACCTTTCTTGTCATAAGAGAAAGCTGGAAGGGACAGTTATCCGCGCTGCCTGTATGTATCCTGACGGCAGGCGCAGGGATTTTGTGCTGTGTTCTGGCTGAGATCATGAGAGAGAGAATACGGTTTGTCACGGCAATTGCAGGACTGCCATGGATCGTGCTTCTGGTCTTTACAGGAGCTTTTCGTGGAGGCTGGACAGGCGCACAGGCATGGATCAATATGCTGATCAGCCAGTGGAATACTGCGAATGCGGGCGGTCTGGCATTATTTTCTGTGCAGGCGTCCATGCATGATGCATTTGTTTTTACATTGATCCTTGTCCTGGCAGTAGCCGAGATCTCCTGGTTTCTGGCAGATGGGAGACATCTTTTGCTGGCAAATATTTTCTGCATTCTGTGGGTTATCCTGCAGCTTTTGTGCGGGGTACTGAATCCTGCAGCCTGTGGATTTTTGTTTGCGGCTCTTTGTGGAATGTGTGTGTCCGATGATGAGATGATTTTTACAAGAAACAGGGCGGGCTGGACAATTGGAGTCCTGATCGTTTTCTGCATATTCGGAAGAGTCGTATCAGAGGAGGAAATTCTGGCAGTCAGTCAGTTTCGTGAATCTGTACAGGAAGAGATACACAAGATCCGATATGGAGAGGATACACTGCCAGAAGGAAATCTGTATCTGGCATCCGAACTTAAGGCGGATGCCAGGGAGATGCTTAAGTTAAAGACAGAGCAGCAGAAAACACTGTATCTCCGAGGTTTCGTCGGATCTGTTTATGAAGATGGAGTCTGGGAAGAACCGGCAGATGCTGTCTATGGCGGTGAGAATGCTGGAATGCTGGGCTGGCTTGAGGAAAATTCATTTGATCCGCTTTGCCAGATTTCAGATTACTATGCTCATAGTGATGAGGAAAAAAATCCAGACAAAAATGAGATCCAGATCCGGGTGACCGGAGCTTCACGTTACTATGTATATACACCGGCAGCTGTGGAAGATATCAAAAAAGGAAAACTGACTGAGGATAAAGACATCAGATTTTGTAACAAAGGTTTTTTTGCTGCACGGAATTATACGATAGAAGAAACTTCCGGAACAAGACCGGCAGAACTGATGGTGACAGATCCCTGGGTGAGTACACCGGAATCAGCAGAACAGAAGCAGTACAGTGAGACGGAAGCTGTTTACCGTGCCTTTGTTTATGATACTTACCGTGATGTGGATCCCGAAACACGCGATCTGGTCCAGCAGATGTTCTGGGATGATTACGAGTCAGACAGTGATGGGATTTACAGTTCCATCTGCCGCATCAGAGATGTCCTGAAAGAAAACGTTGAGTATACGGAGAATATAGAGGAAGTTCCGGATGGAGAAGACCTTGTGAGATATTTCCTTACAGGATCGCAGAGAGGAAATGCAATGCTGTATGCTTCCGCAGCTGTAGATGCACTGAGAGTCCATGGAATCCCTGCAAGATATGTGGAAGGATACTATATTTCGGAATCAGATCTCAAGAACAGCCAGAGTGAGGAGATCATCCTTACCGGGGAAAATACGCATGCGTGGGCAGAAGCATATTTTGATGGAATCGGATGGCTTCCGCTGGATGTGACACCGGGATACTATTATGATGCAGTTACTCTTCAGAAGATGGTAAGTACGCCGGATGTCGCACAGAAGAATGCTGTGCTTAAAGATAATTCTTTTGACTCACAGGAGGTAACCGGTCTGGATGGAGCAGGCGGCAAAAGTGCCCGTGAGAGACTTACCAGGGCCGCACGTGATGTTGGTGCGATCTGCCTTGGGATCGTGGCAGTACTGCTGATCCTTTTTGTAGTGGTGATCATAGTGTGCGAAGTGATAAGAAATGTCTGCCTGTGGACTGACAGAAAAGCAGACAGGGGAGCTTCACCGAGAGAAAAAATACTGAGAACAGAGAAAAAGATCTACAGTTATCTGGCACTTGTGGGTATCAGGGCACGGCTGGGATGGAATACAGAGGAAACAGACAGGCTTATTGCAGACTTTTTTGAAGAGATCGAATCGGGAGAGTATACCCGTGTCTGCAATCTGATCGAAAAAGTGATCTATGGTGAGATCGAACTGGAACCTCATGAAGAACGAACCGTGACCAGTTTCCTGAATAAACTTCTGACCAGTCAGAAATTCATGGACAGGAGAGCCTGGCTGAGACGAAGATACACCTATGTATGGATGAACAGGAAGTAGAACAGGAAAGAGAATATTATTATTTTGCAATAAAATATTGTACCGAGAACATTTTTTTGCTTTGTGCATACTCTAACAGCAGAAGTTTCAAAAGGAGTATCTGCATGAAAAATAAAAAATGGATCTCACTGGCAGCAGCAGTGGTTCTGGCGGTGACGGCACTGCCGATGGGAGTATTTGCTGCGAAGAAAGATGGAGAAGAGGAGAAGCTTACGAAGGTTACACTGAATGAAGTAGCGCATTCGATTTTCTATGCGCCGCAGTATGTGGCAATCGAAGAGGGATATTTTGCAGAGGAAGGTCTGGATCTGACACTGGTGACGGGCTTTGGTGCAGATAAAGTTCTGACTGCTCTGATCTCCGGTGAAGCAGATATCGGATTTATGGGAGCAGAAGCATCCATTTATGCATACCAGGAAGGTGCGACTGACCCGGCAGTGAACTTTGCGCAGCTTACTCAGCGCGCCGGAAACTTCCTTGTGGCAAGGGAAGAAATGCCTGACTTCAAATGGGAAGATCTGAAAGGAAAGAAAGTTCTCGGCGGTCGCAAGGGTGGCATGCCGGAAATGGTCTTTGAATACATTCTCCGTAAAAACGGACTGGATCCGCAGAAAGACCTGACCATCAACCAGAGCATTGATTTCGGTTCCACGGCGGCGGCTTTTACAGGTGATGCTTCAGCAGATTTTACCGTAGAATTTGAGCCGTCTGCGACTGCACTGGAAAAAGAAGGCGCAGGATATGTTGTTGCTTCGCTCGGAGTAGATTCCGGCTATGTTCCATACACTTCCTACAGTGCAAAGACCAGTTACATGCAAAAAAATCCAGAAGTCATCCAGAAATTCACAAATGCTCTCCAGAAAGGCATGGAATATGTCCAGACTCACACCCCGGAAGAAATCGCGAAAGTCATTGCACCACAGTTTGCAGAAACTGACCTCGACACAGTTAAGACTATCGTAAAACGTTACTATGATCAGGATACCTGGAAATCCAATCTTATCTTCGAAAAAGAGAGTTTTGAACTCCTGGAAGATATCCTCGAAGATGCCAGTGAACTGAATGAACGAGTAGCATATGAAGATCTCGTAACAACAGAATACGCCGAGAAGGCGGCAGAAAAATAAACAGTTAAGCTCTGCGCATCATCTTGTAGTAAACCGGAATCAGCAGGGAGCAGGCTCCGATCCATGCGAGAGGACTGGCGATGCAGACAGAAGTGTATCCGATCATGCCGGAGAGACCAACGGTAGCGGCGATACGCATGACCAGTTCGATCATACAGGCAGCAAAAGGAGCCTGCCCATTCTGCATACTCTGGATGGAAGTCCGGTAAACAGCAAGAAGCCCTAGGATAAAATAAAACGGTGCAACAACAGTCAGATACATATCGGAATAATGATAAATTTCCTTCGTAGGATTGGACAGGAACATCTGCACGATCGGATGACGCAGGAGCAGAATGCCGACGCACATAATAAGATTGAGCGTTTCTGTCTGGATCAGACAAGCCCGCACACCCTGACGTATACGGTCACTTTTGCCCGCACCGAAATTCTGGGCAACATAGTTGGAAATAGCAGTCATCATGGCATTATTCACAAGAACTGAAACCTGATCTGCCTTGGAAGCAGCCGTATATCCGGCGACTGCAGCAGTACCGGAAAGTTTTTCAGCCCGACGATCAGACTGAACAGGGCAGAGAGAAACTGTGAAAGGATCGTAGCCCATGCAGCTCCCGCAACACCCATATGGAACGGTACAATAAACAGGATATCCAGAAAAATATTCAAAACAGAAGAAAACACCAGGAAATAAAGTGGAGTTTTGCTGTCACCAAGTGCACGGAGCATGTTTGGGATCATATTGTAAAAAACAGTAGCGCCCGTTCCGAGAAAGACCACGAACATATAATCATAAGCTTCTCCGGAGATGTCATCCGGGATCTGCATCCATCTGAGAATCTGGTGAGCCAGCAGATCAGAGTCAGCACCAAGAGTCTTGCCGACGATCACAGAGTCAGCGAGTGTATAAAAAAGCTGGAACAGATTTCCGAGAATGACCGGAACAGCAAATTTTAACAGAACGGATTTCCGACGGTGAGATCCATTTCGTTTGATTTTGGTCTGGACATAAGAAAACCTCCTTATAGTAGTTTGCGTGCTTTTTATTGCACGCCTCATTATAGAGAAATACATGGTAAAATACGATTCTGGTATTGTTGTTTCTGATACAGATATTGACCAGATCATCGAATTTATTTATGATAATTAAGAGCTTATTTTAATACGGAAGCGGAAAAAACAACAGAAGCTGGAGAACTACAAGATGGCAAAAAGAAAAATCCTGGTAGACAGTACAAGAAGAGAACTTGAAGCACACGGAACAGAAACCTTTCCCATGACAGTAAATCATGATGATCTATGGTCATTTGAAGGCAAAAATGTTCCCATCCACTGGCATAATGATCTGGAGATCAGTCTCCCAAGAGAAGGCGAGGCAATTTATCAGGTTTATCAGAAAAGTTACAGGGTCAGACCGGGAGAAGGGCTTCTGCTGAATCGAAATGTGCCGCATAGCTGCAGTTCTCCGAGGAACGAGAGGGCTTTGTACAGTACGATCCTTGTAAGACCGGATTTTCTGTACGGTGATTTCGGCAGCGATGTCGAGCGGAATTGTTTCCGGCCGTTTCTACAAAATTCAGCAGTTCCCTGCATTCATCTGACAGAAGCAGACGAAAATGGAAAAGAAATCCTGCAGAAACTGAACCAGGTGGAAACTGTTTTTGATCAGAAATCATTCTGTTACGAGTTAAAGATCAAGGGGCTTCTGTGCGAAGTATTCAGCATGATCCTGTATGCTCACAGACAGGAATTGACAAAATTTATTCCAGCCAATCAGCAGGAACTGGAACGTCTGGAAAAGATGCTGAACTATCTCAACCTCCACTTTGCAGAAGTAATTTCCCTCCAGGAACTGGCAGACCAGGTTCACTTATCAAGAGAAGTCTGCTGCCGTCTTTTCAAAAAAATGACCGGAAAAACAATCACCGGATACCTGGAAGAATACCGCGTCAACAAAAGCTTCCCCCTGGTACAGAGCGGGCAGTATTCCATGACCCAGATCGCAGAACTGGCAGGCTTCAGCAACCCCAGCCGCTTTGCCAGCGCCTTCCGCAAAAGATTCGGCTGCAACCCGGGAGAGTACAATTCCCTGAAAAATAATAGATTGTAGGTAAAAGCTTTAAAAAAATATTTAGGATAATAAGCGGGAATCCTCGGCAATTCAATTACCGAGATGAAAGCGCAG
>ERZ772954.1782-NODE-1782-length-15468-cov-22.136768_pt1 | contig 15468 bp, 10 predicted proteins | sample MGYA00580684_ERZ772954 | MGnify/ENA primary metagenome ERZ772954 (study PRJEB29015, sample SAMEA2737654) | human gut metagenome | biome: human gut; feature: human-associated habitat; material: faeces | place: China | collected 2012 ...
CGGCCCCCGCCGCCCCCGCGGCAGGCGGCTGGACTTGCAGCTGCGGTGCCACCAACACCGGCAAGTTCTGCTCCGAGTGCGGCAGTCCCGCACCCGCCCCGGCACCGGCCAAGTGGTTCTGCCCCAACTGCGGCAGCGAAAACGGCGGCAAGTTCTGCAGCAACTGCGGAACGCCTAGGCCCTAACCCCTTTATCTGGTAATTGGCGGGGGTTCCGCCGCCCCCGCATTTGCTTCTATGGGTTTTCACACAAGAAGGAGGACACCATGAAGACAACGTTCAAAAAGTCCGCACTCGCATTCCTGACATGCGTCCTGGCGCTCGCCTTTGCCCTGACGGGCTGTAGCGGCGGCGGCAAGGACCCCAAGGCCAACTTTGTCGGCAGCTGGGAGCTCTCGGGTGGAACCTCGGAGGGCGAGGAGCTGACCGAGGAGTACATGGAGATGTTCAAGGAATGGGGCATCAGCTGCATCTTGGTCCTGGACGAAGACGGCACGGGCAGCCTCGATTTGTTCTCCGAAGTTTCCGACCTAAAGTGGGAGGCCAAGGACGCTACCACCGCGAGTATCACCGTCGACAAGGAGACGACCGACGTGAAGCTCGAGGACGGCAAGCTTGTCCTTGAGGACGGCGAGGACAAGCTCATCTTTAGCAAGTCCGATAAGGACCTGTCCGGTACCGTGAAGAAGGATCGCGAGGCCGCCGAGAAGGAAGAGGAAGTCGAGGAGGCCGTCGAAGACGGCGATGTCCAGAGCGTCGAAATCTCCCCCGCCGTCACTGTCGCCGATGACGACCTGTGCACCATCACCATCACCGAGAAGTTCCAGGACGACTGGGGCGACATCGGCTTTGTCGTCAACATCACCAACAAGAGCGACAAGGACCTGACCTTCTACGCTCCCACCGGCAAGACAAACGTCAACGGCACCATGAAGGAAGCCTGGTTCTCGGCCCACCTGATGCCCGGCACCAACGCCACCGAAGAGTTCACCTTCTCGAAGGGCACGCTTGACAGCTTCGACAGCCTAGTCAACACGACCATCGGCATCGACGCCTACCTGACCGATTCCTACGAGGACGTCGCCTCCTACAGCGCAACCATCGCGTAGCGGCACGTAACATCAGCCGCGGATTGGCGGACACATCCGCGCACACCAGACGGTGCTGCAGGAGTTGATCCTGCAGCACCGTCGCTTTTATGCCGATACGTAACGATCGTTAGCGCTCCATGTTGGGAACGATGCTACCCTCCGTTACCGCGCGCACAGCCAGACGCATGATGTTGTCGTAGCCGGTCTTGTTGAGGATCTCCGAGATGCGGCGTTTGATGGTGCCCTCGCTCATAAACAGCTCGGCCGCAATCTCGCGACGACTTTTGCCCTCGCAGGCAAGGCGCAAAATCGATAGCTCGACATCGTCGAGGGCTGCCGTGCCCGAAAAAATGCTCTCGGGCGGCTTGGGAAACGTGCAGTAGCCAGCCAACGTGGAGCGCATCACGGCGAACAGCTCGTCGATACCGACGTTCTTGTACACAAAGCTATCGACGCCCACCTCGCGGGCCTGATCGACAAAGGTGATCTCGGGCATGCCTGTCATGATAATGATGCGACACTCGGGCAGCTGCTCCTTGATGCGTGCCGCCGCCACGATGCCGTTTGAATCGTGTTCGGTGCACACGTCCATCAGTATCATGTCCGGACGCTCCTTGAGCGCGACACCCAAGGCCTCGGAGGCATCGGCGATCGCGGCAACGACGGTCATATCGGGCTGGTCGCCAACGGAGCGCGCAAGGCTCTCGCGCAAGATGGCCTGGTCTTCGACGATTAACACGCGAATCATGAGCTTCTCCTTTGGGCCGTGGCGTTAGAGTTTAGCGGGATGGATACCGCAAGCGTAAAGGGCGGGGCGGGGCGGACTTCCAGGCTGCCGCCCAGATCTTGCGCGACATGCCTCATACCTGGGATACCCGTTCCCTCGCGATACGATACGGGCGCAGGCGCGCCGTCGTTAGAAACGGTCATCCGCGCAACAGCGCCGTCTTCCGACGTCTCCTGCCACAAGCGCACATGGACCCGATGTGCCTGCGCATGCTTGGTGGCATTGGTCGAGGCTTCGCGGATAATCTGCAAAAAGGCTGCCGCGACACGCGCGTCGCTTGGCAGCTCGCCCTCCACATCGATCTGCACGCTCACCAGACCAAAGGCATGGACGATATCGCCCAGTTGCTCTGCCGGTTCGGCGTCGCCCCCGCTGCGCAGATCGGCAGCGATTGAGCGCAGCAGCGGGTCGATCTGCTCGAGTGACTCGTCATCCAGGCGTCCCTCCTCCAGATAACGATGGAGGATGGACAGGCGCTGCCCGATCACGTCGTGCACGCGAGCGCGCATACGCAGATAGGCCGCATTGTCAGCAACCTTTTTGACTTCTTCGATCTGGGCCTGGAGCTCTTGGCCCGCAAGCTCAAGCAGGTGGTTGGCCTGCGCCAGGCGGTCATGCGCATGCGCATACTCTGTCACGTCCAGACCGATTATGCGCTCGAACGAACGGCCCAAGACCATAACGTCATCGCACACAAACAGGCGAATCTCGGCGGGAGAAACCTCGACCACCGCACGCGCCTCACCAAAGCGGTCCAGGTTGATCCGCACGCGGTTCTTACCGCCTTCGGGCATTTGCATGCTGAGCTTGCGCAGGTCGTTCCATGTACCGCTCATATCGCCTAGGTCGGTGGGCATATGAAGCTCCACCAGGTTTTTGCGCATGCAGCGGTTCATAAGCAGTGGACGGCCCCTCGAGTCCAGATACAGGATGCCCACGGGAATCACGTTGATGGTTTCGATCGTCGAGAACGCGGTGATATCCTCCTGGCGGTTACGGACGTCCATCAAGAGCGCCGCGACGGAACGGAACAGGAAGAACGCTCCCTCTGCGATAAGGACAACGGCCCACACCGAGCCCATGGCAAAAACCACCGGCGGTGTCACGGCGCCAACAAGCAGCAGCTCGGCCAGCATGACAGGGCGACGATAGTGCACCATGAGGACCACGCCATAGGCAAAGATCGCGGCATTGAGCCACAGCACTCCGCCCATTGCCCTGGCGCAAACGTCAAGCGGCGCCACCAGATACGAGCCAGACGACGCGAATAAGATGAGCGCCGAAATCATCAGGTGAAGCACGAGGCTCGTCTCATAGGCGCAAATCACCTTACGGTTATAGGACGAGCGGCGCGATGCGATGAGCGGGACGTGGATCATCTGCAGACACGCAGCCAGGGCAAAGACAACATCGAGCGCAACGATTTGGGGAAGGATGAACGAAATCTGCATCGTCACTCACCCGCCCTCGGCATCAAGACGATCATGCGCAGCTGGCCGGGCTCGCCCTCAAGGCGGTATGCCACGTTGCGCCCTTGCAGAGCGCTTTCGAGCTCTTGCGCAGCGGGCGTCTGCGAAAGATCTTCATCATCGTTGGAAAAAAGCGTGGCGCGCAGCTCGACACTGCACCGGTCATGGTCGCCCAAGTGATACATAAGCGCCGGATGGTCGGTGGTGTAGGCAAAAAACGCAAAGTCATACACGCAGTCGTACAGGGCGCTTACCGTACTGGCGTGCATCGGGCGCCGTATGGCGATAATCGAGGCGCAATCGACATCGATGATGCGCAGGTCACTTGCAAGCTCGTTGGCGATGAGCTGAATGCGGTCGCGGTCAAAACCGCTCTCCCCGTGCTGTGCCAACGTGAGCGACCCCTTGCGTTTGCAATAGGCGACGAGCATCTTGGCGCGCTGCAGCATGCGGTAACGCTCGTGCGAAGATGCCTCATCGGTCAACGGCGGCAGCGAGCTCAACAGGTCGTACATCCCTTCGAGCGCACGGGCAAGCGCTTGGTCCACGTCTTGGACCAGTAAGGTCTCGGCCTCTTGGTCTGCCAAATGTGTCTTAAGGTCGTAGTCGGCGGCAAGCAGCTCATTTTGGCGTTGCAGCTCCATGCGACGATGCGCCAGTTCGCGATTGAGTTCGTTGAGCTCCGAGACGTCCTGGGCAAGGAGAGCCGATCCACCCAGCAGCGGAAAGGCGCGATACATTACATCGGGATCGGACGCCACGGCAAAGGCGTGAGCGTGCCCGTGCTCTTGGATCCGCAACTCCTCACGCACGCCTACCGGCATTGGCTTTGACACCGGCGTGACATAGACTTCCTGCAGGTCACGCGTTAGAACTTTGAGGTCAAGCGGCAAGGTGCCGAAAATACCGGCGATATCGTGGTACGACGGGATGACACCGCAATCGAGACAGATTTCCATCGCCACCACGCACAGGACGCAGTAGACAAGTGAAAAATTAAGCCTCCATGCCCAGGGCACACGCAGCGCATATGAAATGGCAAAGAACGCGCCGCCCAATAGGACAAGCGCGGCCGTGCCCGAGAAACGCTGAATACGAAAAGACGAGGACCGTCCTACCAAGATAAAAAAGGCAACGAAGTTAAAGGCTGTCCATACCAGAACGGTACCGTAGCCCCAACCATATGTGTAATCGTTGCTCCAGGTTCCACTCGATCGATCGAAATGGAAGACCTGCTGATGAACATCGTTAGTAAGCACAAAGCTGATAAGCAGGACAGCCATGACCCACAAAACGGTGCGGTACCGACGCCCCATACGATGCTGTTCCAAACCCGCGAGGCGCAGACCGCACAGCTGGTAGATCAGCGGAATGAGCGTCATGGGCACGTAGTACAGGTACCACAGCACGGTGGCATAGAACGGCGTGAACGACTTATATTTGAGGATGACCTCGATCATCCACAGGGCACAAATGGCGGCGATGGCAACAAGGCGGCGGCGCAAGACGTAGTCCAAGCAGCGTAGGTACGCCAACACACCCCAGATTGAAAATGCAATTGCGGCGACAAGCAGCGGGAGAGAGCTCGAGTGGACGAGCGCATCCACGACCTCTTCGGACACCTCGCTATAGGCGGGCACGGTGTTGGAAAGCTTGGGGTCGGAGGCGAACAGTGCCGGCAAGACTGCCAAAAGCATAAGGAACAGCGCGGTAATGGCGCCGGCGATAACAAAGACGCGGTGGCGATACACGCCATGCGATATGCCAACAAGGAATCGCGGCATGGCGAAGAGCCTGCCGCCCCTGGGATCCGCCACGGGTGCGGATCGGGCGGCCGCGTGGCCGATATGTCGCTCGCAGGTACCCATAGTGCTTTTAGTGTACCGACAGGCGGGCCCAAAAAGCGGGCCACATGTCCCAAAATCCGCCGACGGCGAGGGACGTCGCCAGCGACTAGCCGTTTAAGAACGTCCCCAATGACTAAGACAAAACGAGCGAGGATTTTTGGACGCCCAAATGGCGAGAGTGGATAATCTCCCACTTTGAGCCCACAAACAGGCTAAAAACGGGAGATTATCCACTCTCATTCTGCGGGCGCTCATTTAAGTACGTCCCCAATGAGTGCTTTCACTTCTTTTAACAAAACGCCCGGCGGGCATTAACTGCTCGCCGGGCGTTTTGGTTAGGAGGCTATGGTTGTTGGGAAGCCTTAGGCCAGGTCCTCGCCGTTCGTCTCGATGACGTGTTTGTACCAGTCGAAGCTCTTCTTTTTGGAACGCTTGAGGGTGCCGTTGCCCGCATCATCGCGGTCGACATAGATAAAGCCGTAGCGCTTGGACATCTCGCCCGTGCCGGCAGACACCAGGTCGATTGGGCCCCAGGTGGTGTAGCCCAGCAGGTCAACGCCGTCCTCGGTCACCGCATCGCGCATCGCGGCGATATGCTGGCGCAGGTAGTCGATACGGTAGTCGTCGTTGATGGAGCCATCCTCCTCGACAACATCCTTGGCGCCCAGGCCGTTCTCGACCACAAACAGCGGCTTCTGATAACGGTCGTACAGGTCGTTGAGGGTGATGCGGAAGCCCAGCGGATCGATGGCCCAGCCCCACTGGCTCTCCTGCAGGTAGGGGTTCTTGGCGCCGGCGAAGGCGTTGCCCTGGGTGCGCTCGACATCGGGGTTATCGGCACCGGCGGAGCAACGGGTGCTGTAATAGCTAAAGCTGATGAAGTCGACGGTGTTGGCGGCCAGGATCTCGCGGTCCTCATCCGTCATGCCCACATCGATGCCCAAACGCTCGAGCTTCTTGACGGCATAGGCCGGGTAGTAGCCGCGGCTCTGAACGTCGACGAAGAAATAGTTGCTCTGGTTGTCAATCTGCGCTTGGCGCACATCGCCCGGACGGCAGCTGTAGGGGTAGTAGCTACCTGCGGCAAGCATGCAACCGATCTTGACCTCAGGGTCGATCTCGTGAGCGATCTTGGTTGCCCAAGCGCTGGCGACGAGCTCGTTGTGGGCGGCCAGGTACTCGACGGCCTCCTTGTTCTCGCCCTCCTCAAAGACCAGACCGGCACCCATAAACGGCAGGTGCAAGATCATATTGATCTCGTTGAAGGTAAGCCAGTACTTCACCAGACCCTTGTAGCGGGTGAAGATCGTGGTCGCGAGGTTCTTGTAGAAGTCGATGAGCTTGCGGTTGCGCCAGCCGCCGTACTCCTTGATGAGGTGAATCGGGCAGTCGAAGTGCGTGATGGTCACGAGCGGCTCAATGCCGTGCGCCTGACACTCGCGGAACACGTCCTCGTAGAAGGCCAAGCCGGCCTCGTTGGGCTCAGTCTCGTCACCGTTGGGGAAGATGCGGGTCCACGCCAGGCTCATGCGGAAGGTCTTAAAGCCCATCTCGGCAAAGAGGGCGATGTCCTCCTTGTAATGGTGATAGAAATCGATGCCAGTCTGCGCGGGGTAGTAATAGCCGTCCTCGAAGTCGAGCATCTTGCGCTGGCCGGAGACCACCGCATAGCGCTCGGGGCCGTGCGGTGCCACATCCACGTTGGCTAGGCCGCGGCCATCCACGTCGTAAGCGCCCTCGCACTGGTTGGCAGCCGTCGCGCCGCCCCACAGGAAGTCTTTACGGAAAGCCATGCATCAATCCTTTCACACGATAATTGTCATAGGTTCAGTATCTCTACAAACAGCGCGTCGCTCAACGGCAACGGCACAGCTCGAAACTTCTTTTCGCCCCAACGGCCTCATCCGCCCGCAGCGACTGACACTTCCTGATACCTCGCTTCGTCCCCTAGCAACAGGTTCGCCTCTCGAGGTTTTTCCTCCACAGGAACCCGTCCCCGGGGAGGAAAGGAAGTGAGGGGCCGGGCGGCAATGACTGCGGCTAAGCGTACGTGATGGCCTCCAAACGAAGAAGCACGGGAGAGCTATAGCGCATAATGGCGACCTCGTCGCCGTTGAGACGGCAGTCGCGCACCCACGCGCCGTTCTCAACGGTCCCCGTCTCGAGCGACGCCACATCCACATGCGGCTCACCCGCCGCGTGCGACTCGAGCGCCAAGCCGCAACGAAGCGCAAGCAGGTACACGGCGCCGTCGGCGGCGCGAAGGGCCGCACACGCACCGGGCAGGGCACCCTCATCAAAGCTCACCTTAATTGCTATGGAACCCATATCGAGCAGGCCCTCGGCTGCCACCTCACTCGTCACGGCATCGAGCGTCGCGTACGCGGCATCGTCCTCGGCAAGTTCAAATAACTGAGCCAGCCCACGCGTGACCTCCGCATATTCCTCCCGGTCCTGAGGCGTGAGCAAAGCGGGGTCGCTCGTATCCATGCCAAAGAGAATACCCGCCGAATCGCCAAAGGGCTCGCCCATCTCCTCGTAACCAAAAGGAGCGAAGCACAGGGCATGGTGATGGGCCACCGCCCAGACCTGGCGCGCGGCGGCGTAGGCGTGCGTCGCGGTCTCGGGGATAAAGAGCGGGTTGTCCTCGCGCGCATATCCGTCGCAGACCTTGCAAAACGCCGGGATGTAGATATCGGGGCCCAGCATGTCGATGCTCGGGGCGGCATGCTTCCACACGCCCATCACGCGCAGGTTGGGACCGCCCGTGGGAAAGCGCCCAGGCTTGTGACCCTTGTCGAGCCAGCAATTGCAGGCCGTGGACAGCGGATGCTCGGCGCGGCCCGCTGCGGCGACCGCCTCCACGTAGCGAGCCATGTGGTAGGTGGTAAACATCTCCTCGGCATGCTCGCCAAAAACCTGTTCCCACGAACCAGAGCCGGCGCCCGCTTCAAGGGCTTCCGCAAGCTCAGACGCCAGGGAGGTAGGATCGACCGCAAGCGCCTCGATCAGCTCCGTAGGCACGCTCTCCGCAAAGGCAGCATCCGCCCAAGGCGAGTGCTCACGTGCCGCGACCATCTGGCCGCACTCATTTTCTACCTGCACGAGTATCACCGTATGATCTTGCGCATCCACCTCGCGCAGGTGCGCCATCAAAGCCGCGTAGGCGCCGGCATCCGCCGCGCGCGTCTCCTCGCAATAGAGCGAAAGCGCCGTGATCTCAAAGTTATGGAACTCGGCATAGCGAACCTTGTTCTGCCCGGGCACCATCTGCGCACGGCGAAAACGCTCGATATCGCGTTTGACCCACGCGGGCGCATAGTAGCACTGCGCATTTTTGTACGCGCCAAACCACAGCACGCCCAGGCGCAGCCCGCGCTCGCGGGCAAGCTCGAGCATCATGTCCACTTGGCCAAAGTCAAACTCGCCCTCTGCGGGCTCCAAAAGCTCCCAGGTAACCGGGGCGAGCACGGTATTCATACCGAGCGCCCGCGCGCGATCGAGAGCATCCGCAAAAGCGCGGCGCCCACCCGAGGCGGAGTTATGGCACTCGCCCGCAAACAGCGTATAAGGCCGGCCGTCCACCATCAGGCGTTGCCCGCCGCCAGCACAGGTGTACAACTGCGGAATTTCCGCCATGGCAACTCCATTCTTCCGTTTTGTTTCAACCCCCTGAGGGCCGAGCCGTGTTGAGAGCACCGGACGCGCGACCAGGGCCTACCTGTCGTCCATGCGAGCCGCCCCTCCGATGGGAGATGGGTTAAAGGACGGCAAACGAGGCGAGATCGACCGAACCGACGCCCTCGATAGCCAGGTAGAGTGCATGGTCACCGGCAACGGTCTTCGTCAGGGATGCGACCACCGTGCACCAGCCCTCGCCTGGCACGAGCTCGACGCGCGTCAACTCAGCGCCATCCGGCGCGTCCAAGCGCACACTCACCACACCGGCAAGATCCCCGCGCACCTCGAGCTCCACCGTGCGCTCCGCACCGGAAAACGCCAGGTATTTGTAGCCCACGCCCGCTCCATCGCAGAGGTTGGCCACATAGGTACGTGCCGAAGTCATACAGCCCGCATCGACTTCCTGGGTAATCACCGGATGGTTATCGGCGATTTCCAGATTGCCGGAATAGTGAACCGCGCCGGCCGGCCCCACCAAGTAGCAGCAAATACTCGCCGGGTACGCGCGCCCGCAAGGAAGCGCTCCGCCATTGAGCCCACAGCTCGTTATCTCTACTTGTTCGATATGTCCATCGGAAGCAATCTCGATGGGCTCAGCGCACCCCTGGCGCGCGTGCTGCGCACCGTGCGTATGACGGTGATAGAAGATGTAGTCGCGCCCGGCAATGCGCGCCATGCCGCCATGGTTGTTGCCCAGGTCCATCACAGCGGCGTCCTCGGCCTCGTGCCCGGGCAGGCCCACATCGCCGTTGGAAACGAGCACGCCGCCGTAGGTTACCGGACCTTCCGGCGTTGGCATCGTGGCCCAGCAGAGCTCATGTCCGTTTTCGCTCGAGTAGACAAAGTAGTAGCGCCCGTCGAGCACGCGGATGCTCGAGGCCTCAAAGAAGGCATGCCCTTCAAAACCCGTGTCCGCCGCCTGCGTCACTGCCGGAGCCAGATGCTTGGGTGTCGCGGCCATCGTGCGCATATCGGCGCCGAGCCGCACCACGTAGCCGCCCTCCATGGAACATGCGGGCATGCGCGAGCTCGGCTTCTTGGCGCCAAACCCATAGTAGAGCCAGCAGCCCCCGTCCCCGCAGGGAAGGACTGCCGGGTCAAAGGGCATGCCCCAGCCCTCCTCGCCCGCAAACGGCGAGCCGTCGGGCTTGGCAATAGGGCCCAGATAGCGGTAGCGTCCCGCCGGCTCATCGCACACGGCGACCGACATGACGCAACCGCTCGTCATGCTTAGCGTGAAGTAATACAGATAGAACCGCCCGTCGGCACCCTGGCACACATCGGGCGCGCCGTACCCGGTTCGATCGACATTGGCCGGGTCATCCTCTTTGCGCCAGATGGTCCCCTCAAACGTCCAGGAGCCCAGATCGTCCACCGGGGCTGACCAGCACACGTAGTCACCCGGGCAGTATGCGGTGCCCTCGGGTGCGTCATGGCTTCCATACACGTAGACTCGGTCACCAAAGACATGCGGTTCGCCATCGGGGATATACTCCCATCCCGGCAGATACGGATTGGTTGCGATATGAGCCATGTCAGACCCCTCCTATCGATATCGGGCACGGTACCGGACGGGCGCCGGCGACAAGACCGAACGCCTGCCGCGCACCGCGTGCACCATTCGTTAAGCAAATGCAGCTAGACGAGCTCGAACTCCCCCACCAACAGGTCGCGGCTGTTAGGCCCCGCCATGACCTCAAACGCGCCGGGCTCGCTTGCCCAGCCGTGCTCGGGCGTCCAAAAACGCAGAGCCTCCTCGCGCAGGATAAACGTCACCGTGCGGCGCTCACGCGGCGCAAGCTCAACACGCGCAAAGTCACGCAGTTCGAGCATGGGGCGCACGCGCGTTGCCACCTTGTCGTGGATATAGAGCTGCACGACCTCAGTACCAGCAATATCGCCCTCATTGGTCACGTCGATTGAGACCTCGATGACACCGTCCGCCGTAAGCTCGTCCGCACTCAGGCGCAGGTTATCGTAGCGCGCCGTATGATACGAGAGGCCGTAGCCAAAGGGGAACATCGCATCGTTAGGGCAGTCCATATAGCGGCTCACAAAGCGACCGCTATGCGTTGATGTCTTAGCGGGACGTCCGGTGGAGAGCTGCGCATAGTAGAGCGGCTCCTGGCCCACGTTATGTGGGAAGCTCACCGTGAGCCTGCCGCTCGGATTGACCGTTCCAAAGAGCACGTCGGCTACCGAACGCCCACCAGCCGTACCGGGGAACCACGCCTCTACGATTGCATCGCAATCATCGATCACGTCAGTGAGGGCAAGAGGACGCCCGTTAAAGAGCACGAGCACCACAGGCTTGCCGAGCGCGCGCACGCGCTTGAGCAGGCGCTTCTGCGGAGCCGGTATGGTAATGTCCGTACGCGCTCCGCCCTCACCGCTCTGCAGCATGTGTTCTCCGAGCGCCATGACCACCACGTCGCTCGATGCGGCCAGCTCGAGCGCCTCGGCCTCCATGGCCGCCGGATCCGTGCTCTCTCCCGTCGGCGCGCCAAACGCCGGAATCTTGCCAAACTCGCCCAGCTCGCTGTAGTCGTCGAGCATGGGGCAGCCCTGTGCCCAACCAAAGCCGTCCTCGCCCAGCACCTCGGCAAAGGCCTCGGCAAGTGTCACGGAATGCGACTTGTCGGCGTGGATCGCCCACATACCTATGATGTCGTGGCTGTTGGCATAGGGGCCTATGAGCGCCACGCGCGGCGCCTCGGCACCCGTCGCAAGCGGCAGCAGCCCGCCCTCGTTCTTGAGGAGCACGAGCGCTTCGTCGCAGGTATCCCGTGCACTCTGGAGGCGCTCCGGGGTGCAAGTGACCTCCGCACGGCGCTCGGGCGAGCAGGTGCGGTACGGGTCCTCAAAAAGGCCCAGCTTGTTCTTGAGCTCAAGCACGCGCAGGCACGCGGCGTCGATTGCTTCTATCGAGACCTCGCCTGCCTTAACCAGGCCCTCGAGCTCATGCGCATAGCAGGGCGTTTTCATGTCGATATCGACCGTGGCGTTTATGGCGAGCTTGGCCGCCTCGCGACGGTTTGCCGCCACACCGTGTGCCCTGAGCTCGTCGATCGCCGCGTAATCGGTGATGATGGGACCGTCAAAGCCCCACTCGTCGCGCAACACGTCGTGCATGAGCCAGCGGTTTGCCGTGGCGGGGATGCCATCAATGGTGTTGAAGCTCGTCATCACCAAATCGCAACCAGCCTCGACCGCCGCACGGTACGGAGGCAGGTACTCGTTGCGCAGGCGCCACTCGCTCATATCCACCGTGTTGTACTCGCGACCCGCCTCGGGCGCACCGTAGCCCGCAAAGTGTTTGACGCAGCTGGCCAGGCTCTTCTGCGGCGCACCGTCACCCTTAAAGCCCTCGACCATCGCGCGGGCGAAGCGGCTGCTTAGGTACGGATCCTCGCCCGGCATCTCCAGGCAGCGACCCCAACGGGCATCGCGTACCACGTCCACCGGCGGGCTAAAGGTCACCATGCAGCCATCGGCCACGGCCTCTTCGGCAATAAGCTTGTAATCCTCGCGGATAAGCTCTGGGTCCCACGTGGCTCCCAGGCCCAGGGGGATTGGATAGCAGGTTTGATAGCCATAGATCACATCGGCCATAAAGACGAGCGGGATCTTAAGACGGCTGCGCTCAAGATATGCATCTTGGATACGATGCACTTCCTCGGCGCCCAACACGTTGAGCACGCTGCCGCATACGTCAACATCTTCTTGCGTCACGCCCAGCTTGGCACGCGGACCAACCGCTACGGCATCGGTGCCAAAGCACCCACCGTCAAGCTGCACCAACTGCCCGATCTTCTCGCGCAGGGTCATACGCCCCAAAAGGTCAACGAGCTCGGATTGCTTCATGGCTACCTCGTTTCTGTTGTGTGCCCTTATGGGAGGACGCCGGATTCGTGTAGGGGTCAGCGCCCTCCCATAAGAGCACACGGGGCGCATCTGGCGCCGCGCCCCGTGTGCTGGCGTCCAAAGACGCCGGTTTCCCAGAACTAATTGTTCTCGAGGATCATGTCGTCGTTGAAGCCGAAGGTCAGCGTGCCCACAAAGGTGAGGACGGAGGCGACGGCGAGCGCGATGACGTCCTCCATACCCACCGAGCCGATGATGGCCGGGATGGTGATGAGCGAGGTGGTCATGAGCGCGGGCTGGTGCAGGCCAAAAGTGGCAGCGATGGCACCGCAGATGCCGCAAGAGACGATTGCGATCACAAACGGGCGCTTGTACTTGAGGACGGCGCCGTAGATGGCGGGCTCGGTGATGCCGGCGAGGAGCGCAGAGATGGCGGCAGCGCCGGCGAGCTCCTTGAGCTCGGTGTTCTTGGTCTTGAGGAAGATGGCAAGGACCGCGAAACCCATGGCAAAGTTGGTGCCGACGGTAATGGGCAGGATGACGTCATAGCCGAGCATACCGATGTTCATCTGGATGATGGGGATAAAGGCCCAGTGCATACCAAAGATGATGAGGCAGGGCCAAAGCAGACCGATGAGGAAGCCTGCGGGCAGCGGGGCAACCTCAAGCAGGGAAACCAGGCCGTTAGCGATGAGACCACCGATGAAGTCGGTGACGGGGCCGATGATGTAGAGGGTGAGCGCGGTGGCCACGACGAGGGTCACGACGGGAACGATCAAGCCCTTGAGGATATCGGGGACGACCTTATTGAGGCCCTTCTCGATCCAGGACTGCGCGTACACGGCAAAGATGATGGGGATAACCGAGCTCGTGTAGCTGATGAGCGTTACCGGGATGCCAAAGAGGTCAACCGGGTCGCCGGCGCTAAAGAGCGTGGAGAGCGTGGGGTAGCACAGCGCAACGGCGATGGCCATGGCCGTCCAGTCGTTGCACTTGAACTTCTTGGCCGCAGTGCGGGCAAGGAAGACCGGCATGAAGTAGAACACGCCGTCGCCGATGGCGTAAAGCAGCTGGTAGGTGGTGGACTCGGCCGCGAGCCAACCAAAGGAGTTGGCCATGATCACAAAGGCCTTGAGAAGGCCGGCGGCGGACATGGCGGGAAGCATCGGCATAAAGATGCCGCTGATGAGCTGGATGGCGCGGTTGACGATGCTGCCACCGGCCTCGTCCTCGACCTCGCCGCCAAGCTGGATGTTGGAAACCTTGGGCAGGGCGTCATACACGTCGGTAACGTGATTGCCGATAACAATCTGGTACTGACCGGCGGCCACTAGAACGGAGATAACGCCCTCGGTCTGGTTGAGCTTCTCGGTCTGGGCCTTCTTCTCATCGTTGAGGGTAAAGCGCAAACGGGTAATGCAGTGGGTGACGGACTTGACGTTGTCCTCGCCACCGACGAGTTCAACGATGGTACGGGCGAGAGCCTCGTAATCGCGTGCCATGTGAAACCTCCTTGTTTCACTCGTTACAAAGATATCTGCAGCCCCGGCGCCTTGGAGCTTAACAGCAGGTTGCGCGGCGATGCCGCGATGTCTGCCGACGCAAAGCCGGCCAGTTGGGCAGTTAGACGGGTGCCCGGCCGCCGTATCAATGTCCCGGGCAGAGCCGGTTGATATGCATCATCAGATAGAGCAGCTCTTCGTCCGTGCAGTGCCAGCCGCAGGTTGCTCTCATGTATTCGTCGATTGCGCGTGCACAGGCGTACGCGTCTGAAAACTCGCTGGTCGCTCGTTTGAAAAAATCGCTATTGCGCGTCTCCTCGTCCTCACCCTTGATAAGGCGGCTGATAAGAAAGCGCATATGGGTCACAAAGCGCGCATAGCTATATGAGTAGCGGTCGATGGTCTCGCCAAGCGTACGCTCGATAATCCCGGTGACCGCATCGATGACCTCGGTACTCTTTACGACCAAGTCCATGTTGCCCTTTGCGCCCGCGTTCTCGTCATCGACCATCTCGGCGTTGACGATATGCAGCGCAATCGAAGCGGCCTCGGTCTCAGGAAAATCAACGTCCTCGGCCACAGCCATAACGAGCTTGACGCCGCGGCGACCGACCTCGGCCTCGCGCGGATAGACGAGGCGGACTTCCTCGTAGAGCGGGTTCTTGATCGAAGCACCCTTGCGGGCGCGGTCGATGGCAAACTGAAGGTGGTCGGCGAGCGTAAAGACTAGATTGGGATTGAGCGTGCAGTTGAGCTCGTTGCGTGCGATATCCACGATACCCGACGCGATAATGATGACATCGTCCGAAAGCGATGCGACAGCATCGTACATCTCAGGGCTGATATCGCGGAAGCTCCGCTGGATGGCGCTTTCGTCCTCAATATAGGAAGGGGCGCCGCGAAAGCCAAGGCCCTTGCCAAACAACACGAGCTCGCGCCCGGCATCGTCCTCCGCAAGGACAACGTTGTTGTTTATTGCCTTGGTTATCAGCATGAAAAAACTCCCCTGGGCTCCACTTAGACATCTCGCCACACCGGCTCTCGAGTCGGTGGTTGCTATGACATGTGCTCGTGGCGCCTCCCGAGGAGTAACGCGGTGCAGCTGCCAGTATAGAGGTTTTGCTGGGTTATTAAAGTGATTTTATAGAAGTTACCGTTCGCCCCTGTTTTTCTCCTTGAATGGCAACTTCATCCGAACACTTCCCACATTCATCCGTACATGTACGGA
>ERZ772954.1803-NODE-1803-length-15317-cov-3.370659_pt1 | contig 15317 bp, 10 predicted proteins | sample MGYA00580684_ERZ772954 | MGnify/ENA primary metagenome ERZ772954 (study PRJEB29015, sample SAMEA2737654) | human gut metagenome | biome: human gut; feature: human-associated habitat; material: faeces | place: China | collected 2012 ...
ACGCAAACAGAAGAAAGTGACGACAGTGAAGATACTTCAAGCAAAGGTATAAAAGCGGATTGGATGTTTGATATATCGGGCGGTGAAGTGAATGTTACGACAACTACAAGTACATCTAATGACTTCGGCGGTCGAGTTGAAATGAAAGATTCGTTACAAATGACAGATGATGAAATTCAATCAATGCGTGAACAAATGAATAATAATCAATTTACGCAAACAGAAGAAAGTGACGACAGTGAAGATACTTCAAGCAAAGGTATAAAAGTGGATTGGATGCTTGATATATCGGGCGGTAAAGTTACAGTTAATTCGACAGACCATGCTATTCATTGCACGTCTGATATAAATATTACGGGCGGTACACTTAATTTATCGTCGGAGAGTAAAAAAGGTATATCATGTCATGGTGATGTAACGATTGATGATGGTGATATAACGATAACAAAATCAACCGAGGGTATTGAAAGTAAGAAAATTTTGACGATAAACGGCGGTAATATTGACATAACTGCAAGTGATGACGGATTGAATTCAGGAGGTACATGTGCAAATCAAAACGGCGGTTTCGGCGGCGGTACTAATATGCAAGGCGGTCAGCAGGGCAACAGAGGTCAAATTGGCAGACAAAACAGTGACGGACAGGACGGTAATCAAATGACACCGCCGGATATGTCAAGCGACCAAAACGGCGGACAAATGACACCTCCGAATATGCAACAAGCCGAGGGTAATGAACAGGACAGTGAACATCATATTCAAATCAACGGCGGTAATATTAAAATAGTTGCCGACGCAGACGGTATTGATTCAAACGGTTCATTGTTCATCAATGGCGGTACTATTACGGTTGACGCACAGGCAACGGGTGCAGAAAGTGCTTTTGATACAGACGGTGCGTTTATAGTAAACGGCGGTACAATTATAGGTGTAAGCGGCAGCGGCATGGACGAAAGTCCAAACAGTTACTCTGATCAAAACGTAATTTTGGCATACACAACTTCGCAGATTTCCGCGGGTGATGAAGTTAAGATAACTGATTCAAACGGTAAGACAATCGCTGAGTATACAGCAGTTAAAGGAGGAAGTAAGATTGTGTACTCATCGGATAAACTTAAAACAGGTGAAATGTATACGGTTTACGCAAGCGGTGAAGAAGTCGGAAGTGCCGAAATTGAAAGCAGTATAACGAAGATAGGAACAAAGTCAAATTCGGGTTTCGGCGGCGGTCACAGACAAAAAACGACGGATAACACAACCGACACAGGTGCAACAAATTAATAAATAAGGCAAGCCATATCGGCTTGCCTTAACGTGTTGGAATATGGAAAAAGGACGTCGAATAACAGCCACCACTCCGACACTGCGTGCCACCTCTCATCAAGGAGAGGTATTAGTAAGGCACCCCGTGAGAGGAGCTGTCGACAGAGTCGACTGAGGGGTGGTGATAGAGGAACAGAAAAAGGGCGACCAATGATCGCCCCTGAGAAATAAAACATCATTCCACAAATTTAAAATTAATAACATCGAAAAGTCCCGAATCGGTAATACGAACTTCGGGGATTACAGGTAGCGGCAAAAATGCAAGTGACAAAAACGGATCGATTTTATCTGTTATATTAAGTACTTTTGCGGCGCTGTAAAGGTTATCGTGTTCTCTTGTAACTTCATCGGCTGATTTTACGGACATAAGTCCCGCAATATCAAGAGTCATTGATGCGATAACTTTACCCTCTGAACAAACCGCAATACCGCCGCTTGTAGCAAGAGTATTTACGGCAAGTGCCATATCGCTGTCATTATCGCCGATAACGATTACGTTATGGCTGTCGTGACCGATAGAAGTGGCGATAGCACCGTTTGTAATTCCGTAATTGGTTACAAATCCGATACCCTTTGTACCTAAATTATGATGACGTTCGATAACGCATACTTTAGAAAGACTGTCGGAATACGATACAGTAACCTTTTTTGTGATAATACTTTCGGGTATAAGTTCAATAGCGTCAAATTTGTCTTTAACATCAGTTTTGAAGAAGTCGGCTGATATTTTCGGCAGATGAACGGTATTTGTAACTTTTGAATTGTCAACTGTTTCGCATTCAAACAATGCTTTACCGTTTTCGCATACAAGTTTGCCGTTTTTATAGACTTGTGATATTGAACTTAAATTCAAATCATCGGCAACGACAATATCGGCAACGTATGACGGAGCGATTGCCCCTTTATTCTTCATACCGTAGATTTCACAAGCGTTAAGCGTTGCCATAATGATTGCGTCAATATTGTTAAGACCGAGTGAAACGGCTTTTCTGATACAGTGGTCAATACTGCCGTCACGAATAATTTCGCCGACAAATCTGTCATCGGTACAAAACGCACAACGTCTTAGCGTATAAGGGGTTACGCCCTTGATAAGCTTGGCAACGTCAAGTGAAAGCGTACCCTCACGAAGAAGAATATACATACCTTTGCTTATCTTTTCGGCCATTTCTTCAATGACACTGCATTCGTGGTCGGTTTTTATACCGGCACTTGCATATGCGTCAAGCTCATGACCCGAAAGCAAAGGTGCGTGACCGTCAACGATGTCAAGACATAGCTTACCGAGCGTTTCATCATCACCTGAAACAATACCGGGATAGTTCATCATTTCACCGATACCGAAGAATTTAGACGCAAGTTTTTGAGTGGTTTTTGCGTCAAGATTAGCACCTGTATGTTCAAAAGGTGTTGCAGGTACACATGACGGCAACATAAGATTTACGTCAAGCGGAATATTTTTCGCAGACTTTAACATAAATTCAAGACCGTCTTCACCGCATACGTTTGTTATTTCGTGAGGATCGGCAATAACGGTTGTAATACCGTGAGGCATAACTGCCTTTGCATATTCGGACGGCTGCGTCATAGATGATTCAATATGAACGTGCGAATCGATAAAACCCGGCATAATATATTTGCCGGAAACGTCTTGTTCGTTTTCACCGCTGTATGAACCGACACCGCAGATAATACCGTCTTTTATAATAACATCGGCTTTAATAACTCTGCCCGAAAAAACATCGACAACGTTTCCTCCTTTAAGTATTAAATCAGGTGCGATACGTTCCATAGCCGTATCAATATATGTTTTTTTCACTTAATATCACCTCGTACAATTATGATATAGTTATTATATACTAAAAGTTAATAATATTCAAATGAAATGTGAATAAAGTGTAAATTCATATTGTATCAAAAGTGTAAATGTTGACTTTGAATAATTGTGGTGGTAAAATGGTTAAGTAAATTAACAAAATTTAATATTACGGTGTGTGGGGGGATACACGGTGAAAGAAGAAATGTTTCTTCAATGTTGGGAAATCGTAAGCAGGATGGAGCTGTGGTTTCTTTCAAAGTGTCCTTTTGAGGAAATGTCAAGGGGCGATTATATGATGTTGAATTTACTTACTCAGTCCGCAAATGACGGAAAAATGATGACGGTCACTATGATGAGTGACATTTTAAAAGTCAGTAAGGCGGCTATTTCTCAAAGCATAAAGGCTTTGAAGAAAAAAAACTTGGTTAAAAGTATATCGGATACAACCGATAAGCGTAAGAGTTATATAGTTCTTACTGACGAGGGCAGAAAAGCATATGAAAATCAAAGGAAAGTTATAATCAGAAACTTACAGGAATGTTTCAGAGATGTAGATGAAGCAGACCTTAAAATGTTTTGCGATAAATTAACTAAAGTCGCAGAGCAGATAAGTTTAAAAATATAAAGGTGCAGGAGGCAAGAAATATGGGAGATTTTACTTCTGAAAAGGAGCAAAAGCTTTTGGAAAGTGAAGCAGAAGTATCTAACACAGAAGATACAAATGCAGACGAACTCACTTTTGAAGAAATATCTGGATTTTCAGATGATGATGACAACAGTGATGAAGAAAAGAAACCGAAAAAGAAATTCATTGGATATGACAAGCAAAACAAGAAGTTCTTTATCGGTAAGTTTAAGATAGGCAAGAAATTACTTATAATTATTCTTGTAATAGCAATACTTGCAGGTATATGTTCGGGACTTATTATAAAGTCTAAAAACAACAGTGCCGTAAAAGTTATGTATACCGATTCGCCGGTTGAACGTCGTACTATCACAAATACAATCACAGGTTCATCATCTATCGAGCCGAATGATTCGTATAAAGTAACAACTATCAAGTCGGGCGATATAACAAGTGATACGTTCAAAGAGGGTGACGTTGTTAAGAAAGGTGATAAGCTTTATCAATTTGAGGACAGTGACGCTCAAAATTCTTTGAGTACGGCAAAAAATGCACTTGCAAAAGCACAACAGGCATATGTTGACGCAGTAAAGCAAAAGGCACAGACTGTTTCTTCAAACAATATCGGTACAAAGTCTGCACAAAATGCAGTAACAAAGGCATTAAATTCGCTTAACGATACTAAAAACAATCAATACATACAGTCAAATTCAGCAGGTAAAGTTAAAGAATTATCCGTAAAAGAAGGTGACCATATCAATGCCGGTGCAACGGTTGCAACATTGTATGACGATTCTTATATGAAACTGAGAATACCGTTTAATGAAGTTGATGCCGAAAGTATTCAGACAGGCGCAGCCGCAACAGTATCTGTTATAGGTTCGGGCGATACGATTTACGGAACTGTTAAAGAAAAATCATCGTCAGCCGTTTCAACAGACGCACACGCTAAAGTTGTGTATGTAACGGTTGAAGTCACAAATCCGGGCGCACTTACAACAAATGATTACGGCAGTGCGGAAATAAACGGAGTTGCTTGTGCAAATACGGCACAATTTGAATATGTAAGCGAGGGAACAATAACATCAACGGCATCAGGCACACTTGAAAATCTTAATATTGCGGTAGGAGATTCTGTTTACAGCGGTCAAAAAGTCGGATATGTTAAGTATGATAATCAAAACTCGACAATGAGCAATGCACAGCTTTCATATAATGATGCGGTTTTGGCACTTGAAAAGCAAGTATTGCAAAACGATACTTTCTCACAGGATTCAAGCATAAAGAACGCACAGCTTGCACTTGACGATGCCGAACTTGGTATTGAAAAAGCACAGGACGCAGTTGACGATTATGTTGTAGAAGCTCCGATTGAGGGTACAGTCGTTAAGAAAAACTCAAAAGCAGGCGATACGATAGATTCTTCAAATGCAACAGATCCGCTTTGTGTAATTTATGATTTGTCAAGCGTTAAATTCTCTATTGACGTTGACGAAACGGAAATAGCACTTGTTAAGACAGGTCAAAAAGCTACTGTAACGGCAGACGCGGTAGAGGGTGAATTTGAAGGTGTGGTTACAAAAGTTCCTGTAGACGGTGTAAACGAAAACGGTGTAACAACATACACTATCGAAATTCAAATAGAAAATTACGGCGATTTGTTGCCGGGTATGAATGTAAACGCTGAAATCGTTGTCGAGGAGGCTGATGATGTAATTGCTGTACCTGTAAACAGTGTAAACAGAGGCAATATTGTATTTGTAAAGGACGACGGAACAACTCACGAAAATGATGTTACGGATATTATAAAGGGTAATAAAGATAAATCGGGTAAAACGGACGATAAGAAGAAAGCCGATGATAAGGATGATAAGCCACAGTCAAGCGGTATGCCGGTTGTAAGCGGCGATACACCGAACGGTGATAAATCGGATGAAAATTCGGCAGCTAAAGAAAGTGTACCTACTAATATAGATGTACCGGACGGTTACCGTGCAATTCAGGTTGAAACAGGAATTAACGATACAGACTATATCGAAATCAAGTCGGGTTTAACAGAAAAAGACCGGGTTAGAACGCTTGACACAGAATCGTCAAGTGCGAATGCGTCATTCGGTGTTCAAAATGCTCAAGAAATGTATGTAGTTCCTAATGGCAATATGGGCGGAATGCCCGGCGGCGGAATGTCAGGCGGCGGAATGTCCGGTGGCGGCGGAATGCCAGGCGGCGGCGGAATGTCCGGTGGTGGCGGAATGCCAGGCGGCGGAGGAATGTCCGGCGGCGGCGGAATGCCGGGCGGAAGATAAAGCGGAGGTGAAGTAAAATGCCTCCATTGGTAGAAATGAAAGATGTTTATAAGATTTATCATATGGGTGATACGGAAGTTCACGCACTTGACGGAATATCTCTTACTATAAACAAAGGCGAATTTGTTGCTATAGTAGGTCAGTCGGGTAGTGGTAAATCTACTTGTATGAATATTATAGGTTGCCTTGACGTGGCAACAAAGGGTGTTTACAGATTAAACGGACGAGAAATTAATCATTACAGTCAAGATGAATTGGCTGATGTAAGAAATAAAATGCTTGGATTTATATTTCAGCAATATAACTTACTGCCGAAATTAACAGTATTGGAAAACGTTGAACTGCCGCTTTTGTATGCGGGACTTAGCGACGCGGAACAAGAGAAAAGAGCACTTGCTTCACTTGACAGAGTAGGACTTAAATCAAAAGCGAAAAACCATCCGGCACAGCTTTCGGGCGGTCAGCAACAGAGAGTGTCAATAGCAAGAGCTTTGGCGGGTGATCCGTCGGTAATCCTTGCCGATGAGCCTACTGGTGCGCTTGACTCGCGTACAGGTCGTGAAGTAATGCTGTTTTTGCAGAAACTTAATGCGGAGGGTAATACGATTATTCTTATCACTCACGATAACTCGATAGCGGCGAAAGCAAAACGTATCATTCGTATAACAGACGGACGTATCGTTTATGACGGCCCGGCAGAGGGTGACATAACAGTAATGAACCAGCACGGTGCGGGCGAAGATGCTCCCGAAGATGAAAGAGCAAAGGGGGCGACTTGATTATGAGTATTTGGAAATGTTTTCAGATGGCAATGTCAAGTATTGTCGGCAACAAAATGCGTTCGATACTTACAATGCTCGGTATTATAATCGGTATTACGGCGGTTATTGCGCTTGTAAGTCTTATGTCGGGAATGACATCGGAAATAACGGACGCATTTGAAGAAATGGGTATTGAATCAATCAATGTTTCAATTCAAGACCGTTCCGCGACAAAGGAAGTAAAGCCTGAAGAAATGGAACAGCTTGCGGAAGAACATTCCGATATTATTGCAGGTCAGTCACCGACAGTTTCAATGCCTGCATTTATAAAAAACGGCAGTGATACAATTTCAACACAGGCAACAGGTGTAAACGAATACTATCTCGGAATGAAAAAGTATAATATTACATACGGACGTGAGCTTACATATGTTGACGTTGAGAGAAAGCAGAAAGTCTGCGTTATCGGTACTTATATAGCAAAAGAAGTTTTCGGCGGTGACGCACTCGGTAAGTCTATTCAAATAACGGGTACGCCGTATGAAGTTGTCGGAATACTTGAAGAACAGGACGACTCGACAGAAAATTCTTCGGATAACTGTGTGTATATACCGTACACTTTGGCGTCATACACAAACCGTACATCAACCGTAAGCAGCTATGTTGTCTATGCGGTTGACCAGGAAAAGGTTGAGGAGGCGGTTTCACTTTTGGAAGCACTTTGTGATAAAGATATAGGCGACAGTGATTACTATACTGTAACGTCAATGAAGTCCATGGCAGACAGTGTAACCGATATTCTTGATAAAATGGAACTTATGCTTATCGCAATCGCGGCTATATCGCTTGTTGTTGCCGGTATCGGTATTATGAATATTATGCTTGTGTCGGTTACGGAACGTACAAGGGAAATAGGTATCAGAAAATCGCTTGGTGCAAAGCAGAAAGATATACTTTCTCAATTCGTTATTGAGGCGGGTATGCTTAGTTGTTTGGGCGGTGTAATCGGTATTATTGTAGGCTCGCTCTTGGCAATACTGGCAGGTAAACTTTTGGGGATGGATATATTACCGACCCCGACATCTATTGTAGTATCGTTTACGGTTTCGGCGATGATAGGTGTGTTCTTCGGCTATATGCCTGCTAAAAAAGCTGCCAAATTAAATCCGATAGATGCGTTACGTTATGATTGATAACTCAGCAATGCGAATGATTTTCTCTCGGACTGAGATTTTCTCGGATTTATAACATATACGGAAAGGAAGTAAGTTATGAAGAAAATAATTTCTTTTGTTTTGGCGGCGGCTATGTCATTATCGACTTTGCCTGCATTGGCAGACTGGAACAATGATGAAGATATTATGTCGCTTTTGTCGGAACTTAATATAATGGTCGGCGATGATGACGGCAATTTAAGACTTGATGATAATGTATCAAGAGCGGAATTTGCGAAAATTGCGGTAGCGTCATCAAGCTACAAAGATACAGTAGCAACAGGTTTAAAAGTATCACCTTTTAAAGACGTTACATATACTCACTGGTCAGCACCTTACATAAAGGCCGCTGTATCAGCCGGAATTGCAGAGGGATATGTTGATTCAACATTCAGACCTGACAATACGGTATCATATGAAGAGGCACTTACAATGGTATTAAAGGTGCTTGGATACACAACACAGGATTTCGGCGATTCATGGCCTTACGGTCAAATGGGGCTTGCAAACAGTCTTGAAATTACAAAGAACGTAAATGCCGAGCAAGGCGAGGCACTTACAAGGCGTCAAGTTGCAAGACTTATTTACAATACACTTGACACAAAAATCAAAGATAATCAAAGCAAACTTATAACTTCAGTGTTTGACAGTAAAGTTATTGAGGGTGTTACGATTATTGCGTCACACAACGAGGACAGCTCACTTGGTACTGACAAAATCTATACAACAGCCGGAACATTTGAATTTGACGGTAATTTCAACAGCGATTATGTCGGCAGAAAAGGCGATATTGTCGTAAAGAACGATGAAGATTTTGTGTCATTTACACCGCGTGACCAGCGAGTTGAAGAATACACCGTTTCAAACGTAATCGGTTCAGATATAATTCTTGACGGCGATATGTATAACATCAATTCAAACACAACTACATATTACAAGTCACAGGCACTTACATACGAAAATGCCGCAATGCAAGCCGAAAAAGGCGATACATTCAAGCTGTTTAAAAATTCAAACGGTTCTGTTGACTATGCAATGCTTGTTGCAAAAGACAGCGAAACAGGTACGGACAGCTTTGATAAATATGTAATCTATTCACTTCTTTCAGATGCAGTTATATGTTATAAAAACGGCAGTTTTGAACAGATTGATATAACAGACGGCACAACTTGTTACAAAGATAAGAATAAGAGTACATACGGTGCTGTAAAGAATGAAATGGCAATGGGCGACATTCTTTATGTCAAGATGGACGGAAGTAATGTTGATTACGTAAGCTATGAAAAGGGTAATATGGAAGGACCGGTCAAGGTTACAAATTCAAATTGGATCGCGAACTTCGATACAAACGGTTCGACAACGGTAATGAGAAGCGGTAATAAAGTTGACGCGTCAGAAATTCAGCTTAACGATATTATTTACTATTGTAAAGATTTGAATATGGTGCTTGCTTACACGGATAAAGTTACAGGCGTGTACGAAAAGGCGTCACCGACAAAGGATTCGCCGACAAGCGTTACAATTTCGGGTAAAGAGTATTCTGTTGAAAGCGTAGACGCATTTAATGCACTTTCATCAAGCGGAACATTTAAGTATGGTGATACCGTAACACTTCTTCTTGGCAGAAACGGCGAAGTAGCCGGAGTTGTCGGCGGAAGTGAAAGCACATCTTCACACACAACAGTAGGATTTGTTACGGAAACAGGCAAAAAAGATTTCACAAACCCTGATAATACGGTATATTCAAGTTACTATGCAAAGGTTGTTACACCTGACGGAACAGTAAATGAATATGCGACTTCATCAGATTGCAGTTCGCTTAAATGTGCTGTAGTAAATGTATCATTTACAAACGGTAAAGCAAGTCTTTCAAGAGCAAAGGGGTATGACAACGTAAGCGGTAAGTTTAATTCCGAAAAGAATAAATTTGGCGATTATACCCTTGCAGACGATGTGAAGATTCTTGACACTGCCGGAACTACAAGCGACGACTTAGCAATGTACACAAGAATTTATCCGCAGCGTCTTGACGGTGTTACGATTAAATCTTCAAGCGTATTGTATTATTCAAAGAATAAAGCCGGTGAGATTGACGAGCTTATATTGAAAGATATAACAGGTGACGCTTATAAGTACGGTGTAATCACTGTTGCTGATTCGACAACTCATACATATACTATTGATATAGACGGTACGCAAAACACATATGCGACTGCATTCTCAACAAATGTAAGAGGTCCGCACAGATTCAGTATGAATCAGACAGGTATTGAAAGTATGCGTCAGCTTTCATCGTATCCAAGCAATATAACTTCGCTTACACGTACAGAGGCGAAAATCAATAATCAAACATATTTGCTTAGTGATAAGGTGATTGTATATCATAAGACAGATGTTAATAAATATCTGAAGATAACACTTGATGATGCTATAAACGGAAATTATAAGCTTACTGCTTATTACGATAAGGCACAGACATTGGGTGGCAGAATTCGTATAATAATAGCTCAATAAGATGAAAAACAAGCGATGAAAATCGCTTGTTTTTTTGCGTAATATTAAAATTTTATAAATTTGACGGCAGATATATTGACATATTAAATGTCAGTGATTATAATAATAGGTAAAGAAGGCTATGTGTAAATTAAAAAAGGCGGTAGAATAAATGAATTCAGTTTTGTATTGTTTGCGTAATTTGTCACAAAAATCGCATTTAAGACGTATGGAAAAGTTTACTCAGCACGGTGACACTTCGTGCCTTTTGCATACGATTGCGGTTGCGTATTACAGTATTAAAATTGCCGAGTTTTTCGGTATAAAATACAAAAAGCGTGACCTTATAAGAGGCGCATTGCTGCACGATTATTTCTTATATGATTGGCATGACGGCGAAAAGGAGAGAAGAATACACGGTTTTACTCATCCTATGACGGCTCTTAGAAATGCTGACAGAGATTTTGATTTGACCGATACAGAACGCGATATTATAAAAAAGCATATGTTCCCGCTTACTGTAATTCCGCCGACTTGCCGAGAAGGGTGGATAGTATGTTTGGCTGATAAATATTGTTCTCTTTATGAAACATTTAAAAAAGAAGCGTACAGAAAGATAAATACAAAGATTACGGGGGACTATGCTGAATTGTATAAGGAAATACAAATGATTTAAATAAGGGGGGGTAAATGATGAGTTTTTGCCAATATTTCTTGTGCTTTGCGGTATTTAGCTTTATTGGCTGGGCTTATGAAACGGTATATTACAGCATACAACAAAGAAAATTTGTAAACAGCGGCTTTTTAAGCACTTGCTTTTGCCCTATATACGGTATGGGAGCAATGCTTGATTTGATATTGCTTGGATGGATTGAAAATCCTTTGATACTGTTTTTTGCGGGAATGGTGGTTACCTGCTCGCTTGAATATTTTGTATCGTGGCTTTTGGAAACGCTGTTTCATAAAAGATGGTGGGATTATACAGGTTGGCCCGGCAATATAAACGGACGTGTTTGCCTTATAGGCGGAATTGCGTTTGGTACATTTACCGTTGCACTTATTAAGCTTATTGCACCGGTGACGATTGATATGATTGACAGCGTGAGTTTGCCGGCGTTACATATTATGACGTGCGTAATTGCATTTGTGATGATTGCGGATACAGTTAAGACGGTTAAGTGTATGGATTCGTCAAAACTTTGGTATGTGGAAAAACAAGCCGAATTTATGGACGAGCTGCGTAACGGCAGATGTGTGGGATTGGTAAAAAAAATAAAAGATACATTTAGAAGATAAACGGAGCATTTTTGCTCCGTTTTTTGTGTGCAAAAAAGAACCTTTGGCGCGGGCAGATGGTGATATTTCACCGTCAAAGTCCGTATATGCCTCCGGTTCTGTTGGTATTATATAATATAAAAATAATGCTGTCAATAAAAAGAAGATGTAGATTATTGAGAAGCGACTGCTACAAACGGTGTAACCACGCCTGACACGTCCAAAACGTCCCACCTACTACATCTTCTATCGGCAGCAAATATTGTATTGATTGTCAACAGTGGATGTAGGGGCGATATATTGGACTATTTCGTTACCGTTTTTGAGTCGGTGATTGGAACAAGATTGTTTAGAGAATTCCACCACATAACTTTTACGGTATGAGTTTCAGAAAGTAGGGAAACACTTATATTCTCCTGTGGTGAATGGGTAGTACAACGTAATAATTTGCCGTCCGAATTAAATTCAGAAATTAAGATAATTCCGACTGAAGTGCTGTTTGTAAGTTTAACAGATATATTGTTGCCTTCAATGTTGCAGTTAATATCATGTGTAGGACACGTTGTAGCAGTTGGACTTGTTGCAGGAGTTATTGTCGGATTTGTAGTCGCAGTCGGACGTGGTGTAGGTTTTGGGGTAGAAGTCGGAATTAGTGTCGGATTCGCTGTCGGAGTTGCAGTAGGATTTAATGTAGGTTTTGGAGTTGCAGTAGGCGTTGCTGTCGGAGTTATTGTCGGGGTCGGATGTGGAGTAGCTGTCGGACTCGTGGTCGGAGTTATTGTCGGAGTTGCTGTCGGACTCGTTGTATGAGTAGGACGTGGAGTCGCAGTAGGAGTAGGACTCGGAATAGGACTCGGACTCACGGTTGGAGTGGGATTTATAGTAGGAGTCGGAGTAGGAGTCGGAGTGGGACTCGGAGTAGGACTCGGAGTCAACGTCGGAGTAGGGGTTGTTTCTGCAATTCCGCTAATTTCAAACTCTAATTTATCTGCTGACATATTTGTTACATAAACAAATATGTCGTTACCAATATAAAGTTCTTCGCCGTCACCGACTGCACAATCTGACATAGTTGAGTATTGACCGTTAGAAACGACCTGCATATTCCAGTTAGCGCCTGTAGTGTTTATATTTGAGGGGAAACGTACACCTGTGTTAGCAAGATAGCAAATCAGTCCGCTCTTAAGTGTTACACCTTTTATCAAGTCACCGGTATTGCACGAATAGAGTTTCTTGTTTTTGGTATCATATTTGTTACCGTTATCATCGAATTGGCGATATTCCAAATAAAGAGTTTTTCCGTTCGGCAAATCTCGTTTATATGCAACAACTTCATTTTGAGCTGAGGCAGGGTAGAGTGTGTATGTACCGTTTTTATCAATGGTTTTAATTTGATTATTGTCAAGCCAACCGAGCGATTCGCGTTCTTTGACGGAAATATACTGTCCGATAGGGGTTAGATGTTTTGCCATCAGTGACATATAATACACAGCACTTGTTTGGTTGGAGCGGTACAAGTCTTTCAAGCCAAGTGCGTGCATGGTTTCGTGACATATTTTACCTGTCGGTAAAATAGGCAGATTATCCTCACCGCGATAAAGCACAAGTCCGTTTACGTTTTCGTAGTTGCACGTTAGCTGTAAATATTCTCCACTCTGATAAGTATTAACTCCTTCTTGCACTGAAATCATATTTGAATATGAGTGATAGTCCCAAAGAGGTGAATTCCAACCAACCGAAATATTTTGCGTTGTATTTTTGTAAATCACAGTAATTAAATCAATTTTTCCGTCACGGTTTCGGTCAAGATCGGCAAAATTATATTGATTTTCTTCTATATCTTTTGGTTTGTTTCCGTTCGTGATTGCGTTTGAAATTGTATTCGCCCAATCAGTCTGTAGTTCATACATTCTGGAATTTTCTTCTCCACTCTCGTAGCCGTAAGGGTTTTGGTCATCTTTTTCGGCATAATAACCGCGTGGCTTTGAAAGTGTGAGCGAATTGTTGTTGTCAAAAAGATAAAGCGTTTGCATATTCATTTTCCCGCCGCTTACTGTTTTGAAATAGTCAGCGACATTATATACACTTTTATTATATGTATTGTCTAAAATGTTGCGGACAGTTGTGTCGGCATAAGTGTTGTTGATAAATTCGTCCTCGTCAGAAAATTTCATAAATACAACAAGATTTGTGAAAGTTGGCGCGTTTGATTCGTCCGATAAAACCGCACCACAGGGAATAGTCCCGAAAATTAATATTAACGTGGTTATAATACATATTGCTGTTTTAAATAGTTTTGTTTTATTTTGCATTGTTTTCTCCTAATAGTCAGAGGAATAATCTCAGCTGACAAAGTAATTTAGATATTGTTCAACGTCAATCGGTTATAGCGTCAACAATGTCATTAAAGTTTTTCCTTAATAGCTATATTTTTGCAGTTAGGCGGGCATACCTTTCAAATTAAACTTACATTTCTCTAATCAACAATTTAGGAACACCCATTATTCGGCAGTGCTTTAATTCTTCACCCGCAATTAATATTGGCGGAACATTCGGATTGACAGGAACTAACCTCAACCAATCTTCATCTTCTACAAACTCGATTTTTTTTAATGTTGATATTTCGTCATTGTATATCACTGCTCCGACATCACCACTATAATTAACGGTACTTTGACGTAAGATTAATACTTTATCGCCGTCTTGATATTGAGGATACATACTGTCACCCTTAATGCACAGTACAAAGAAATCTTTCGGAGTATGTCCTTTTAAATATGAATTAGGAATATCGACTTTATCTCCGTCCCATGATTCAATAGCGATATGATTATATCCTTTCGCCATGTCACCTATAACGGGGAATGTTGTGTAGTCCTCTGTTATATTCGGATTTGGAAATTTATCATCTGTATATATTTCCGTTTCGTGTTCGTCCAGTCCCATTAAGTAGCTTTGAGTTGTTTGAAGTGCATTGGCAAAAGCTATGATTTTTGATTGAGTTATATCATTTTTGCCCATTTCAATTTTATTTATAGTTGAACGGGATTTATACCCTAACTTAGTTGCAAGTTCTTCTTGTGACATTCCGAGTTTTTCTCTGCGTGCTTTTATTCTCTTATATAATTCCATAAAATATCACTTCCTGTCTAAACATTTATTGTCATTATTAATATATCATAATGTAGACTATTTGTCAACTTTGCTTTAGAATTATAAAAAAGTTGATGAATAATCTACAAAATAAGGACATTCCTGTTAAGTAACAAAAACGAGGTGAAATTCACGGCAAGATAGAGAAAGATTGCGAAAGTGACGAAATGGGAACAATCGCAAGGAAAAATTGTTGTGAAACTTATTGACAAAGGATATATAAATGAAACTATATATCATATCTGCGTGAAAAATGTAAAAAGAAACTTGACAGAGAAATTGAGAAAGGAGGTGGTGCGGACATATTCTTGGACTCCTAAAGGAGTAAAATAAATGTATACAAAAGAA
>ERZ772954.1807-NODE-1807-length-15286-cov-3.146281_pt1 | contig 15286 bp, 7 predicted proteins | sample MGYA00580684_ERZ772954 | MGnify/ENA primary metagenome ERZ772954 (study PRJEB29015, sample SAMEA2737654) | human gut metagenome | biome: human gut; feature: human-associated habitat; material: faeces | place: China | collected 2012 ...
TATTTTTGTGGTAGCTGCGTTATCTAAATAAATCATATTATTCTCCCATTTTTCGTTTTATGTTCAAATTTTAGTTTTTTCTAAACAATTGATTGTCTGCCCTTTTTATGTTGTTATAATTATTGTTTTTGCATAATTCCTGTTTTTTTGAATATTTTATATAAATGCGTTTCAGGCAATACACTATGCTTAACAAAAATCCAATTATTAAAGGCACTATTATTCTCACCATAGCTAGTCTTTTAAGCAGAATAATAGGTTTCTTATATAGAATATTCCTTTCTAACCTAATAGGTGCTAAAGGTATGGGAGTTTTTCAATTAATTTTTCCTGTACTTGTTTTTTGCATTGCCCTAAGTTGCGGTGGAGTCCAAATTGCTGTTTCACGCTTTGTTGCTGAAAGCAAAAGTAGAAAGGAATGTTTTCTTGTGCTTATCAGCAGTATTATTATGTCACTTAGTCTTTCTTTTATTACCTTGGGAGTTTTGTATTTTTTTGCTGAGCCTGTTTCGTTATTTATTATAAAAAACAAAAGTTGTACTGAGCTGTTGAAATACGCCTCTTTCACTATTCCACTTGCCACTTTTCACGCCTGCATAACGGGTTATTATTTAGGTTTCAAAAAAACTTTTGTACCAGCCTGGTCAGGTGTTGTTGAGCAGATTGCAAAAGTTATTTCACTTTTTATTTTATGGCTTGTATGGGTTGAAAAATGTATTTCCATTACTCCTGTAATTGCAGTTTATTCCATGGTTATTTCTGAATTGTGCGGGGTTATTTTTTGTTTGATTGCAATATTTGGTGAACGTTTTTTTGCTTTTAAGATATCTGAAATATTTTCCGTAATGAAGAAAATGTTTTCTGTTTCTTATGTTTTGACTTTGAACAAAATAATGCTTACTTTTTTACAGACTTTGGAAGCTGTTATTTTTCCAACTGTACTTTTAAAAAGCGGGTTATCCCTGTCCGATTCTTTAAGTATTTATGGAATTTTAACCGGAATGGCCCTTCCGGTGGTTACTTTTCCTTCTGCCATAAACACTTCCGCTTCCACTATGTTGCTTCCTACCATAGCAGGTGCAAATTCCGGAAACGACGTTTCAGGCATAAAAAAAACAACAGAATATTCTATTTGGTTTTCTATGATTACGGGGATTTTCTGTGTTGGTGTTTTTCTTTTTTATGGCGATTTTATTGGAACAAATATTTTCAGGCAGCCTCTTGCCGGCGAATACATAATGATTCTTGCCTGGCTTTGCCCTTTTCTCTATCTTTCCATTACACTTGGCTCCATCTTACACGGGCTGGGGCTTACTAATGCTGCCTTTATTCACAATGTTGTTGGGGTTGTAATAAGACTTGCCTCACTATGGTTCGGAGTTCCTGTTTTTGGGGTAGAAGGGTATCTGATTGGCTTGCTTATAAGTAATCTTGTTGTTACTTTGTTACATAGTTTTTATATTCATAAATATGTGGATTTTAACTTTTCGGCAATTGACAATATTGTAAAGCCTACACTTTGGATTGCAATTGGTCTGATAATGGGGAAATTAGTTTCATACATATTTAGTTTTGCTGATTACAAGGGATTAGTTTTTTGTATTTTTTCCGCAGGAATAAGCGGAGTGATAATAGTGATGGTGTTTGGATATTTTGTATGGCGTGAGAGTGTAAATTTAAAACAGTATAAAAATGGAGTATAAAAACTCCATTTTTACACTGAGATATTATTTATTTGATTATCCATGCTTCTTCATTTATTTTTATTTAAGTTTATAAACACTTACTTCTTGGTTAATCCATCTCTTTTTAGCTATTATAAAGTTTATAGTAAAACCCTCTCTTTTCAAGCAGTTCTTCGTGATTTCCCTGCTCGATTATTTTTCCATCCTTCATTACAAGAATTACGTCTGCTTCTTTTATTGTTGAAAGTCTATGGGCTACAATAAATGTAGTTCTGCCTTCCATCATTTTTGAAAATGCGTCCTGAATCTTTACTTCTGTTCTTGTGTCAATTGAAGATGTGGCTTCGTCAAGTATTAGCATTGGTGGCAGACATAACATTACACGGGCTATACACAATAACTGTTTCTGTCCCTGTGAAAGACTGCCTCCGTCTTCACCTATTACTGTATCATATCCCTTTGGCAAACGCTTAATAAAGTTATGTGCATAGCTTGCTTTTGCTGCATTTTCTATTTCTTCATCAGTTGCATCAGGCTTTCCAAAAGCGATGTTTTCTCTTACCGTAGTTGATATGTCTCGTATATCTTTTCCATCTATTGTAATTGAACCTTTGTCCACATCATAAAATCTCATCAAAAGATTTATGATTGTAGTTTTTCCACAACCTGTCGGTCCAACAATTGCAATTCTCTGACCAGGCTTTACGTGTAGCTTTAAGTTTTCGATTAATTTTCTATCCGGCACATAAGAAAAAGCAACATCATTAATGTCAACCCTACCTGCCTCAATATTCTGGAACTGATTTTCACTTTCTTCCACATCAATCTCTTTTTCCTGATTAATAAGTGAAAAGATTTTTGCACCACAGGCAATGGCATTTTGCAGTTCCGTAACAACACCTGAAATCTCGTTAAAAGGCTTTGTGTACTGGTTGGCATAACTTAAGATTGTTGCAAGTCCACCTACAGTAATTCCTCCTGTCATAATTGCCACAAGGCCGCCACTTATTGCAACTCCGGCGTAAACTATATTGTTGACAAATCTTGTACTTGGATTGGTTATTGATGAAAAGAAAGTTCCCTTCAAATAATATTTTGCCAATTCATCGTTGATTTCATCAAAATCCTGAACGGCTTTTTCTTCCTGTCCAAAAGCCTTAACAACTTTCTGACCGCTTATCATTTCATCAATAAACGCTGTCTGGCTACCCCTTATTTCAGACTGTTTTCTAAACATTGAATACGTACGCTTTGCAATAAATCCCGCCACAAAAAACGATAAAGGTGTAATACAAATAACAACCAAGGCAATTTTCCAGTTAATCTGTAACATAAAAACAAGTGTTAAAACAATTGTGACAACACCTGTAAACAAGTTTGAAAATCCCATAAGTAAGCCGTCTGCTAACTGGTCTACGTCCGCAATTATACTACTTACAAGACTACCTGTTGAATGTGTATCCAAGTAAGCCAAAGGAAGTTTCTGTATTCTCTCAAAACTTTCCTGACGAATGTCTTTAATCACGTGATATGTGATTCTGTTGTTTAACAGTCCCATAATCCACTGGGCAATTCCTGCAATTGCGGCGATTACAGCTATCTGCACTGCTATTCTCTCTAATCCCTGAAAGTCAACATTGCCTTTTGATACTATTTTGTCAGTTCCTAAACCAATTAGTTTTGGTACATAAAGTGACAAAACAACATAAACCAGGGCAAACAATAATGAACCTATTAACAAATGCCAATATTTTTTTATTCTTTTTAACAATTCCATAAGGGCCTGTTTTTGTGTCATATTATTTTCCATTTGACTGCCCTCCTTTTTTAAACTGTGATTGATAGATTTCCTGATATACTGAACAATCTTTAAGCAATTCATCGTGAGTTCCAAATCCTACAACTTTTCCATCATCAAGAACCACTATCTGGTCTGCATCCATAATTGACGCTGTTCTCTGAGAAACTACAAACAAAGTTATATCTTTAAGTGTTTTTATGTCACTTCTAAGTTTTGCATCAGTTGCATAATCAAGTGCTGATGAACTGTCATCAAGAATCAAAATCTTAGGCTTTTTAACCAACGCTCTTGCAATTGTAAGACGTTGTTTCTGCCCACCTGAGAAATTCTTTCCCTTTTGCGCCACTTCGCTATCAATTCCTTTATCTTTTTCTTTTACAAAATCGTAACTCTGTGATAATTTCAAAGCTTCCACTAATTCTTCCTCTGTAGCATTTTCATTTCCCCAAAGCAAGTTGCTTCTTATTGTACCTTTAAACAATAATGCTTTTTGTGGCACAACGCCAATAATATCTTCCAGATTTTTTCTCTTATAATCTTTTGCGTCAATTCCAAAAATCTTAACTTTTCCTTCTGTAGGGTCATAAAATCTTGGAATCATATTGATTAATGAAGTCTTACCTGAACCGGTACCTCCTATAATACCGATTGTCTGACCTGTCTTTGCCTTAAAATTAACATTTTCTATTGAACTTTCGCCTGCGCCCTGGTATTTCAAAGTAGCATTTTCAAATTCCACTGCAATGTCTTTGTTGTAGTTTTCCGGATTTTTTAATTTATTATCTGAATCATTTTCGCCGGCTAATTTACCAGTTCCATCATTTGAATTATTGTCATTAACTAAATTTAATTCAATATTTCCTTCTGCCATTCCCGGCTCAATATCAAAAATATCCTGTATTCTTCCTGAAGCTGCAAAAGCTTTTGTAAGATTTATAATAAGGTTTGCAAGCTTAATTAATTCAATAAGAATCTGTGACATATAGTTAACCAAGGCTACAACCTGTCCCTGTGTAAGGCTTCCTGTGTTAACTCTATCTCCACCTACCCACAAAATTCCAATGGTTGCAACGTTAATCACAATATAAGTTGCCGGGTTCATTAATGTTGAAATTCTTCCTGCAAAAAGCTGGAACTTTTCAAGTGTTGCATTTTTCTCATTATATCTTGCAACTTCCTGTTCCTGTTTATTAAAAGCTCTAATCACTCGGACACCGTCAAGGTTCTCTCTTGTACTTCCCATGACCTTGTCAAGTCTTGACTGAACTTTCTTATATAATGGAATTGTAATAAGCATAATTCCATAAACTATAACTGACAAAACCGGAATAGCCACAACAAAAACCATAGCCGTCTTTCCATCTACAAAGAATGCCATAATCATTGCGCCAAAAACAATAAACGGTGAACGAAGTAATAATCTTATAGCCATATTAACCTGTGTCTGCACAAGGTTAACATCAGATGTCATTCTTGTTATAAGTGTTGATGTTCCCTGATTGTCAAGCTGAGTGTACGACAATTTTTGTATATGATCAAACAGTGAATGTCTAAGTTCTTTACCAAATCCTGCTGCTGCTTTTGCCGCAAAAAACTGTGCCGTAAGTGAAAAAATCAAACCGCACGCTGCTAACAATAACAGCACCCCCCCCATCTGCAAAACATAGGTTGTATCTCCCCTTCTGATACCATCATCAATAATTCTTGCTACAACTAAAGGAACTAGCAAATCAAAAATCGCTTCCATCATTTTAAATAATGGTGCCAGAAGCGATTCCTTTTTGTAGTTTTTTAGAAATCTTAAAATCTTCATAAAATTCTCCTGTTTTATGATTACACTGCCAAAAGTACCAAATGCTAATCACAAATACTTTATAAATCTCTCATAACTCACTTTCTACTCAACGTAATCATTTTTATTATTAGTTATTTGTATGTTTTTGCCTAAATATTAAGTATAAGTTATATTTTGCCAAAAGACAATAATGGTATGCATTTAAGGGCACAATCAACGATTATTCTTGACCTATCCACACTGACGTGCTAGTATTTAAATTAGTTATTTTTAGGATTATTTCCTATTAAAAATATATAATCAAATAAATTTCTATGAGGTGTACAAAATGAGTAAAAGTTTTAAAGATTTACTTGCACAGGTAGCTGAATGTCCTATGAAGAAGGTTGCTGTTGCCTGTGCTCAGGACGATGCAGTATTAGAAGCTGTTAAGGCAGCAAAGGAAAGACATATAGCTGATGCTATTTTAGTTGGTGATGAAGCTAAGATTAGAACAATCGCTGGTGTTTTAAAAATGAATATTAACGAATTCGAAATTATTAATGTTGTTGATCCTATTGAAGCTGCAAGAACTGCTGTTAAGTTAGTTCATGACGGCAAAGCTGATATGTATATGAAAGGTCTTATTGATACAAAATCATTCTTAAAGAGTGTTTTAGATAAAGAAGTTGGTCTTAGAACTGACAAAACATTATCACACGTTTGCGTTTTTGAAATAAAAGGTATTGATCGTCTTTTATTCTTATCAGACGTTGCTTTTGTTCCTTATCCTGACCTTGATACAAAGGCTCAGATTATTGAGAATACAGTTGAAATTGCACACGCTTGTGGTATTGAATGTCCAAAGGTAGCTCCACTTGCAGCTGTTGAAGTTGTAAATCCAAAGATGCCTTGTACTGTAGAAGCTGATGAACTTACAAAGATGAACGAAGAAGGAAAGATTACAGGTTGTATCGTTGACGGACCTCTTTCACTTGACCTTGCAATAGAACCTGAAGCAGCTTACCACAAAGGTACAACTGATAGAAAGATTGTTGGTGATGCTGATGTATTATTATTCCCTGACATTCATGCAGGAAACATTACATACAAAGCTTTAGTTCATACTGCTAAATGTGTTAACGGAAATATTTTAACAGGTACAAAAGCTCCTGTTATCTTAACATCACGTTCAGATGAATTCGAAGTAAAGGTTAACTCAATTGCACTTGCTGCAATCGTTGCTGAAAACCTTAAGTAATCTAATTTTTGATTTATAAAAACGGGCAATTGTTGTTTATTTAACTTTTGCCCATTGTGATAAATGACAATACATTTAATTTATTGGAGGTATAAAAATGTCATACAAAATTTTAATTATCAATCCTGGTTCTACTTCTACTAAGATTGGTGTATATGAAGATGAAACTCAGTTAATGGAAGAAACTCTTAGACATTCAACAGAAGAAATTGCAAAATATGATACTATTTACGATCAGAAAGATTTCCGTAAAGAAGTTATTTTAGATGTTCTTAAAGAAAAGAATGTTGACTTAAATGATATTGATGTTGTTGTAGGTCGTGGTGGTTTATTAAAACCAATCCCTGGTGGAACATATGCTACAACTCCTGAATTATTAGAAGACTTAAAGGTTGGAAAACAGGGACAGCATGCTTCAAACCTTGGTGGTATTTTAGCTTCAGAAATTGCTGCAGAAATCAATGTTCCTTCATACATTGTTGACCCGGTAGTTGTTGATGAATTAGCTGATGTTGCAAGATTATCAGGACATCCTCTTTTCCCAAGAACTTCTATTTTCCATGCTTTAAATCAGAAAGCTGTTGCAAAGAGATATGCAAAAGAAGTTGGCAAGAATTACGAAGACTTAAACTTAATCGTTGTTCATATGGGTGGCGGTGTTTCAGTTGGTGCTCATAAGAATGGTAAAGTTGTTGACGTTGCTAATGCATTAGATGGTGATGGTCCTTTCTCACCTGAACGTTCAGGCGGACTTCCAACAGGTGCTTTAGTAAAAGCTTGCTTCAGTGGCAAATATACACAGGCAGAAGTTGGCAAGATGTTAAATGGTAACGGTGGTTTCAATGCTTATGTTGGTTCTAACGATATGAGAGATTTACTTAAAATGATCGAAGAAGGCGACAAAAAGGCTGAAGCTGTTGTTGATGCTTTCCACTATCAGTTATGTAAAGAAATCGGTGCCATGTCAGTAGTTCTTGGCGGAAAGGTTGACCAGATTATCTTAACAGGTGGTATTGCTTACAGTGCCAAGACACAGGCAGATATGAAGAATGCTGTTGAATGGATTGCCCCTGTAACTGTTTACCCTGGTGAAGATGAATTACTTGCACTTGCACAGGGTGCTTTAAGAGTTATGAATGGTGAAGAAGAAGCAAAGGTATACTAATCTTATACTTATTGCAGGAGATTATTTATATGAATAAAAAAAGATTATACAAGTCATCAAGAAACAAGAAAATATGTGGTGTATGCGGCGGTATCGCCGAATACCTTAACATGGACCCAACTGTTATAAGATTAATTACAGCAATTATTGCCTTAGCATGGGGTTCAGGAATCATCTTATACATTATTATGGCTTTTGTAATGCCTTATGATAATGAAATAACATATTAACTTGTTTTATTGTTGCAGAAATTGATTATAATATTTCTATAGCGTTGTAATTAGAATTGCAAAGCGATTCAATTAACGATTTATAGTTATAAAAAGGTGTTCAATTTATGGTTGGATGCCTTTTTTGTTTGCTATTTTTTCTAATGTACCCCGACATATTAATTTCTTCTTTTTTCGGGGTACTTTTTCCTGTTATTCAATTATTTTGTGGCATTCTTTTCAATTTTTTTCCTTTCATACGCCACAACATTCGAACCTAACAAGAATTGTTGTGGTTGCTTTACTTTTCCCGCAAAAAAAAGCCTCCCACACCTTTCAGTATGAGAAGCTTTCTTAACTTCAATTCTTCCAAGACATAATACATTTTAACTTATAACAAACCACAAACTTCGTTTACTATTTCAATGTATTATAATTCTCTGAATTTGCTTATTTCTTATAAATCGCTGCCTTGTAATAATATTTCCTATATTACTTATTGTAAGCCACTACCTTGTAGTAATATTTCTTATATTACTTCTTGTAAGCCACTACCTTGTAGTAATATTTCTTATTACTCTTCTTTGCCTTGAATGTTACTAATGACTTCTTAGTAATTGTCTTTACTTTCTTATACTTGCCGTTTTTCTTTGTGCTTCTGTATACTTTGTATCCTGTTGCACCTTTTGCTTTCTTCCAGCTAAGTACTGTTCTGCCGGCTTTCTTCTTTGCCTTAACTTTCAACTTTTTAGCCTTTGGTGTTGCCTTTACTGTCTTTGAATCAACAGTTTCGCCCTTTTCGTTTACTGCAACTACTTTATAATAATACTTCTTGCCTGTCTTAACCTTCTTGTCTGTGTATTTTAATGATGTTGTTGTTGCAATGTTTACGAATTTGCTGTTCTTTCCGACTTTACGATATACCTGATATTTTGTAGCATTGTCGGCTTTTGTCCAAGTCAATTTAACTATATTGTAAGCTGTCTTTGCTACTTTTGCTGTTGCAGGTGATAATTTCTTTGTATGTGTATCTCCTGAAGCATCAATTGTAGGTGTATCGTCCTTTGTGTAATCATCAACATAGTAGAACTTTATTGCGTCTCCTGCTTTTACTTTATAATCAGCAATTCCTACGTTTGGAGCCTTGCCGTTTACTGCGTACATCCAGCCACTTCTTGGACCATTATCAAATTCACCAAGAGTTATTCCTGATGGTGTTTTGATTGCTGAAATGTAGTTAGTTGTTCCTTCTGATGAATAGCCGTTGTCTTTTAATGCTTTTGCAATTACATCTGATACTGTTGCACCGTTCTTTACTGTTACTGTAATATCATTAATCCAGTTAGTATATGATTTATGAGCATTTGTTCCATGAACATCATCACCTACTAAAGTAAACTTAGTCTGGATTACATTACCCTTGATAATATCAAGTTGTAATTCTGCTTCTTCCAATACATCAAAGTTAGTTACAAGAGATTTCTGTGTTGCAGTTAAGCTGTCATAAGCTGCTCTTGCTTCCTTAATTGCTGCTTCGCTATCCTTTGTAACCTTGCCAATTGAAGCAATTTTTTCTGTAACTTCTGCTGCTAACTGTTTGTTTTCTGTTTCAGCATCCATTGCAGGAATCTTTGTATCCATGTAATCATCAACATAGTAAAGAATTACTGCATCGTTTTCCTTGACTACATAATCTGCCATTCCAACACTTGGAGCTTCTCCATTTACGGCATACATCCAACCACTGTTTGAACCATTATCTAATGCTGCAAGTTTTGTACCTGTTGGCGTTGTAATTGCTGTAATATAGTTATACTCAGCGTTTACTTCTGCTTCATAACCTTTTGCCTTTAAGCCCTTTGTTATTACATCTCCTGCTGTTGCATCTTTTCTAACTTTTACTGTAATGTTACTAATCCATCTTGTATAAGAAGTATGGATTTTTGTTCCGTGAACATCATCACCTACTAATGTAAACTTAGTTGAAACTGCATTGTCTTTTATATTTTCAAGCTGTGCTTCAGCCTGTACTAATACATCATAATTAGTTACTAATTCTTTCTGAGCATCTGTTAGTGCGTCATAAGATGCTCTTGCTTCTTTAATAAGATTTTCGCTACTTTCTGTAACTTCTCCAATTTCAGAAATCTTCTTAATTACTACATCTGCCGCCTTCTGATTATCAGCAGGATCCTCAACTGTTGGAACCTTAGCATCGCTCCAATTGTCAACATAATAAAGAATAATATTATCGTCTTTGCTAACCTTGTAACCGCTGATTCCCACGTTTGGACTCTTTCCATTTACAGCATACATCCAACCACTGCCTGAACCATTATCAAATGCCTTTAAGCTTACTCCTGATGGTGTTGTTACGCCTGAAATATAACTTGTTGAGCCGATAATTGAATATCCATACTGCTTAAATGCTTTTACAATTACATCCGATGCTTTTGAACCACTCTTAACTGTAATTGTCGCATTAGCAATCCAAGTACTGTATGAAACATGTCCTGATGAACCATGAACGTCATCACCTACTAATGAGAACTTAGTTGTTACTGCTGTTCCCTTAATAATTTCAAGCTGTAATTCTGCTTCATCTAAAACATCATAGTTTGTTACAAGTTTCTTATGTGCTGAAGTTAAAGCATCATAAGCTGCTCTTGCTTCCTTAATTGCATCTTCACTTTCTTCTGTTACTGTGCCGATTGCTGCAATCTTTTCTGTTACAAGTGAGGCATAATACTCATCTTCACCTTCATATTTAATCTTAACATTATTAAGATTCCAGTATCCATCCTTACCTTCTGTATAAAGCTTGTAAGATGTTAATGCCCAAACTGCCTGAATTGTAGCATACTGGTTTACTTTTCCACCTTTAAGATATACGAAAGCTCCGTCATCTTCACTGTAATAGCTCATTAAAGCTGTTAATGTGTTCTTATATTTTGTACCAATTGTTGTTGTTACATCTTTGTTTAATGAAGTTAAAGCAAGTACAACCATTGCTGTTGTGTTTGCATTTCCATAATCATAATTTGCGTCAGCTTTTGATTCAATATAAGTTAATGCTTTTTCAATGATTTCTTTTGCTGCTTCATTATCCTGATATCTTCCAAGTGCCTGAAGAACCATTGCTGTTGTATCCACATCTGACGAACCCTTTGTCCAGCCGATACCACCGTCTTCATTCTGGAATTTCTTAAGTTCTGCAATAATCTTCTCTCTTGACCACTTAGCATCACTTGGAATTACTGTATTTCTTGCATCAAGTGCCAATAAAGCATATGCTAATTCATTTGCTCCGTCAGACAACTTTTCACTGTTGTAAATTAACTGAGCAATATTTACACCGTCTACATTTGTTATGTCTCTGTTTATAAGTGATAAAACAAGAGCTGCCTTTTCCATGTCGGTAGGCTTTGTTCCTTCTACTGTCCAATTCTTGCTTGCCTCTACTACTGCATCATAGTATTTATTGGCTTCCTGAATTGTAATAGATTTTCCTACTCTTGCAAGTGTATAAAGGTTCCATGCACCGTTAATGTCATAATTTTGGTTAACATTCTTTTCTGCATATGAAAGGAATCCTTCCAATCCCTTATTTGTAAGAGCTGTCAAATCAGGTGCTTCCTGTTCACTTGCTTCAACCTTTATTGTCAAAACAACAGGTTCTACATTATTTGTTTTATCAACGGGTGTTCCTGTAGCTGTAACTGTGCCTTCACTTAAGCCGTATACGTAATAATCTGTGCCTGGAAGCCAGTTATTATTGTCAGGTGCACTTTCGTCCCTCTTCCACTGATAAGCTGTTTTTCTCTCAATTTTTGCAATTCCATCTGTAGAATATGTCCAATTAAGTTCCGGTTCAGTAACACTATAACCTTCTTCAGATTTTTCACCTGTGAAAGTTAAGTTAACTGCTGATTCTTCATTAGCCTTAATTGTAATTTCTTTTTCATCTGTTGTTACAGATGTTAAAGGATTTAAATATTTGTATGTTACATCTTTTGAACCTGAAACAACATTTTCAGTTCCATTTGGATCTGTGTCCTTAATAGTTGCTGTATATGTAACTGTTCCTGCCTTGTATGGTACATAACCAATAACCATACTTGGAACATATTCACCAATAGTTTTATCGCTGCTTTCAATTGTGTAATTAGCTGCATTAGTTGCGTTTGCCGGATCAACTATTACTGATGAATAATCAGGTACAAAATCCTGGCCGTTAGTGCTGTTAGCATTTCTGCCGTGAATTGTTACGCTTTCATTAATTGCAGGTGTAACTGATTTTACTGCCACGTATTCTGATGTTAATGTTACGTCTGCCTTTAAGTCTGTGTTGTCGCTATAAATTGCAGTAATTTTTGAAGTTCCTGCTTTTTTAAAGCTAAAACTGTTTGAACCCGGAATATTCTCAATAAAACTTTCATCATCAACTTTTAATGAAAATCTTCTTGGAGAAATTGCTACAAACTTGTCCTCATTTTTGTATTTAACTTCCATCTTTACAGTTTTTATTTCTGAACCCTGAACTGTAAATTTTCCATTTGTAACATCCTGTCCGTCAATGTACGCTTTTATTTCTTCTACATCTTTGTTATATGCTTTAAGATTAAATGCAGCTACTACTTCTGAACTACCATCTTCCTTAGTTTCAGTTGCCTTAACAACTGCTGTGCCTGCTTTGTCAACTCTTATTACTCCACCATCAGAACCAACCATAATAGCTCCGCTAGGTTCTACACTTTCATACGACCATTCGATTTTACTTGTTGAAGGTACTCCTTCTAAGCTTAATGAACCGGCAATATTAGAGCCGTTAACATCGTTGCATGAAATTTCTAAATTCTGATTTTCTACTGTAACTACTGTGTTGTCAAACTTAGTAAACTTAACTGTGTATTTGTTTGCAGGTAAAGTACTTCCCGAATTGTAATCCTGGCTTTCACCAAAATATGGATAACCTGTATTTCCGTTTCTTCCCCAGCTTACACCGTTTTCGCCCTTATTTTCATTTAAAGCACTTACAAAATCTAAAGATTTCATATAATCCTTAGTTTCTGAATATGAATTAACAAGAGCACTTTCAGGAATAACACTGTTGTCTAATGTTTCTAACCAATATGTATTAATTAACTGTCCTTCTCCTGCAGTATCGTTGGTTCCGTACTGATTAAAGAAAGCACCTGCCTTGCCTTCACTTACTGAATAGCTGTTAGATACAATACCTGCATCTGTTAATCTTCTGGCAAAACCGCAAGTTCCTGTTCCTGAAATATCTGTATAACAGTTAATAATTGCACCTGACATATTGCTTCCAAGAGGTCCCTTATATCCCTGACCAACATTCATTGTTCCTGTAAAATAAACATTCTGAATTATACCATCTTCACTTACATTTGAAAAAATTCCATCTGAAATGTTTTCAATTTTAATAGAATGTCCTTTTCCATCAAGAACACCCTTAAAGTTTTCCATGCTAAAATAAAAATCATCTTCTGTGTTTTTAACTGTAATATCATTGTCTAAAACATAATATTTTCCACTTGAAGCTGTAATCGCATTTAAATCTTTTAATGTTTTTATGTGCGTAATCTTACTGTCATCTGTTGGCAATGCTACAGGCTTAGTCGGTTTATTATTCTTTAAATTACTAATTGCAGATACTAAATTATTTGTAGCTTTTGTAACCTGTGATTTTGTTGCATTGTTATCACTATTAACTTTAATTGCTTCTGCTAAAGCTTCCTGTAATGCATTCCATGACTTATCAGTATAGTCAGCCTTTGTTATCTTCTGAGCAACTTCAATCTGTGCTACTAACTGAGTTTTGTCAACAATATCAGATGGTACTGTTAAAACAGGCAATCCATTATTGCTTCCATCAGTTGGTAATGACCATTCAAAGCCTGTGTCAGTAATGTCTGTGTTTAATTTTTCAATTGCATCAGAAGTTTTCAATTCGGCTTCTGTCATTATTCCACAGTTAACTTTTTTAGAAGCTGTAGCACTGTATTCCATTGAGGCTGGTGTATGTCCTGCTGAAAAATAGCAGTTAGACATTGTAGACTGTGATGATGAACTTGTATATGCTATTCCTCCCATAGAATAGTCACCAAAACTTCCTGCAAAATAGCAGTTTGAAATCGTAGAACCTGACATTGTTCCTACTAATCCACCTACTTCTCCCCAATCTGTTTTTGCTTTTATTTTTGCAGTTGAATAACTATTTACAATTGTACCTGAAACAGTGTTTGCCATACTTCCTGATTCATCAGGTAATGTAATTTCAGAAGTACTTGTTACTCCAAGGTTTTCGATTGTTCCTTCAACCTTATCTGCCAATGTGATTGTGTGACCTTTTCCGTCTAAAGTTCCTTTAATTTCTTTAATATACTGACCTGATTCTAAAGTAATATCATCAGTTAATGCATAAACATCTCCTTCTTCAATTACTTCAGGTAATTCTGATGCATCCTTGATTGTGTAAGGATCATCTGCAGTACCCTTTCCATTAACACCTACTGTTGGAATTGTATAAGGGTATGCATTCCAATCATCAATAAAGTATGCAGTTATTTTTTCCCCATCTTTAAGAGTATACTGAGGCATAACTACATTAGGATCAGGATCTGCACCATTTATGGCAAACATCCAACTACATGCATCACCGTTAGAACCACTTCCAAGAACTGTTCCGTCAGGCTTTGTAATGCTGTTTAATCCATTCCAACTATTTTTTTCATAACTATATCCATTGCTTTCCAATGCTTTCTTAAAAGCATCATCAGCAGTTGCCCCTTTGTCAACTGTAACTTTGTAGTTTACAAGCCAGTTCTCGAAACGGGTATGTGCTTCTGTTCCGTGAACGCTGTCGCCTACTACTGTTACAGATACAGTTATCTGTTCCTTAGTTTCAGACTCTTCTGCCTGAACACTTGTATTTGCAAAAACATTTACAGTATTAAACTGAGTAAACATAAGTGCACATACTAAAACTAAGGCAACGCCACTTTTCCAAAGTTTTTTCATTCTGTTCCTTATGATGTAACTTTACATCATCTCTCCTTTCATTTTTCCTTTTTTAACACCACTGTTTCCTATCACTTATTAAGTAAAAAAATCGGAACACAACATTATTGTGTCCCGGCAAAATCAAAACTCGCGTAACAAACCTTCAGATTCAATCTGAAAGCCTGTCTTTAAAAAGCTTATAACTTGCCATTTGCAATTACGTGTGTAAATGGAAGAAATTCTAAGCAGGTCTCCTGACTTATGCAGTAACGTTTTTTCTACCTTCTCATGCCTTGGCACAATGGTTGACTTCTATATAAAAGCCACTGAAAAAACTACACATTTACAGTAGCACGACTGTACAGGTC